>OLOK01002084.1_pt1 | contig 15112 bp, 11 predicted proteins | sample 1672591 | NCBI WGS metagenome assembly OLOK01 (sample SAMEA3136703, study PRJEB25190) | human gut metagenome | biome: human gut; feature: human-associated habitat; material: faeces | place: Austria | collected 2013 | reverse complement strand
TAATTAAGAAGCAGGCCTGCCGTCACTGTTTGCAGCTTATTTTCACGCATTTTCATCTTATCCACCTTAACTTTCCTGTATTCCGGAATAAGTGAATATGCCTTTTCATATAGTTTTTCATCTGCTAATGCATCTGTCGTTGTCACAAATATCATCATAATCATTCACCATCTATACACTTATTGTCTGTGCATCTGCCATATAACGCTTTGAGAACACGAATACTATATCACCTGATTTAATCAATGTCTCACCATTTCTTAACACTGCTGCAAGAATAAGTCCTCTCGGAAGACTAAGCTCGCATACCTTCTTTTCATTCCAGTTGTGGTCCTTAGTTATAATAAGCTTAATAAACTTAAGTTCCTTCTCCATAAGGTAATCTGTAGACTTCTTAATAAGGCTGTACTGCTCAACGAAACCTGCAGATAAGATACCTGTTGGAATAGCGACCATTCCGACGCCAAGAAATGTAATGATAATACTGAACATTTTTCCAAGCACTGTCACAGGATAGATATCGCCGTAACCTACTGTAAGAAGTGTTGATACCGACCACCATATTCCTGAAAATGCATTCTTAAACACTTCCGGCTGTGCCTCATGCTCTAAACTGTACATGCACAGTGATGATGCTATGATAAGCATCACAATGATGAATACAGAGGATAATATCTGGTCCCTTTTTCGCCTTATTACCTCTGTTATAACATTTAACGCATCATAATATGAGTTGACACGGAATATCCTTAGGATTCTTATAACCCTGAACATACGGAAAGCAACTGCTCCTGCCGGGAAGAATACAGGCAGATAATTTGGCAGGAACGATAAAAGGTCAACAATACCGCTTCCTGAGAAGATGTATTTTATTCTCGCAATACCTGTACATTTATTAGGATACAGATATTCTGCTGTCCATACACGCAGTATGTATTCAATTGTAAAGCCGATAACTGTAATCCACTCTATAACATCTAACACCGGCTGGTACGGAATTGACTGTTCAAATGTATCAAATATCGCAATGAACAGGTTGATTATAATTGCAGCAGTTATCGCAATATCAAATGTACGGCTTGCAACATCGCCCGCATATCCAATCTGGATAATGTCAAATATACGTTTTTTCTTATTATTCACCGTATCCCATCCTCCTACTTAAGCATATACCACGGAAGCAGCAATGCTCTTATATATTTTGCAAATGGCACATATGCCGTTATGTTAATGAATACCGGACATAATATAAGACACGCTATAAGAAGCACCGGTATTATTGAAATCATTGCACTGGCACTCCTTACAGGTATTGCCACAAGCCATGCAAATAAAGTAACCGCTATTACATACACAGCCATATGAAGTATATCTGCTGCCCCCTTAAGTTGTCCTGCCACCGCAAGTGTTAACATTGCTGATACTGCAAAAAGTACACATGATATGAATGCATACAACGGCTTTCCTGCCACACGGTACATACGAGGCAGTGTTATAAATGTTCCTGAATTCTTATCAAGATAATATTCCACGATTCCAAAAAGTCCTCCTATATATACAAGAATTATAAGTAATGCCCTTAACGGAAACTCTCCTGTCTTATCTTCAAGCTGTGTCCCATTATCCTGTACACCATCTAGCACCTTAAAATCAATTCTGAATGTGTCATCTCCGGATATGTATTCCTCGTACCCTTTTCTTATCTCTTCCTCTGCCTTTTCTGAATGCTTTTTAAATATGTCTACAGAATCAACATAATTAACTGCAACCTCAGGCGAATATGCCTTAAACATAGCAGAAAAGAATATCTCATCAGTCATTGAGCTGACAAAATCTGACCTGCATATAATGAGCTCTATAATGTCTCTGTAGCTGCCACTGTCAAGCTTATCCTTAAGCCCGGTACCAACTACATAGCCACACTCTGTGTATTTATTCATTATATCCTGCTCAAGCTTTTCCTGCGATTCTGCTTCGTAGAATTGAACTGAATAATCGCCATTTACAAGATAATCTCTTGTCATTATGGCAATCTTATCGTCATCTTCAAGCACTATCCCAACCCTTACAGGCTCTTTCTCCTTAAGAGACGCTGTATTCGTAATTATTAACGCTGCAACAGGCATTGCAATAAGCACCACGACAATCACAGGATTCTTTAACTGCCTTTTAACAAGCAGATACAGCCAGTATAACAATCTTTTCATTATCTGTCTCTCCTTATCTTAACCGCCAATGCCCCTGCTGCCTGAAATATAATTATCCACAAAACATTTGTCATAATGGTACTGATATCCACAGTTCCCTTAATTATCTGACCTGCAAGTGTGAATAAGCCGTTAGTCGGAAGATACATGCCAATAACCCTCACACCCGGCGCAAGAAATGCTGATGAAACAATACATCCGGATGCATACATGCACGCCATTCCAAGGATACACACCGTAATAACTGAATACGCCGTGTCGTCAACTACTGAGAATATACAGTTTATAAATGAAACTGCCGCATACACAAGCACCACAATCCCCAGTATGGAAGCAATGAATTCTCCAACTGTCGAAACTGCCATAACTCCTGATATTGCAGGTATCCCCAGCCTCATTATATTAATTATAATAAAAAGCACTTCAAATATCACTATATACACAATGCCAACTCCGGTAGTTCTTGCAATTCCGGTATCAAATGCTGATATTCCCGTGCTTTTAAGGCTCTTTGCAAGTGACCTGCTCTCACCCTTCATATTACCGGCACATGTTATTGTGCTAAGTAAAAGCAGCATCACAATTGCTGTGCATACATAGAACTGTACTGTACTCAGGCCTTCTTTAACCGATATATCCCTTGTCTTAAAGTAAATGCTTCTGTTAAGTGCATACGAAAGATATATGTCATTAAGCTTATTCTCATGTGTACCCCGCAAGCCCCTGTAATTCTTAAGCACACCATTGAACAAATCGTCAAATGTATATATCCCCGCCTCTGCAGTTGCAAGGTCAGAGCCTCCTGCCCTCACCATCTCACGGAATATCATCGAAGTATTATTAACGCCCTCTGACTGACACACACTTGTACACCAGGCATTCCAACGTCTGGCGACATAAAATACTTTCCTCTGATAAAAGGATAATGGTTTGTCCCGCCTTCTGTCAAGAGTTGCAAATTCAATCACTTCACGTAAAATTTTTGTTAAATGTGTCATTCAAGCCGGACAGCCGCCTTTTTTGCAGAGATTTTGCCACTCCGTGGGGCATCCGCCCCCTGTCTTAAACAACGTTCGGGCCATTTTGTCCTTTTTCACCTGCCGGAGGCAGCCGGATGTGTCAGGTACACCGCAACACGCAACGCAAAATATTTTTTGCAAAAAATTCCTCTTCGGCAAGTTTTTCCCAGCGCATCCGTTTCCATACACGCAAAAACCGCCCATAGCCGTCTAAAACAGCCATGGGCGGGTACTTTTTCTTTATGCCAGTTTATTCAGCCTTACGGCAACGTAGGGGTCAGGGAGCTTGAGCTCGTCGGCAAGGTCGGCTTCAGATTCGTACTTCTCCGCCGCCATACCCACCACAACGCTGCACACGTCAAAGCGTCCGGCAGGCGAAAGGGCCGTGACCTTGGCTTCTCCATCGGCAATGGCGGTCACCACGCCATCCGCATCCACGGTAACGACACCGGGGTTGCTGCTGACCCATGTAATGGGCACACTGCCGCCGCCTTCCACCGCAACGGTGGCCGTCAGACGTTCCTGGGTGCCCACGGTACGGAGCAGCAGGTCACTCTTGTTCAGGGTCACCTTGCCGATATCCGAAGTCACCGTGACGCTGCACCGCAGAGCCTGGCCGTTGGAGACCATTGCCGTGATGGTGGTGGTGCCCGCCGCCTGAGCCGTGACAAGCCCCTTGTCGCTGACTGTGGCAACCTCAGGGTTGCTGCTCATCCACTGGTAGACATAGAGGAAGGAGTGGTCGCTGTTGGTCAACCGGAGCTGATGGGTGGGGTGCAGGTCATTGTACTGCAGCACAAGGCTCAGGCTGGTGGTATCCAGCGTGGGCTTTTTTCTGGCTGCTTCTTCATTTTTGCGGGTCACGGTCACCTTGCAGGCGGCACGTTCGCCGTGGTCGGAGATGGCGGTGATGATGGCAGTGCCCGCATTGCGGCCCGTCACCTTGCCGTCGCCATCCACCGTGGCAACATTGGAGTTGCTGCTCATCCAGACGATGAAGTAATAATCGCTCTGGCCGCTGGTGTACAGGTAGCCCTTGGGGCGGGGGTCATCATCGGTGATCTCCAGCTCCATCTCGGTCAGCTCCAGTTCCAGCTTGGAGCCGGTTCCGGTCAGGCCTGTCAGCACACCGGGCGCGGCCTGCGCGGGCAAAGGGGCAGCCAGCAGGGCCCCGCTCAGAGCCAGCAGGGCCAGAAGCCGCCCCGCGGTTTGGAATTTCCATTTCATTGGGTCGAACTTCCCTCCTTGTTTCATCCCATGGGATCAAAGGAATGCCGCACACATGGAAAAATTTCGCGTCCATGATTTTTCTCACTATTGATTTATTTTACACGTCCGGCCATTGTGGGTCAAGTTTTTCGCCCAAAGTGCTGTGCTTTCGCACCCGATTTCGTCGGGAATTCCAGTTTTTTCCGATTTTTTTGTGCAGAACATCAGGGCCAAAAAGCGCTCAGTCACCTCCGGTGACAGCTCCCCTGATAGGGAGGCCAGGTTCACGCGCTTTCTTCGGTGTAATACTGTGCCTGGGCGTTCCACAGTTCGTAATACTTTCCATCCGGCTCCCCCAGCAGTTCCTCATGGGTGCCCTGCTGGACGACCTCGCCGTGGTCGAACACGGCGATCTCATCACAGAACTTGCAGGAGGACAGCCGGTGGCTGATATAAATTGCAGTCTTATCGCCCGCGATCTCGTTGAACTTTGCGTAGATCTCCGCTTCAGCCACCGGGTCCAGGGCGGCGGTAGGCTCATCCAGCACGATGAAAGGTGCATCCTTGTACAGGGCCCGGGCAATGGCGATCTTCTGGGCCTCGCCGCCCGAGATGGTCACGCCATCCTCGTCCAAATCTTTATAAAGGCAGGTGTCCAGCCCCTTGGGCATCCGGGCCAACCGGTCGGAAAAGCCCGCTTTTTGCAGGCAGTCGGCGGCACGGGCGACATCATAATGCTGGGCCGTGGCAACATTCTGGCCCAGCGGCAGGGCGAACAGCTTGAAATCCTGGAACACCACCGAGAAGATATCCATGTACTCATCGTAGCGGTACTTACGGATGTCGATGCCGTTGAGCAGGATGACACCCTCGGTGGGGTCGTATAGGCGGCAGAGCAGCTTGATGAAGGTGGTCTTGCCGCTGCCGTTCATGCCCACCACGGCCAGCCGCTCCCCCACCTTGAAGGTCATGCTCAGGTGGCGCAGGGCATATTGCTCGCTGCCGGGGTACCGGAACGAGACATCCAGGAACTCCACGGTATACTGGCGGTCGCTCCGCTTTTCGGTGGTCAGGCTGCCCTTGTACATCTTGTTGGGCAGGTCAAGATAGTCATAGAGCGTTTTCAGGTAGGGGGCGTTGAATCTGCAGTCGCCCACGGCAGTGAACAGCCCGCCGATGCCCACAAAAAAGTTGGTGGCTGCGCCCACATACTGGGTCACAGCGCCCAAACCAAAGGCCCCGCCGTAGGCCTTCAGGCATACAAAGAGGTAGGCAAGACCCATGAGCAGAGCCGAAACGGCGTTGCCCGTGGCATTCAGGATGCCGAATTTCCCCTTGCGGGCCCGCTCAAAGGCAGGCATGGAGACGGCGGCGTGATCTTTCAAAAACTCGAACTGGTCGTACATCCGCACATCCAGCGCCTTTTTGTCATCCCGACATACCCCCATGAGGAAGGCCCAGAGCCGGTTGCCCCAGCGGCCCTCCTCCTCGATATCCGGGCTGCTGATGCCCGCGCTGGAAGCGCACACCGGCGAGAGCCACGCCACGGCCAGGATCAGCACCAGCACTGCCGGAACACAGAGCGGGCTGTTGAGGACTGTCAGCGGGCCGGCGGGCACCCTGGCCGTGAACAGCCCCACCGACAGCACCGCGCCGCCCAGAATACGGAATACCGCCGCGGATACACTGTCCAGCAGCGCCACAGCGTTAGGATTGCCGCCGCTGCAGAAGCTTTCGCTCTGCTGGATGAAATTGTAGAGGTCGTAGACCTGCTGGCTGTCCTCGTCGGCATAATCCATGGACATCTGCTTTTCCATAAAGCAGTCATGGCCCAGCTGCCAGTTCAGCTGTTCCCGCTCCACGCTCTTCCAGTGGAGCAGGACCGACCGCACCAGCGTGAGCAGAGCGGTCACGCCCAGCACCCACGCCACATCCACGGCAAGGGCCTGCGGGTCCCGCGCGTCCGACAGCTCAGCCACCAGCCGGGCCGAGAACCAGACCACGGCATAGGGGCTGACGGCATCCGCCAGTGCCCACAGCACGGTGGACAGCACAAAGCGGGGCGTATTTTTCCAGTAAAAGCACCAGGCCCGCAGGGTCAGCCGGACGCTTTCCTTCAGGGTCATTTTTTCTTCGTTCATACGGCCTTGCCCTCCTTGTAATATTTGCTCTGCACCGCAAACAGCTTGGCATAGCCGCCGTTTTGGGCCATCAGCTGGTCGTGGGTCCCCTCCTCGGCCACACGGCCGTTTTCAAGGAAGAGAATGCGGTCACAGAAACGGGTGGAGGCCAGCCGGTGGCTGATGAACAGGCTGGTGCGGCCCCGGGTCATCTCGTTGTACTTCTGGTAGATATCATCCTCGGCGATGGGGTCAAGGGCGGCAGTGGGCTCATCCAGCACAAGAATAGGCGCGTCTTTATACAGGGCACGGGCCAGCATCAGGCGCTGGGTCTGGCCGCCGGAGAACTCCACGCCGTCCAGATAGACATCCCGGCCCACATGGGTCTTGATACCCGCCGGGAGGGATGTGATTTTTTCCGTCAGCCCTGCCTGGTCAAGACAGTACCGCACCTTTTCCTCGTCGATGCCGTCCATGGCCTGGGCCACATTCTCGGCCACCGTGCAGGAGAGCACGCTGAAATCCTGAAAGACCGCTTCAAACAGCTTGTAGTAATCCCGGCGGTTATACTGCCGGATATCCTGCCCGTTCAGCAGAACACGCCCCCCGGTGGGGTCAAGGAAGCCGCAGATCAGCTTGACCAGTGTCGTCTTGCCAGCGCCATTCAAGCCCACGATGGCCAGGTTCTCGCCGGGGTGCAGTGTCAGGCTCATGTGGGCGATGGTGTTTTTCTCCGCACCGGGGTAGCGGTAGCTCACATCCTCCAGCTGCAGCTCATAGGGCATATCCAGCCGCTTTTCCAGCGGGATGCCCTCCTCAAACCGGAAGGGTTCCGGCAGCTCGAGGAACTCCCGGATGGTGGAGATGTCCAGGCTCTGCTTGCGCAGGAGGGCAAACTGCTCCATCAGGCCTGTGACCCACTGGGCAAAGCCGGAGGCCGCACCGAAGTAGAGCAGGAATTCCGACACCGGCAGGCCCCTGGTCACGGTGAGCCAGAGCAGATAAGCATAGGCCGCACCGTTGCGCACCAGCAGCAGGGCCAGGTCGATGAGGTTGGCGGTCAGGTAGGCGCGCTCCCGCTTTTCAAGAAAGGCATAGTTGAGCCGCAAAGCAGAATCGTACAGGTCAGTGAGCCACTGCCGCAGGCCGAAGATGCGGATATCCTTGCCGAACTCGCGTCCCTCGGCGGTGTTGCGCAGGTAATGCAGGCTCCGGGTGATCTTTGCCCCCTCCTCCCGGTGGCGGTAGCCCCACTCGTTGATATTCCTGGTGGAAAAATAGCTCACCACAGCGGTCAGGGCCGTCAGGACACAGAGCCAGGGGTTCAGCCCGGACAGCAGAGCCAGATACACCCCGAAGCCGATGAGATTTGTCATGATATCCGTCCAACTTTTCCAAAAAGCCTCGCCGGAAGCACGGTTGTTCATACAGGCATCGTGGCCCTTCTGATACATCAGACGGAAGGCTTCATCCAGCAGGTTGGCATAGGCCGTGCGGGTGCGCTTGGTGTTGATGCGCTTCAGCAGCTCCAGCCGCACGCCGCACCGGCCAAACATGGTGAGGTGGTCGATGTAGTAGCACAGCGCGGTCAGGGCAAACAGCAGGATGGTGAACCCGCCGATGGCACCCAGCAGCTGGCCCAGCGGCGCGCCGCTTTCCAGTTTGCCCAGCACCGCCGGGCTGATGAGCATTTCGGCAGTGGTCTTGCCTGCCGTGCAGACGGCCAGCAGCACCACCAGCAGCGGCACGCTCCGTCGGGTGTCCCAGGCCACCGAGAGCATGTAGGCAGTGTTCTGCCAGACATTGTATTTGGGCTTTGGCTTTTTGGTTTTCTCGTTCTTTCCCATTTTGGAATCCCCTTTCACTTGTCTGGCAATGATCCTAACACAAAAAATCGCCCCCGACACATTCCGGGGACGAAACGCCTGATTTGGGGGATGAATTGCAGGAACCTCTCCGTCAATGCTTCGCATTGCCACCTCTCCTAGTAGGAGAGGCAAGCCAGTAGCAGCGTGAACTTGGCTCCTCAATCAGGGGAGCTGGCGCGGAGCGCCTGAGAGGTTTACACCTGTGGAATCAATATCTCCGTCGTGAATGCCCCATCCTCGCTGTTGCGGCTGAGGTAGCCATCCAGCTTTTCCACGATGGCATCAATGCGCACCAGCCCGAAGCCGTGGCCCTCGCCCTTGGTGGTGACAAAACGGCCCGCAAGCTTTTTCTGCTTTTTAGTTGCCGTGAAATTGGTGAAGGAGATATAGAGCTGTGTGCCCTTCATATCCATATATACCCGGATGAGCCGCTCCTCCTCGGGCAGCTCCGCACTGGCATCCATGGCGTTATCAAAAAGGTTGCCCAGGATGCAGCAGAGGTCAAGCTCACTCATTTTCAGTTTGACCGGGATATGGGCATCGATCTGCACCGGGATATTTCGGCTCTTGGCAAGGGAGATCTTGCTGTTGATGATGGCATCAGCCATGGCGTTGCCGGTTTTTACAGCCAGATCAACAGTGTTCAGGTCGGTATCCAATGCATCCAGGTAGGCTTTGATGCCGTCCAGATCCCCCTGTGCCGCCAGCACCTTCATGGTCTGGATGTGTCCCCGGTAATCGTGCCGCCATCCCCGCATCTGGCGGTACATGTTGTCCACCTCTTTGTAGTGGGTCTCGATGAGCTCCCGCTGGTAAGCGGCGATGCGTTTATCGAGGAGCTTTGAAAAGAATTTAAGTTTCATCATTAAGTCCTCTCAATGATTGCTCGGTTCAGGGGCTCATAGGCACCCCGGGGCAATGGGAGGGCGGTACCATCGGCCAGCACGACTTCCTTTTTGGTCACACGGCGGATCTGTTTCAGGTTCAAGATCATCCCCCGCCCCACCCGGAGGAAGCCTTCGTCCAGCTGGGCCTCGAACTCACCAAGCGTCCGCTTGACGGTGTAATCCTGCCTGGCATGAACCGTGACGTAATTCTGGTGCACGTCCAGATACCGCACCTCATACAGCGGCAGGCGCACCAGCTCGTCGGAAAGCTCCAGGTTCAGGCACCGGGCGTTGCGGCGGTGCTTTTCCCAGGCACGGTCGAGAACAGCAAAGAGCTTTTCGCGGCTGACCGGCTTCACCAGGTAGTGGAGGGCGGCCACGTCATAGCCCTCGGCAATGTAATCGGAGTAGCCGGTGATGAACACGATCTGCACGGCTTCATTCTCCTGCCGCACCGTTTTGGCCAGCGTCACACCGTCCGTGCCCGGCATTTCCACGTCCAGAAGTAATAGGTCAAAGCTTTTGTCCTCTGCGTAGCGAAAAAGAAAGGCATCCGCCGAGGCAAAGCGCTCACTCTCCACCTCAATGCCACGCTCTGCGGCCCACTGGTGCAGAATGCTGCCCACAAATTCAGCATCGGTCGTGCTGTCATCACAGATCGCGGCACGGTATGACATGGCGGCTTCCCCTCTCTTTCCGTAAACTCTGGGTAGAGTATGACACACTTTCTCCCCGATTGCAACAAAAAAGAAGAGGCTGGCGCACCAGCCTCTTCTTTTTATAACGCTTAATAATTATGCTTCTTCAACTCAAAGTAGCTCTGGGGATGTGCGCAGACGGGGCACTTGAGGGGTGCGGACTTGCCGATGTAGGTATAGCCGCAGTTCCGGCACTGCCAGACCTGCTGTTCCTCACGGGCAAAGACCTTGTTGTTCTTCAGGTTCTCAGCCAGCTCACGGTAGCGCTCCTCGTGCTCCTTCTCAATCTGTGCCACCATAGTGAACAGGGCGGCCAGCTGGGGGAAGCCCTCTTCCTTGGCTTCCTTGGCCATGCGGGGATACATCTCGGTCCACTCGTCGTGCTCACCGCCGGCGGCCATTTCCAGGCAGGTCATGGTGTCGGGGATGGAGCCGCCGTTCAGGGCCTTGAACCACATCTTGGCGTGCTCCTTCTCGTTGGCGGCAGTCTCCTCAAAGATGGCAGCCAGCTGCTCATAGCCTTCCTTCTTGGCCACACTGGCGAAGAAGGTGTACTTGTTGCGGGCCTGGCTCTCGCCTGCAAATGCTTCCCACAGGTTCTGTTCGGTCTTGGTACCCTTGAGTTCCATATTCATGCTCTCCTTTTATGATGCGTAATGTGCGTATCATCTCGCCGCCGGTGACCGCCGGGGCATTCCTTCTGAGAGTATTATACCAGAGTTTGCCAAAGAAATCAAGAATAATTCCTATTTATTTGAGAATTATTTTCAGTTGTGCTGTTTCAGGGCGCAGACCGCAATGCTCAAAGCACTCCAAGCCGCCTGATACATCAGGACAGCGGCCACCGACAGGGTGCCGATGCTGCCCGCGTAGGTCAGCAGAACACCGATGACCACCGAGAACCAGACCGAGACCATCTGCACCGTGGTGGCGCTCGTCTCGGCGTTCTGGGCCTTTTCCGCCGCGCGCAGGCCGCCGATCAGGCTGGCAAAGCCCTTATCATGCAGCATACAGCAGCGGGCCGTCTCGTCCGGCTGGGCAGGGGTCAGCGCGCTGCACTGCTCCTGATCCAGCAGAGTGATCATCCCCTCGGGCAGATGGTAAGCCTCGGTGATGTGGCGGGCCGTCAGGCTGGGGTCCTCGCAGGTGACCAGCAGGCGGATGTTCTCCCGCTGCAGCACCTCCAGACCGCGGGCGGCGTTGCGGCCGCCCACATAATGGAGCACGAACATGGCGTGCAGGCTGCCGGAAACAGCCAGATACAGGATCTGCAGTGAGCCGTTTTGGGAGTGCTCATCCTCGTACTCCTGCTCGGGCAGGGGCACACCCTCCTGCTCCATGTACAGCCGGTTGCCGATGAGCACCCGGTTGTTATCGCACCAGGCGGCAAAGCCAAGGCCGTGGTGGACCTCCAGATCCTTCACAGGGTACAGGATCTCGGTGCGGTCCTCGATGATCTGGCGGAACAGGCCCCGCAGGGTCTCGCAGCTGTGGTTGAGGATGCTGGCCGCATAGAGGATGGCACGGTCGATGCGGCCGCCCTTGAAGATGCGGATGTCCTCCAGGTTCACGCTGTCGGCGGTAAAGAGCTCGTCGGCATCCACCTGCACGGTGTCCACACCGCCCAGCTCCTCAATGGCAGCCCAGCCGGGCACCACGGCACCGGCGGCGGCTGCGGTCTTTTGCAGGCGCAGAGACGCGATGCCCGCAACCAGGGTGGAGGACAGCGGTGCACCCATGCAGAGCATGGAGGTCAGGGCTGCGGCCATGCCGTTGGGCCCGCCGCCAAACAGCAGGAACACCAGCCCGCTGAGCACGGCGGCACCCAGCAGGATCAGGGCTGTCTTGCGGGCGCGGCGCTCACTGGCGCGCTCCCCGAAGCTCTGCTCCACCAGTGCTTCGTCCCACTGGACAGGGCGGCTGAGCAGCACCCAGGGGTCTTTCTGATCCAGGCTCCGGGCCAGCACCCGGATCAGGTCCTTATCCCGGACACGGAATGCGCCCTGCAGCCCTTCGGGGGATCGGGCGGCAAGGTCGTAGCCGTTTCTGACGGCAGTCAGCAGGACACGGCTGCCCAGCAGGGCCAGGAACAGGCCCAGTGCAGCCACACCGGAAAGCAGCGTCCAGCTGGAGTTCTGATAGCTCTGGGCGTTGAGCAGGGCGACCGCAGCCTGCACCAGCGCACCGCAGGCGGCCAGCGCCGGCATGGTGTCTGCACTGGGGCGGCCCTTGAGGCCCTGCAGGCCATCCCGCAGGACAGGCCAGCCCACAGCCAGCGCACCGGCCAGAAAGAGCAGGTTGGCGGCATAGAACGCCGCCGGGGCGATCACGGGGTCAAGGGAGGCCACGGGGGCCAGCAGCCCCTCGGCAACAAGGCCAAAGTGGAGCAGCACCACGGCTAGGATGCCCTCCAGCACACACCGCAGCGTCAGCTCCGCGCCCATCCGGCGGAGCTTCTCCCCCACCTGCTCGGGCGTTTCCGGCTCGGCTTCTTCTTCAGGCTTCTCCTCAGCCTCCGGGGCGGCAGGGGCCGCTTTCTCAGCAGGCTGGGCCGGGGCCTCCTCTGCCGGGGCGGCAGGCCGGGCGGGTGCTTCGTCCTCTTCCAGTCCCATCAGCGGCAGGCTCATGCTGTCGTCCTTGCTGGGGGCCTCGGTGCGGGTAGGGGCCTGCGGCTCGTTCTCGTCCGCGCCCTTGCCAAAGAACTGGAAAGCCGTTTCCGGTTCCGGCTCAACCTCTGGCGCGGCTTCCGGGGCAGACTTTGCCTGCTTTACCGACTGATCCTCGGCAAACACCATGGGGATTGCCGGGCCCTCAGGCGCTGCGGGAGCTTCCGGCTCCACGGCCAGCACCTCTTCGGGGGCATCCTGTACCTCCTCCACCGGGGCGGGCTTGGGGGTGCCATAGAGCATGGCCTTGAGTTCGGCCATCTCTGCATCCTCCTGCTGCTCCTGCGGGGTCAGGGGTTCCTGGCGGCGGGGCGGCTCCGGCTTTTTCTCGGGCTGGGGTGCGGGCCGGGGTTCCGGCTTCGGCGCTGCGGGGGCTTCCGGCGCGGTGGGCAGAGCCACAGGCTCTGCTTCCTCCAGCTCTCCGGGCTCCAATGCCAGCTCCAAGTCGGCCTCGGCTTCTTCCTCATGGCCCAGCACGATCTCACCCGTGGGCGGCAGCTCATTCTGCACGGCCGGGGCGGCGGCTGGCTCCTCTTTGTCCTTTTCGCGGTGGAAGAGTTTGCCCAGCAGGCTGCCGGTATTCTCCTTTTCCTCATCGCGGCGCTTCATCTCTTCGGGCACCTGTGCCACGCTGGTGCTGAAAAACGTGCGGAACTTCTCGTTCTGCGCATCGATTTCTTCCTGTGTCAGCTCTTTGCGCTTATCATCCTTTGGCATCCTAGTCCCTCCCTGTTCTGGTCACGGCGGTCTGTCCGCTGTTTCTTACTCTGCGGCGCGCTGGCTCTGGATCTCGTACAGGATGATGCCAGCTGCCACCGAAACATTGAAGCTGTCCACACCGGTGCCCTGAGCGGCCATATCCAGCCGCACCACACCATCGCAGAGCTTTTTCACCAGCTGGGATACACCGCTGCCCTCGCTGCCCAGCACCAGTGCGATAGGGCCGGTCAGGTTGTTCTTGCGCAGGGGCACACCGTCCATATCGGCACAGTAGACGAACACCCCCTGATCCTTCAGGCGGCGGATGGTCTCGCCGATGTTGGCCACGCGGGCCACAGGCAGGCGCTCGGCCGCACCGGCGCTGGACTTGATAACGGTGGGGGTCACGGACGCGCCGCCCCGCTTGGGGATGACGATGCCGTGAGCTCCGCACAGCAGAGCAGAGCGCATCACCGCGCCCAGATTATGGGGGTCCTCGATGCCGTCACTCAGCACCAGGAAAGGGGGCTCTCCCTTCTCTCTGGCAACGTTCAGCAGATCCTCCACGGTCACATATTCGATCTCGCTGGCAAAGGCAGCCACGCCCTGATGGCTCTCGGTGCCGGTCATCAGGCGCAGCTTGTTGGGATGCACCCGCTTGACCGTGGCCCCGGCCTCCTTGGCCATGGCGGTATAGTAAGCTGCCACGGCGGGGGCCATGCCCTCCGCGATCAGCACGGTATCCACGCCGGAACCGCTCTTGAGCAGCTCGGTCACGGGGTTTTTGCCGTAGACCAGGCTCTCATTCTTGGGCTGCTCCTCCGTGCTGCTGCGGCGGGGGCGGCGCGGCATTTTCTGTTCGTCCATTGATGTGTTCTCCTTCCATTCTATGGCAAGGCGGGCCGTTTGAGCCGCGCCATGGTTTCGTTCTGTTTCAGTTTTACTATATTTTGACACTGATACATTCTAAAGTATAGCATACCCCGGCATTCTTCGCAATGTTTGCCGAAGGCAAAAGTTTTCCACATTCAGCAGCCTATACAATCGGTAATTCGGCTCCAATTTTTCCACATGTTAAAAACACGGTGGAAAATGTTCAAAAATCAAGTTTGTACGCCCACTTTCCGGGTGGAATTCCACAGTTTCCACCGAGTTTTCAACCTTCCAGGTTCGACACGCAAACTTCCCGCCGTACTTTTTGTAAAATTCAAGTCGGAATTATGACAATTTTTTGAAGGGAGATCCAGTGGTTTTTGCCAGAATCTCCAACATCAAAATGCCCAATGTGAATTTGTGTTGAAAACGCCGCGGGAACCGCCTTGATTTTATCCTGTAATTGGGGTATACTACCCTTAGGTTCGTTAAAGGATGCGCAATCTTGTATCCAAAACGGCTTTTTCACCCCAAAATGATTTTGCGGAGGTAATGAATAATGTTGGTAAATGCAACCGAAATGCTGATCAAGGCACGCGATGGCCACTACGGTGTGCCCCAGTTCAACATCAACAATCTGGAGTGGACCAAGGCAGTCCTGACCGCCTGCGAGGAAATGAAGAGCCCCGTTATCCTGGGTGTCTCTGAGGGCGCAGGCAAATACATGACCGGTTTCAAGACCGTTGCCGCCATGGTCAGCTCCATGGTGGAGACCATGGGCATCACCGTTCCCGTTGCCCTGCACCTGGACCACGGCACCTACGAGGGCTGCAAGGCCTGCGTTGAGGCCGGCTTCTCCTCCATCA
>OLOK01002079.1_pt1 | contig 15125 bp, 12 predicted proteins | sample 1672591 | NCBI WGS metagenome assembly OLOK01 (sample SAMEA3136703, study PRJEB25190) | human gut metagenome | biome: human gut; feature: human-associated habitat; material: faeces | place: Austria | collected 2013 | reverse complement strand
CGTTCCCCGCCTCGCACACCGCCGAGGAGCTCGCACGCATCCAGGAGCTGAGTCAGCGCAACGCCGGCGGACCCGATAGCTGCCAAGCCACACGTCGCCGGCGCGAACGCGATTGGGAGCCCGGCCCCGTCCGCCGCATGGTCAACGCTTGGTGGAACCGTCTGCTAGGCGCCGTCTACGGCGGCGGGTTCTCCACGCAAGAGGCTGAATACGAAGAGCACGCCACCCGCCGCGATTACCTTTGGAACACTCTCGGCACCGCCGTGTGGGGCTTGGCGTTTCCGCTGCTCACCATCGTGTCCACACAGCTCGTGGGCGCCGAAGAAGCAGGCAAATTCTCCATCGCCTTCGTCACCGGCACGCTCATCATGATCGCATGCAACTACGGCGTGCGCAATTTCCAGGTCTCAGACATCGACGAAAAGACGTCCTTCGCCTCCTACCAGCTCAATCGTTGGATCTGCGGAGCGCTCGCCCTAGGCTGCGGCCTCATGTATAGCAGCGCCCGCGGCTATGACGCGCAGATGGCGACGATCGGCCTGGGCGTCTACCTCTACAAGGTGATCGACGGCGTCGCCGACGTGTACGAAGGCCGCCTGCAGCAGGCCGACAAACTCTACTTGGCTGGAATGAGCCAAACGCTACGCTCCGTCGGCGTCATCGCGGTCTTCAGCGTGGCGCTGTTCCTCACGCGCAGCATGCCCATCGCGGCCATGGCCATGGGCATCGCCGCGATCGCCTCGCTCGTGCTGGTCACCGCGCCGCTCGCCCTGCTCGAGACCGAAAAATCGCGCCGCGTGAGCCTTCGCGAGGTCGGCCACCTGTTTGTCCAGTGCGCTCCACTCTTTGGTGCACTGTTCTTGTTCAACCTCATCGAGAGCATGCCCAAGTTTGTGATGGAAGGCACGCTGGCATACAAATATCAGCTGTACTTTAATGCCCTGTTCTTTCCGGCGCAGGCTATTTTGCTGAGCATTGGATTTATCTATAAACCACAGCTCCTGCGCTTGTCGAGCATTTGGGGTAATCCTCGCAAGCGTCATCGCTTTGACCTGATTATTGTTGCCGTTATGGCGCTGATCGTGGTCATCACCGGCGTGTGCGCCGCATTTATGGCAGGCCCCGGCATCCCCCTCATGAGCTTTATGTACGGCCTCAGCTTTGAGCGCTACCGTACGCTGGCGTTGCTGATGGTCGTCGCCGGCGGCGTCACCGCGGCCATCGACTTTATCTACGCCATCATCACGGTGCTGTGCCACGCTGGAGACGTCACCAAGATCTACCTGATCTGCTTCGCCGTAAGCGTGGTGCTGCCGGTGATCTTGATTAAGCTGCTGGGTCTGATGGGCGCCGTGGTGAGCTACCTAGCCATCATGGCCCTACTCCTGGTGCTACTGATTATCGAGTACGCCCGCCTCCGCCAACGCATCGAACGCGACCGCAACCCATACGGCGCCTAATTAGCTGCCCGGTCACCGGAATTTGCGATGGAATCACCCCGTCTGGGGTCTCGTTGCGGACAATATTCATCACGCAAAACTAAGTGAGTAGACTTTTACCGAATCCCCGACCACACCAACAGAGCACAAGTCTGTGACCTGCGGTTTTATTGAGGCAAATATGTTGGGTGCTCGGCATTTCCAAAAAAGTCTACTCACTTAGCCAGCGGGCAGCCAAAAAAGAACCGCCGCGACGTCGTTTGACTCCGTTGCGACGGTTTTTCGAGCATTTTCGCGCTGTCGAGGACGCAGACGCTCCTCATTTCTAGCGCTTACCGAGCAAGAAGGCGCTACTCTCCGAAAGTAGTCAAAAAAGCCCCGTCCCAAATTAGCTACGGTAGATCGGCGGAACAAGGTTATTCGCCCGGGTTGATGTTCGCGTAGAACTCGGCCCCGTCGTCCAGGCGCAGGATGCCCACGCGGCCGAACTCGGAGCCGGTGGCGGCAGCGCAGTCGATGTCGATGCGATCGGGCACACCGGCGGCATCCTCGCCGCCCAGGCGCACGATCTGCCCGCGGCCCGACTCCTCGTCGAGCCCCGCAAGACCACCGACCTCGCAATAACGCGCGAGCGACACCGTTGGCGTGTGACCGCTCACCACAACCGGGCCCTTGCCCTCGGCAGAAAGCAGCCCGGTCGACGCATCCCAATAGCCATGACGAATCCACAGCAGGTCATCGGACGACTGCACCGCAAGCATCTGCTGCAGCAGCTCGCGATCGGCACCCACCGCTCCAACGCCATCGGCACAATCGACGCCATGCTCAAGCAAAAACGCGCGCGCCGCCTTCATCTCGATTCCAGCATGTACCAGCAGATACGGGCGCTCCTCGGTCTCGACCACCGCGTAGAGCGGCAGCGCGGCCATCCATCGCACGAGCTCCTCGTATGCCTCAAATTCCATGTCGTTGAGCTGCTCGCGCGTCGTCCAGCCACCGTTGATATCCCAGGTCTCGGCATCGAGCGGATCCTGACCAATGATGGCATCGAGCATGATCTGCTCGTGATTACCCTTGAGCACGTGGGCGTTGGGCAGCGAGCGCACGAGCTTAATAACGCCGACCGGATCGGGCCCGCGATCGATCATGTCGCCCAGCACGTACAGCGTGTCGTCGGACGTCAACGAGATCTTAGACAGGGCCTCGTCAAGCGCACGCACGTGCCCGTGAGCATCAGATGTCACATAGATCGCCATGGTACGCCTCTCCTTGCATTGCGGCCGAAGCCCGGTGCCGCAACTAAAACTTCAAGTTGAACTTAAACGTTACCCATTGTACTCCGTTGCAATAAAGCTGGAAAGGGTTTCCGAGCAGAGGCAAAGACGGCAGCCGTCTATGACGATATCGCGCACGCGCGCAATCCAACCCCATAAACCCACCATCTTTGGGTACAAATAACCGCAGACAACTGACCGTGCCACGCCAACCACCCAGGAGCGGACACTATCCATGAACCAGATCCTTCTCTTTATCGGCCTCGTCATCATTTTGTGCCTGACCATCAAACCCGTCGGCAAAAAACTCCCCTTCCCCACCCTGCTCATCTTTATCGCGCTGGGCATGCTGTTGGGCGTCAACGGCCCGACGCATATCGACTTTAGCGACTACGCACTCACCGAAACCGTCTGCAGCACGGCGCTGCTGTTCATCATGTTCTACGGCGGCTTTAACACCAATATCGACCGCGCCAAGCCCGTCGCTGCGCCGGCGGTGCTGCTGAGCACGCTCGGCGTCGTCATCACTGCCGGCATCACCGGCATGTTCGCCCACTTCGCGCTGGGGTTCGACTGGATCGGTGGCCTGCTGCTGGGATCGGTCGTGGCATCCACCGACGCGGCGAGCGTCTTTAGCGTACTGCGTGAGCACAGCCTGTCGCTGAGAGGTGGCACCGACTCGCTGCTCGAGGTCGAATCGGGCTCCAACGACCCCGTCGCCTACATGCTCACCGCCGTGCTCGCCACACTCGCGGCCGGCGGCGACATCAACATTCCCGCACTGCTGACCAAGCAGATTATCCTGGGCGTGGGCCTGGGCCTTGCCATCGGCTGGGCGGCGGGCCGCCTGATTGAACGCGCGCACGCAACGGCCAAGGACGCGCAGACCATCTTTTTGTTCGCCGTGGCCATCGTCGCCTACGCGCTGCCAAGCTACCTGGGCGGCAACGGCTTTTTGGCTGTATACCTGGCCGGCATTGTGCTGGGTGCGAGCGACATCACCGGCAAGGTCGAGATGGCGCACTTCTTTGACACCCTCACCGAGATGGCAGAGATGACCATCTTCTTTTTGCTGGGCCTGCTCGTTACACCCGCACGCCTGCCGCAAATGCTGCTACCGGGCCTGGCACTCATGGCGTTTATGCTCTTTGCGAGCCGCCCCATCGCCGTAGGCATGCTGCTGGCGCCGTTTAGGACGAACCCTCGCCAGGTTGCGCTCGTAAGCTGGGCGGGTCTGCGCGGCGCGGCTTCGGTCGTCTTTAGTCTCTTTGCCGTGGTGGCCGGCGTTCCCGGCGGACACGACCTATTTGACCTGGTGTTTGTGATTGCCGTGTCGAGCATTGTGGTGCAGGGCTCGCTGCTACCGGCGGTGGCGAAAAAGCTCAATATGATCGACGCGGAAGGCGACGTGCGCCGTACGTTTAACGATTACCGCGACGAGGACGGCATGTCGTTTGTCAAGTTCAAGGTGGGCGCGGGCCATCCGTTTTCCGGACGCTCGCTCGCCGATATTGGCAGCGCCACGGACATGCTCGTGGTCCTGGTGCTGCGCGATGGCGCGCACCCGGTGCTGCCCAATGGCGATACCGTGATTGAGGAAGGCGACCTATTGGTGATGGCTGCCCCGACGTTTGAAGAGCGTGCCGAGGTTACGCTGCGCGAGGTCACCGTGACTCCCCACGGTCGCCTGGCCGGCCAGCGCCTGCGCGATGTGCCGCAAGGCAAGCATCCGTTTATTGTGGTGATGCTCAAGCGCGAAGGCCAGACGATCATCCCCGATGGCAACACCCTAATATACGCCGGCGACGAAGCCGTCATCGCCACGCTCGCGTCGTAGTGACCAGGAAGTGGCTAATTTGCGACGAAGAGATCAAGCGCCTAGAGAACCTCATGCCTTCGCTCGCAGATTTGGATTTGCCTGAGGAGTAAAGCACCCCTCCCCCATGTAACCATCCTGTAAATCATAGCGGCGCAGTCGAGTTTTACCGTGATGCGGTCGCGCCTGACGCTCCACTGTGCTAAAGTATCCCGAACGTTCAAACGACTACGAGGGGGAACTAGAAGATGGCACGTGTGCACAACTTCTCAGCTGGCCCGGCCGCGCTGCCCACAAGCGTGCTCGCCGAGATCGCCGACGAGATGATGGACTACCGCGGTTGCGGCATGTCCGTGCTCGAGATGAGCCATCGATCTAGCATGTACCAGCAGATCATCGACGACGCCGAGGCAACCCTGCGCCGCCTGCTGAGCATCCCCGACAACTACCGTGTCCTGTTTTTGCAGGGCGGCGCCACGCTGCAGTTTGCGGGCATCCCCATGAACCTCATGCGCCGCGGCCGCGCCGGCTACGTCGTGACCGGCAACTTTGCCAACAAGGCGTTCAAGGAGGCCGCCAAATACGGCGAGGCCGTGTTGCTCGCGAGCTCCGAGGACACCAACTTCGACCGCATTCCCAGCATGGCCGACGTCAACGCGCGCATAGCCGCCGAGGCCGCGGGCGACGGGCTCGACTATGTATACATCTGCCAGAACAACACCATCTTTGGCACCATGTACCACGAGCTGCCCAACTGCGGCGATGTGCCGTTGGTCGCCGATGTCTCGAGCTGCTTCCTGTCGCAGCCACTCGACGTCGAGCGCTACGGGCTCATCTACGCCGGCGCGCAGAAAAACGCCGGCGCTGCGGGCGTGACCGTGATCATCGTGCGCGACGACCTGATCGCCGACGGCCCCGCCTTTGCGCAGACGCCGCAGTACATGGACCTTAAGACCCAGGCCGCCAAGGGCTCCATGCTCAACACGCCCAACACCTTTGGCATCTACGTGTGCGGCAAGGTGTTCAGCTGGGTTGAGCAGACCGGCGGACTTGCCACCATGGCCGAGCGCAACTGGGCCAAGGCCAATCTACTCTATGACCTGCTCGAGCACAGCAAGCTGTTCCACGGCACCGCGCAGACAGACAGTCGCTCCATCGCCAACATCACCTTCCGCACCGGCGACGCCGGACTCGACGCGGCCTTTGTCGCAGGCGCGGCCGAGCACCAGATTCAAAACGTCAAGGGTCATCGCCTGGTGGGCGGCATGCGCGCCAGCGTCTACAACGCCGTAACCATGGAAGACGTGCAGGCACTGGCCTCGTACATGAAGGACTTCGAAGCGCAGCATAGTTTGAGTCCGCGATCTAACTAGCCCGCAACCCGCGGGCCGACCAGCCACTTCAAACCACCTGTTTTAGACAAACCTGCTAAGGAGTTTTTCCATGCGTAAGATTAAGACCATCGACGACATCACCAAAGACGGCAAGGTCGAGTTTGGCAAGGGCTACGAGTTTGTGGGCACCGCCGAGGAGGCCGACGCTATCCTGATGCGCTCCACCGACCTGCACGGCTACGAGCTGCCCGAGGGCATCCGTGCCATCGCCCGCTGCGGCGCAGGCGTCAACAATATCCCCATCGAGGAGTACGCCAAGAAAGGCGTCGTCGTCTTTAACTCCCCCGGTGCCAACAGCAATGCCGTCAAGGAGCTCGTCCTGGGCATGCTGGTACTTTCGAGCCGCGGCGTGGTGCAGTCGATGAACTGGGTGCGCGACAACGCCGACGACCCCGAGATTCAGGTCGACGCCGAAAAGGCCAAGAAGGCCTTTGTGGGCCGCGAGCTCAAGGGCAAGCGCATCGGCGTCATCGGTCTGGGCAACGTAGGCTCCAAGGTCGCCAACGCCTGCGTCGATCTGGGCATGGATGTCTACGGCTACGATCCGTTCATTTCCGTCGAGCACGCGTGGGTGCTGAGCCGCGAGGTGCAGCGCGTCGGCACGCTCGAGGATCTGTGCCGCGGCTGCGACTACCTCACCGTGCACGTGCCCAGCAAGGCCGACACCATCGGCATGATCAGCACCGAGCAGATTAACCTGCTGGCGCCCGACGCTGTGCTCATCAACTACGCGCGCGAAACCATCATTGACGAAGACGCCGTCGACGCAGCCCTGCGCGAGGGCAAGCTGAGCTGGTTTAGCTGCGACTTTGCCACGCCCAAGACCGTCAAGATGCCCAATACGTTTATCACCACGCACTCGGGCGCCGGCACTGGCGAGGCCGAGGCCAACTGCGCCGACATGGCCATCAGCGAGCTCAAGGATTACCTGGAGAACGGCAACATCGCACACAGCGTCAACTACCCCGCCTGCAGCATGGGCAAGGCACGCGCCGCAAGCCGCATCGCTTGCCTGCACGCCAACGTGCCCAACATGATTGGCCAGATCACGGCAATCCTTGCCAAGGACAACGCCAACGTGCAGCGCATGACCAACGAGTCCGCCGGCGAGAACGCCTACACCATGTTCGACACCGACGAGCACCTGGACAGCAGCACCATCGAGGCGCTCAAGCAGATTCCGTCGATGTATCGCGTGCGCGTGATCAAGTAGCGCCGGCTGATCTGACGGGCAGTTCCCCATGTGGCCTGCCCGTCACTGACATTGAATGCCCACGGGGGCGCCTTTCGCACGAGAGGCGCCCCCGTTTTTGTGAGCGCTCCATCAAATGCACCGAGCCGCTTCTTGGCATACAATCTGTATGTTGACCTAACTATATGTGAGGTGCCTATGGTTGATACAGATTTTGCTTGGCGGCTTACGCAAGGGCTCGTGCGGATCGACAGTTCCGACCCAGGTGCGTATGAGGGCGAGATTGAACGCTATATCAAAGCGTTGGTTGAGGAACGGTTGGCGCAGCTGAGCCATCCGGTACTCGATGCCGTGCAGATTGCAGAGCTCGAAGTACTCCCTGGGCGCCGCGATCTTATGGTCACCGTGCCCGGTTTGAGCGACGAGCCACGGCTCGTCTATATCTGCCACATAGATACCGTCACCTTGGGCGACGGCTGGGACGCGGACATTCCGCCGCTCGGGACGGTTGTGCGTAACGACAAACTCTATGGCCGTGGCGCCTGCGACATGAAGGGTGGCCTGGCCTGCGCCATTGCCGCGCTTGTTCACACGCTCGAGCGCGTGGTGGCGGATGGCGCGCTGCCCCGCCGCGGCTTTTCGCTCATCTGCTCGGTCGACGAGGAAGATTTTATGCGCGGCTCAGAGGCCGCGATCGATGCTGGCTGGGTCGGCTCGCGCGAATGGGTGCTGGACACCGAGCCCACCGACGGACAGATCCAGGTGGCGCACAAGGGGCGTACGTGGTTCGAGATTGAAATGGCTGGCGTGACGGCGCATGCGAGCCAGCCCTGGAAGGGCGCGGATGCCGTCGCCGCCATGGCCGAGGCCGTGTGCTCGCTTCGCCGCGCATTTGCGGCGCTGCCCGTGCATAATGAGCTGGGGCCATCGACCATCACGTTTGGACAGATCGAGGGTGGCTATCGTCCCTATGTCGTGCCCGACCACGCCAAGGTCTGGGTCGATATGCGTCTGACCCCGCCGACCGATACGGCCGCCGCAACGCGCATGGTAGAGCAGGCCATCGCCAGCGCCGAAGCCGCCGTTCCCGGTTGCCACGGCAGCTACGTCGTGACGGGCGACCGCCCCGCCATCGAGCGCGACCCAAACTCTCCCCTTCTAGCAGTGCTCAAGCGTGCCGCCGATGACGTGACGGGCGCGGACACGACCGTCGGCTTCTTTACCGGCTACACCGACACCGCCGTCATTGCCGGCAAGACAGGTAACCGCAATTGCATGAGCTACGGTCCCGGGTCGCTCGCGCTCGCGCACAAGCCCAACGAATATGTGCCCCACGCCGATATCGTTCGTTGTCAGAACGTGCTCATCGCGCTCGCCGATAACGTGCTCTGGGACGCGAGCGGCCAAGTTGGGGCATAATAAGCCGCGAACAAACCGACTCGTGCGTTAGGACCGCTCATGAAAGCACTTCCGTTTCCCTGCATCCGCCCGGCTCAGGACCGCGTGCTCGAGGCGCTGCCTGCAATGGGCAGCATCCTGAGCGGCAACGATGCTCTGGGCGGAGCCATTGCCGATGGTCTGATGCTCAAGGACCCGGGTGCGGCGTATTACGTGTACGAATGCTCGGGGGAGCCGGGGCGCGTGACGGGCGTTGTGGCGATCTGCCCGGTTGGTGCGCTGGCGGGCGGCGACGCGGTTGCCGCCGATACGGCCGCCGCTGCGCGCGCATTCGCCGACCTCAAGGTACAGCCCCGTCCCGTAACGCTCGCCTACGAGGCCTCGCCCGTCATGGATATCATCCTGGGCGCCGCCAAAGAGGGCGCCTCGCTCTACGCCGTCACCGATCCTGCGGGCATTACACACCGCGTGTGGGAGGTTAAGCGCGAGGACGCCGTCGGCGCCATCCGTGCCATGCTCGACCAGGCGCCGGAGCCGGTACTGGCCGACGACCCTGCCTACGCTGGCGCACTAGTCGGGGTATCACAGCTCCTGGCCGATGAGGCCCGTTCCGCCGGAACGTACACCGGCAAGGAGCCGTTCAACTTTACCGTTGCCGTGCTCTTCCCCGCTGCGCAGGTCAGCGGCGGCGCACCGCAGGTTCCGACGGGTCTGCTCACGCACCAAGTCGCGCGGTTCTAGCAAGACCAGACCGCGCAGCACAAAAATCGGCAGCTCAACAAACAGGGGGCGGAGATGCAGCAGGTACATGCATCTCCGCCCCTTTTGCGTCGAGAAGTTATGCCGGCGACCCGAGCCGCCACGCTCGCGTTATCCGCGCTGCGGACCTGCAGTAGCCACAAGCGGTTCAAGGCCCAGCTCGCATGCGTAATCCTCCTGCGTAAAAATCTCAATCAGCTCAAACGTGTCGGATTCGTCGTCAAACGCAAAGTGCAGCACCGAGCAGTTGCCCGGCACACGGTCGCGCTCGTCTGCCGCCGCGCCCTTCACGTGATCCATAAACTCCTTGATGGCCGATCCGTGGCTCACCGCGAGCACGCACTCGTGGTCCGGGCGTCGCATAAGATCGGTCAACGTCGCCACCATGCGCGTGCGCACCTGCATCTGGCCCTCGCCGCCAAACTGACGATAGAAATCGCGCCACGGGCGCTCGGGCATAAGCATCACGCGCTCGGCCTCAAATTCGCCAAAGAACCACTCGCGCAGGCCATCCAGGCGCTCGTACGTCATGCCCGGCCACAAGTTGGCGATAGTCTGCTCGGTGCGATGAAGCGTGGAGGTGTAGGCATGATCGGGCTCAATGCCGCGCGCACGTAAAAACATGCCGGCGCGCGCCGCCTGATCGCAACCCAACTGCGTAAGCGGCGAGTCACTCCACCCCTGAATGATACGCTTAAGGTTGAATATCGTCTGTCCATGACGTACCAGATACAGATCTTTATTCATAGGGGTCCTTTCGTTCGTTACCAACCCGAGAGCGAAAACGCCCCGTCGCAATAGCCAAAATGAAGCACGGCACCGTTGTCGGGTAGCTCTCCCCCGCCAGTCACATACTCAAGAAACTCCTGGCAGGCTGAGCCGTGGGAAACCGCCAGCACGCAGTCGTGCTGCGGCCTGGCCATGATGCGGGACAGCGCCGCGACCATACGTGTGCGAAGCTCACTTTCCGACTCGCCACCAAAGGCAACCGGATAATCGCCCCAGGGCTGCGGCGGCATCTCGCGATTTGATGTGCCCTCCAGCGAGCCAAAATGCCACTCACGCAGGTCATCGACCAGCTCAATGGAACGACCCTCGCCAACGATAAGCTCGGCCGTATGCCGCGCCCGGCCCAACGGCGAGGAATACACATGATCAAAGGCCACGCCGCGCGCCTCAAACGCCGCGCGCGTCGCCAGCGCCTGCTCGCGCCCGCGCGCCGTAAGCGGCGAATCGTGCCAGCCCTGCAAAATGCTCTGCACATTGAGCTCAGTCTGCCCATGCCGCACCAAATACAGATCTGCCACACACCCTCCCCTCGTACCACCACAAAGGGGACAGGAGCCTTTGTGGTGATTTTGCCGCCGGATTGCACCGCAACGACGCACAACTACAGCAGCACGTCGGCAAGCGGACGCTTGGGTACGTGGTGCACCCGCGCCTCGTCGCGCCAATAATTGATGGAGCCGTCGGGGTTGGAATCGATCGCATCGATCACCTGTGTCTCGGCCGGAACGCCAAACGCCATGATCAGCTTGAGCTCATACTTGTCGTTATCGAGCCCCATGGCATCGATCGCGTGGGGCGTAAAGGCCTTGAACATGCAGGCTGCCACCTCGGGCGTGGCGCTGCGGGCGGCGAGCATCATCGTCTGCGCGGCAATGCCCGTGTCGACCTCGGTAATGGGAGCGGCGGGCTTGCCCGGAACGGCGCGCTCAGCAAGAATCGCGATGTAGCCGGTCGGGCGCTCGCCCTCGGCAGGACCCGACCAGTCCTTAAGCGCGCCGGCCCATGCAAGCTCGTCAAACACGCGAGCGCAGTCCTCGGAACCGCTTACCACATGAAAACGCAGACGCTGAGCATTGGCGCCGCAGGGAGCCAGGTGCGCCAGTTCCGCCAGCTCGAGCAAAAACTCGCGCGGCACGCGCATGGACTCGTCAAAGCGACGGCACGTACGGGCGCGGCGGACCAGCGCGTCAAACGTGTCCAGGCCGAGCTTTTCGCAACCTTGCTTTGCCATCGACTCCGCGCTAGACGGCGCCGCGGGAACTGTTTCGTTCATAGGGACCCCCAATTTCGGGCAATTGTTCTTAGGAAAATCTAACCTAAAACGTAGGCAATAACGAACAGGGCCGCAATGTTCTACACCTGTTGAATAGAAAATCGCGACGTGGGGAACAACGGAAACAATTCGGGGCCTTTGGGTTACGTTTCACCCTCCCCGACCCATACGTCAGCGCCTTTAGGCGATACTGGTCGTAACGATCAAGGCTTACGCCGCACGGAAAGGAGACATTATGGGCATCTTTAAGAATGATGACCAAAAATCGAGCCAGTTTGGATTTGACGAGAAAAGCATGGCAGGCAAGGCCGTCAAGGCCGTGCGCTGGATTTACGCCATCACGGGCGTCTTGGCGCTCGTCGCCGGCATCGCACTGCTGTTTGCGCCCGCCAAGTCCCTCGTCTTCTTAACGACCGTCTTGGGCTTCTACTTTGTGATCACGGCCGCGATCAGGCTGTTTACCGCTGTTTTCGAGCCACTGCTGCCCACCGGCTGGCGCGTGACGAGCATCATCTCCAACCTACTCATTATCTTGGGCGGCGTCATAATCCTGCGCAACCAGGCCTTCTCGACCGCGACGCTCACCACGATGGTGGTTATCGTGGCCGGCTTTGGCTGGATCGTCGAAGGTGTCATGTCCATTCTGGAGTCCGAGCTTTCGTCCAACCGTGCCCTCGCCATCCTGAGCGGCGCGCTCTCCATCATCGCCGGCATGTTCGTGTTTATCTATCCGCTGTGGTCGGCCAAGATGCTCGTCATCTTTAGCGGCGCCGCACTGCTGGTGTTTGGCGTAACGCTGATTGTTCGCGCTATTCAATTTGGCAAACTGGTGCACTAGATGCCGCGAACGCTCTTTATTGATGCAGACGCCTGCCCGGTCACGCGCGAGTCGATTGACTGCGCGCGGCGGGCGGGCGTCGCCGTCGTTATCGCCGGCAACAGCACACAGAACCTGGAACGCCACATTCGCCGCGACGATCCGCGCGACGTCGAGCATGCGCGACGCGGATTTTGGGTCACGACGCTCGATGTGAGCGTGGGCGCCGACAGCGCCGACTTTGCCATTGTCGAACGCCTGCAGGCGGGCGACGTAGTCGTGACGCAGGACATTGGCTTGGCGAGCATGGTGCTCGGGCGCGATGCCGCCGCCATCGGCGTGCGCGGGCGCGTCTACGATAAGGCGACCATCGACATGCAACTGTTTATTCGCCACGAGGAAAAGAAGGTGCGCCGCGCCGGCGGTCGCACTCGCGGTCCGGCGGCATTTACCAGCGAAGACCGGGCCCGCTTTAAGCGCAACCTCACCGAGCTGCTGCGCTAACCAAGGTAGATTTTTGGGACATGTCCGGAAATCTGCTTTTTTGCTTTGGCGATTGACACGCATCCAACGCCCAGGTCATGGCGGTAGATTTTACGGCATGCCCCAGTTTTTACGGCATGCCCCAAGCATCTACTTAGAGGCCAAAGGCAGAAAGGATAAGACCCCAGCCCGCACCGATGACGTACATCATGATCAGGAACAGGACGTTTTCGCGGGCGCTGCGGTTGGTGCGGAACAGCACCAGGTAGCCCACACCTGCAGAGATGAGCGTGCCGGCGAGCATCGGGGCCAGCTGCAGCGCGCCTTCCAGGTACAGTTGCGTGATGACGACGCTGGCCGAGCAGTTGGGAATCAGGCCGACGAGTGCCGAGCCCAGGACCGCAAGCGTCTCGTTGCCGCGCAGGAACTGCTCGATTGCGGACTCGCCGAACGACTCGAGCACGGCGACCAGAATCAGCGTCACCAGAAAAATGAATACCGAGACCTGCACGGTGTGCGAAATCGCGCTGCATATGATCGACAGGACAGGCGTCCCTTCGTGGGAGTGGGAGTGACCGCGGCCATCATGGTGTTCATGCTCGCCCTCATGACCGTGATCGTGGCCATGTCCGTGGTCGTGCTCGTCCTCGTCTTCATCACAACCGCAATGGTCGCGCTCGCACAGCTCGTGGATGTGGTCGGCGCTCACGCCCGCCTCGGCCACCTCGTCGATGATGTCACCGCCAGTGTGGTCGTCGTGCGCGCAGTTCACGTGGGCCGGGTTGGCCGCGGTTCCCAGCACGGTGCGGCGAATCGCCGCATGCGCGCGAGCGTTACGACGCAGGCCGCGAATGGCGGCGTCCACGATAAAGCCCGTGACCAGCGCGATCAGTGCCTTCGAAGCCAAAAGCATCGCCATGGTCTGCACGGGCACCTGCTCGGCGAGCAACAGCGGCAGCATCTCATCGGAGGTCGAAAGGAACACCGCCACCAACGTACCCAAGGTCACGACACGACCGGCATACAGCGTGGCCGCCATTGCCGAAAAGCCGCACTGCGGCACCATGCCCAGCAACGAGCCAACCACGGGGCCCGCGGCTCCGGCACGCTTGATGGCGCCGTTAACGCGGTTGCCCGCAACATGTTCGAGCGTCTCGAGGGCCAGATACGTCACCAACAAAAACGGCACCAGCGAGAGCGTGTCCTTGCCGGCGTCGAGCAGAATATCAATCAACAAACCCATGACGGATGGAACCTTTCGTGTCTTTCGGCAGCATTGTAAAAGTCCTAGCGGTCAACTAGGGTATTGTAGTTATCCTAGGCGCGATGCCAATAGTTGCCCATGGTAAACTATCATCTCGCCACATCTTAATGACTCAAAGCCGCACGACGCGGCCCATCCAAGGAGCAGTTATATGAACGTTTCACAAGCACTCGAATACGAGCGCCAGCCGTTTATTCCCATGTTTATCTATGGCGATCATGGCGCCATGGAGTCCGAGCGCCAGAAGGGCGAAGAGGCCCTTAAGGTGCTCGAAACCGAGTACTTTACCGCCGAGGGCGACCCCAGCTTCGACTTTGCCACCGTGCGCGACCTGGCTGACCGCAACCGCGACCTGTGCGACCAGATTGGCGAGGCGCGCCTGCGCAACGTGACGCCCGCGACGCTTTCGCGCGGTCTGTCCGACGCCGACACCTGCGCCGCCATCGGCAAGATGCAAAAGCGCACCGCCGCGTCCGTCATGCGCGAGATCCGCGGCGACCGCGACGCGCTCGGCGTGGCGTACGCCCGCAAGCCTATCCAAGGCACAGTGCTCGGCATCGACATCGAGACCACCGGCCGTGCACCCGAGCGCGGCTACATCATCAACGTGGGCTGGGAGATCATGGAGCTCACCAGCGACGCCGTCCCGCACGACGCCGAGGCACACTACTGCGGCCTGCCCGATATCTACCGCGGCGAGGATGTGCCGCTGTCGAATATCCACCACATCACCTGGGACGACATCGACGGCAAAACGCCCTTCCGCGAGAACAAAGAGCTGCAAAAGCAGCTGCTCAAGCTTATGAAGAAGTACCCGTACATGGCACACAACGCCGCCTTTGAGGACAGCTGGTTCAAGATCCACCTGGACGGCTACGCCGAGGCACGCCGCGTGCTGGACGGCATGACCGCCCGCAATGCCCGGTGGTACTATCTTTCCTCGCTGGCCAATCAGGGCCTGGGCAACAGCATCGACGCGCTGCAGGATGCCCGCCGCGCCGTGCAGCTGGACCCCAACAACACCGAGTACCGGATGCACCTGCAGCGGCTGCAGAACCCCGGCCGCACCTACCGCACCCAGACCACCTACGCCCAGCCGGGCGGCATCATGCGCTGGTGCTGGAGCATGATCCTGCTCAACCTGCTGTGCAACTGCTGCTGCGGCGGCTGGGGCTTCTACGGCCCGCGCTACGGCTTCCGCGGATAACAAAAACATATAAAACACAA
>OLOK01002073.1_pt1 | contig 15149 bp, 9 predicted proteins | sample 1672591 | NCBI WGS metagenome assembly OLOK01 (sample SAMEA3136703, study PRJEB25190) | human gut metagenome | biome: human gut; feature: human-associated habitat; material: faeces | place: Austria | collected 2013 | reverse complement strand
GATGAACTCGGAAGTACCGGCCACCTTGAAGTCCATGTCGCCGAAGGCATCCTCGGCACCCAGAATATCGGTGAGGGTCTTGAAGATGTGCTTGCCATCAACGTCGCCGGACACGAGGCCCATGGCGATGCCGGCAACCGGAGCCTTCAGCGGCACGCCGGCAGCCAAAAGGCTCAGCGTGGAGGCGCACACGGAACCCATCGAAGTGGAACCGTTGGAACCGATGGCCTCGGAGACCTGTCGGATGGCGTAGGGGAACTCTTCGCGGCTCGGCAGCACCGGCACGAGAGCCTTCTCGGCGAGGGCGCCGTGGCCGATTTCGCGGCGCTTCGGGGAACCGACGCGGCCGGTCTCACCAGTGGAGTACGGCGGCATCTCGTAGTTGTGCATGTAACGCTTGGACTGCGGACCGGACAGCGCGTCGATCTGCTGCTCCATCTTGAGCATGTTCAGCGTGGTGACGCCCAGAATCTGGGTCTCGCCACGCTGGAACAGGGCGGAACCGTGCACGCGAGGCACAATGTCCACCTCGGCGGACAGGGTGCGGATGTCGCGCAGGCCACGGCCGTCGATGCGGTAGTCCTCGGTCAGGATGCGGCGACGCACAATCTGGCGCTGCAGTTCCTTGAAGGCGTTACCGAGTTCCTTGTCCTTCTCGGCATCGTCCATATCGGTGAACTCGTCCGCGAGCACCTCGCGCACGTGCTCCTTGATCTCGTGGATGCGATCCTGACGCGGCAGCTTCTCGGCGATGGAGAGGGCCTCGTCCAGATCCTTGTGAGCGATCTCGTCGATGCGGGCGTACAGCTCGTCGGTGTACTCCGGGAAGAGCTGGAATTCCTTGGTCTCCTTGGCGGCGATCTTCTTGAGCTCGTCCTGAGCCTCGCAAATCACCTTGATGAACGGCTTGGCGGCCTCAAGACCACCGGCAACGACTTCCTCATCGGGCTTGGTCTGACCCTCGTCGTAGATGAGGTGCCAGGCGTTCTTGCCGGCACCCGCCTCGATCATGGCGATGGCAACATCACCGTTCTCGATCACGCGGCCAGCGACCACAATCTCGAACACGGCGCGCTCACGCTCACTCCAACGCGGGAAGGCGACCCACTGGCCGTCGATCAGCGCCAGACGCACACCGGAGACCGGGCCTTCGAACGGCAGGCCGGAGATCATAGTGGAGGCGGAAGCGGCGTTCAGGGCGATGACATCGTAAGCGTCATCAGGGTTCACGGCGAGCACGGTCTCGACGACCTGCACTTCGTTGCGCAGGGTGTGCGGGAACAGCGGGCGCAGCGGGCGGTCGATGATGCGGCAGGCGAGGATGGCCTCGGAGCTCGGGCGGCCTTCACGGCGGAAGAACGAGCCCGGAATCTTGCCGGCAGCGTACATCTTCTCTTCAACATCAACGGTCAGCGGGAAGAAGTCGTAGTTCTCCTTCGGGCTGGAACCGGCGGTGGTGGTGGACAGAATCATGGAATCGTCGTCGAGGTAGGCGGCCACAGCGCCATCGGCCTGCTGGGCGAGGCGGCCGGTCTCGAAGCGCAGCGTGCGCTTGCCAAACGATCCATTGTCGATTACGGCCTCAACGGCCTTGATTTCGGGACCCTCCATAGGGTTCCTCCTTCTTTAATTTTCTAATTATTCCTACATACTGTGCTGCGGTTCGGCGACTCGCTTGAACCGCAACTGTCCTCTTCAGCGGACGTCACATACCTTGTTTCGACTGACCCCTTGGCCGTCGTTCCTCGTGTCAACCCCTTCATTCGGGTTCTCCTGTCGGCCTTACCTGCTGGCCTATCCTCTAACCCTCTTGCCGTTGTTGCCGTTGGCTGGCGATATGTAAAACGCCCGAGCACCATCCTAGGTACTCGGGCGGAAGTCTTCAATTATCGACGCAGACCCAGACGCTCGATGAGGGAACGGTAACGGTTGATGTCAACGCGCTTGAGGTAGTCAAGCAGGCGACGACGGTCACCGATCATCAGCTGCATACCACGACGGGAGTGGTGGTCGTGCTTGTGCTCCTTGAGGTGCTCGGTCAGATCAGCGATACGCTTGCTCAGCAGAGCAACCTGGACCTCCGGAGAGCCGGTGTCACCTTCATGGGTCGCGTACTTAGCGATGATTTCCTGCTTTTCTTCAGCCGTCAGTGCCACGGCATCCTCCTTATATTGCTGCGCGGTGCTACCGGCCCGATGCCGGCGCGCTCTCTATCCGCGGGCGAAATACGCCAAGGGTCAATTATACAGGAGCACCAGACACCACGAATCAGACCAACGTCAGCAGGCCGCCAAACATCACAACAAGCAAAGCAATCGTCTCAATCACAAAAAAAAGATAAACGACGCCCAACTGCGCGTCAGCACATTCAACGGCGACTCTTTTTTAATCGTCACCAACAATCCCACCCACAGCACCGCGAAAACGGCAACGCCAATACCAACTGAAATAATGCCAAGATTCGCCGCATTCGCCAATGCCGACGACTCTCCGTACACCACATATGTCGCATACCAAAAATCAATTTTCAGAATGCGCAGGCCGGCAATGAGTTGCTCCGCCGCCAAGCCAATCACAAAAACCGCGCCCCACAAGCGCCGATGGGCGTCAACAACCAGCAGACCAAGGCCGGAAACGGCAATCAGCGTCACCGTCCAGGCAACAAACGCGGCGCCGCGCGGCTCAAGCGCGCTCAAATTATCAAGCAGCCACTGCGTATCGTTCACCGCAATCGCACGCCCCCACCAATACGGCACCACAATGGCCGCAATCACCAGCAGCGCATAAGCCAGCCACAATGCAGGATGCGAGCGCTTACGCTCAATATCGGCCAGCGACAGCGTCGATTCGGGAATGGACGCCACCGGATGCTTGGAAACATCGTTATGTTTGGAAACGTCGTTGGGCATGGGCGAAACACCATCGGACCGCGTATCGATTTCAGCCTGCACCTCACCGCTCGCCTGCTGGTCGACCGGCTGTTTCTCCACGCTGGAATTCACCGCCATCTACGTTTACCTCGCGTTCGTTGTTCGACGCCACACCTGTCTGCACAATGCGTCGTCTCATGCCGCGACGCCCATGCTAGGACGGTATTGTATCGTGAGTGCGCCATACGATAATGACATGGCGCCGGACATAACGCCGCAATACCTGATTTTCGCTAATCGCAACCATGCTTCGGCGGACGACATAAGCCATACATATGTTCATAAGGGCGAACCATATCCGAATTACTCACTCCGCTAACATCACCACATAACGGCAACATAGATACACAGCCATACTTGATATCAGGAGAACGCCGTCGATTCGAAATGAAAACTGCCAGCCGCCCACACACCAGCTCCTTTGTTTCCAAAATCGCACATTCTACGCCGATGTCATGCTCCACCATGTCTCACGCCGCGGTCTCAACATAACAGGATGGGTTGTACGAATCCACGTTGCCGAGCATTCGCACAACCCACCATTGCGACACATCACTGATTCCGCACATTCAATCGCTGCAACCAACAGGCTGCGGCGATATTTCAGCGCGAAGAGCGGCGTATCCGAATGACACTGATGCCAGCCAGCATCAGGGCAATTGCAGACAGCACCATCGGTGTTACGGACGAACCAGTTGATGACAGTTCAGATGAATTATCATCAGCAGTAGAAGACTGTTGCTGGCCGCCATCACCGGTCTGATCGCCGTTACCCGACTGGTTACCGTCACCGGTCTGATCACCACCACCAGGATTTCCGCCATCACCAGACTGACGGTCAACCGCCAATTGCGCGAGCTGCAAACTCAGTGCACGCTGCGGGGCATCCACCTCATTTTGCGTGGAAGGATCGGATGCCAACGCCTGCTTTGCCTTATCAAGTAGCGTGAGCATCTTATCCCACTCATCCATAGGATATTCCGCAGACTGCAGAGAGTCAGCCTGATCAATGGCCGAACGCAGCTTAGACGTATCCACAGCTTTGCCGTCAGAAGTCAACACGTCGCTCAAGTCATAGTAATCAAAATCGACATAACCACCCGTATTCTCCTTGGCGTAATTGAACAAGCCGATTCGATACCCCTTAAAGTGCGACAAGCTCCAATCGTAAGTCAGCGGCCCCTGCTCGTCGCCAAGCTTGGACCATTGCTTACCGTCCAGACTGTACCAATACTGAATCGTCAACTTACCACTCGCATTATCCAGTGTGTTGTCCGACTTGATCCACACATTGGTCGCATCATCTGGCAATGTCACTGTGCCGCCCGATACAAAGGCCTCTTCAGCGTCACGATCAATCGTATCGTCAACGATATTACCGTCCGCGTCCTTCACGCCATTGTCGTAGACACGCTTGACCACGCCCAACGTTCGCTGTCCATTTTCTTGACGCACAGCGGCATAGGCAAAACTACGGGTATATGTAGCGAGGCCTGCGGTGTCTCCATCCTTCATATGACTGACATCCATGTGGGTTTCCACAGACATGGATCCGCCAAAGGTACGCTGCGACAAAACGTTACGGGCGGTTTCAAAATATGTCAGGTCGCCATAAGTGCCTTTCATATATTTGGCCGTGGCGGAAACCTTGTGCCCATTGGTCAAACGCAACCAGCCTTCACGATCAGTGAGAGACCAATATCGGTTATCTGGATTATGTCCCCATTCCCATACCAAATCAAGATTCGAACCATTGGGTTGGTATTCTTCGGCGACCGGATATTCCTTCTCATCAGCAAGACCGATCAGGGAAATATCGTCGATGACGTAATCCATGCACGTGCCTTCCGCACCCCACGCGGTTTCGACAATGAGTTTGGAACCTTCCACATTAGCGTCGGATGGGATGGAGAACTCACCTGTGATAGTAGTCGTCTCCCCACGTTTCACTGTTCCTGTGGCCACACGATTAATTGTGCCGTCTGCATATTGAATCGCCACATAAAACAGGTGGGAAGTCACAGCCGATGAATCGACGCCGTCCATCTCATGGTCGTATCGAATCGTTGCACTGGCACGATATGTCACGCCCTGCTGCAATTTTCCATCCATAGATTGACCCGGGCCAGCGCCATTGTATTCGCCACGATTCGTCACAGCAAGACTCGTGGTTCCAGAAAGAGAACCATCCGTAATCGCGGTAAGCGTACCATTCCACTGAGGGGTCCACGATTCAGTCCCGTTTTCGAAATCGCCATTGTCCACCAGCTCGATTCCAATCAGAGAATCGTCAACCTGAGGAGGCTCCTCCAGAGTCCACCAATCCTGATCCTGATAAGACTGATGAGGCGCGTCATTATCAAAATCGTCCGAATTGACCAGGGAACGCTGGCGAACCAGATTCTCCAAATCAGCAGGCAAATCAATCAGTTTGTCGTAGGTGTCCGACGCGCTTACCTGATTATTGTCCCCAAACACAGGCCATCCGTCATCACCCCACGTTGCAGGAATCAAACCGGGAATACGTCCGGTCGGATATGTGTCTCGGAAGAAGAATCCATGCCAAGACGTCGTGCCATCACCGTTGTCGACTTCAACAAGGCTACCTTGTGCGAAAGCACCTAGATAATACTTTTTGGCTTCGTATTTGGAGCCATCAAGCAAATCAGTGGTGCGCAGCAGCATCACCGTACGACCGTCTTTGCCCCAGTAAATCGTTGGAGTATAGAAATAATCACCGATTTTGAAAGTCTGAGATCCTTCAAATCCGGTAGGAGTCTCACCAAGATCATCAGTGAACTGTTCGGCAGAGATGATATTCTCATGGCTCTCCACCACCGTGGTTAAATCATCGGACAGCCTATATTGGTTGACGCCGGAGATAATCCAAGGACTCCCTTGCTCATCAAAATACAATGACGGATCATGGAATCCCCGATTAAGGGCAATCTTCGTCCAAGGACCATTCTCAATATCATCGGTGTAGTAGATATAAGCGCCATTAAGGTTGTTCGTATTGAATAACACGTAGAAGCGGCCATTGTGATAGCGCAGCGACGGAGCCCACTCGCCTTCGCCATACGAGCTAGCTCCATTGCGCAAGGATGAAGCATCGCTCATAGAAATGCGATCATACACGTACGTGACTATCCACCAATTGACCAGATCATAGGATTTCATAATTGGAGATCCGGGACTGAGCTCCATAGTGGTACTCACCATGTAATACACATCACGACCGTCTTTGTTATTCGGATCGTCCTTCGACACACGAATAACACTGATATCCGGAACATCCGTGTTCAACATGGGAATGGAATACGTGCCATCACCGCTATCAGTCGTGGTGTAACTGCCATCCGATGGCGTTGAAGATGGCGTTGAATCATCCGCAAAGACCGGCATTGGCGCCAAAATCAACCCACAAGTCGACAACACCGCGATAGCACTAGCCGAAATTTTTTGTCGTAAATAATTCATAAGTCTTTTAACCTTTCATGATAAGCACTCAACATCGAGTGCGTATTCCAATAGCATGCCCGCACAAATCAGCAATGAATGACGATAAGACATTCCCGCATATGGATAAGTGATGGACATTACCACTGCCAAAACTTACGCTTGAACAAGTACCAGTTCTAGGTTTCATGTGCGGTCATCCCGAGGCTGCCGCTACGGGATGACCGCATTACCAAGAGGTAACTAGCGCATCTCGCGACGCACTCGCGCTACGATCACACCAGTGAGAGCCAAGCAAGCGACAATCACAGCACCAGGCAAGACAGAGGAACCGGTTTGTGCCAAATCCACGCCATCCGTGTCATTGGAGCCGTCGGCATTGCCATCAGTGGAATCATCAGCCAGCTTCAGACCGGCACGTGCACTATTCAATGCAGCAAGCGCATCTTGAACCTGCTGTTCAGTAGCGGATTCATCCTGCAATACCGCCTGAGCCTTCTGCAATGCGTCAGCAAACACCTTCCAGCTCTCTTCCGTGTAATCGGAAGCGTTCAGGCCGGAATTCTCATTCACTGCGCTCTGCAAATCAGACTTGTCCACCGGAGTCGAAGGAGTTTCATCCTGCGACTCCGTGAAAGTGTACGTAGTGATGTCGTACAGCTCATCCTGAGCATTCGCACCACCATCGGATTTGAAGGAGAACACCACATGATGCACCCCTGTCACACCCTCAAGGGTGGTCGTGTAATCGGCGTACTCGGATCCATCACCGGCAGGAATCGAAATAGAAGCCACAGGTTCGGAATCCGGATCATCAAGACGAATCTCAAGGATGCCTCCGGCTTTGCCAGCTGCAGTCACAGTCAGCGAAGAGGCGCCGTTATTCCCGAAATCGACATTCGCCAAAGACGTCCACTCACCATTATTAATATTGCTGAGCTTCTGACCTTCGGAATTGTCTGTAGTCATATCGACCACGCGCACACCAGAAGTCAGGTCATATGCGTTCTGAATGCCGGAATCCCATGCAATGGTGGAAGCTGGAATGCCTCCATCTTGATACGCGTCCAGATTCTTCACCGAAGAGAGACCCTCATATGTCATTGCAATATCGGCAATGGAACCATCCTCGTTAACCGTAATCGGATCGAGATGAGTATTTCGGTAGCCATGCGCCGCGTCAAGATTACCGCCGTTCATCAATTCCTTTGCCACCGTTTGCGCATGGTAGGTCATATACCACTGGTCGCCAAGTTGAACCATCGCGTGATGATTGTTGCCGCCAACACCGAAATACGTGCTCGGATTCTTCAGAATCTCACCCTGATAAGTGAACGGCCCCATCGGGTTGTCTGAAGTCATATACGCGATATTGCCGTAACCGACCGTGTTACCATCAATTACGTTGTCATGGCTGAAATTAGTGCAATACGAGTAGTAATAAGTACCACCTATCTTGGCAATCCCGGAGTCCTCAAACATGGCAGGTGCGTCTATGGCCTGAGCCTCACCTTCGGTATGCAGCATGTCATCGGACAGTTTAATAACGCGAGCCGTGTTCGGATGTTCTTCCTCGCCTGTCGGAACACCACCTCCGTAATACAGGTAGCCCTGCCCGTCATCATCCACGAACACCGCGGGATCAAACAGCCAGACCACACCAGCGGATTCAGGAGTACCGCCCTTAATCAACAGCTCACCGGTTTCGTCCTTCCACGGACCAACAGGAGAATCCGAGGTCAGCACACCGATACCGCTGCCGCCATTGGCGAAATACAGGAAGAACTTCTCTTTACCGTTGATGGTCTTATGAGCGACGGCAGGAGCCCAGGAATTGCTGGCCCAGGTGGCCACCCCCTGTTCTCCAGCCACACGAATGTAACCCTCATTACGCCAATTGACCATGTCATCACTGGACAGAACATTGATGGTCTTTACTTGAGCGAACGAATTGTCCTTGATCTGCCCAGTACTGTCATATTCATAGTCATAATTCAACGAGCCATCAGCATTCACAGAAGTGCCATCACCCGTAGTGTAGATATATACGCGTCCGTTGTATTCCATAGCCCACGGATCGGCGCCATACCAATAATCGATAATCGGGTTTGAATAGTCGCCGAAAGCCTTGGCTGCCGTTGCCGTACCCGTAGTCGGCGGCACGAATGAGGAACCAGAATCCGAACCGGTTACGGAAATGTCGTCGACAATGAAGTCGGCATTGCTCGTGCCATACTTGTTTTCAATCACCAGCGAGGGACTGGTGAAATCACCACTACCACCTAACGTTCCAGTACCTGAAATTTGTGTCCACTCACCCGCTTTCGCCGTTCCGGTCGCAATCTGGTCACATCCGGAACCATTACCCGAACAAACAGTGATATTGAATTCACCGTCTTCCGTGGCCTTGACCCACATACTTCCGGTATATGTCTGTCCTTTTTCCACCTTGCCATCAAGAGACTGGATTGCACCAGCATCAGAGGATGTACGATCAGTAACGCTCAAGGCGCCACTGCCACCATGCACATCATCCGCAGTGACGGCAATGGACGATGCGGAGCTATTCCACACCGTTCCAGACTTCCAACCATTAAGATCGTCTTCGAATCCGCCGTTGACGACCAATTCGACGGGTTCATCGGCCGACGCCGCAGTCACTCCGATAGTCGCTGGAAATACAGCCCCCATGCAACACAGCACGGATGCAGCCGCAGCAGCAACCACACGACCGGTTTTCCTTGTTTGCAATATGTGAATGTTATAAACCATTCAGTTCCCTTTCCTGAATGATGGAGGGCGACTCCCCCCCCCATCATTTTTTCTTCGCCGCACAATCGAATCCCACGTTGGTTACGACCACATCGCGGCTCATTGCAAAGCCATGCCAGAGGAACGTCCCTCAAGGGCAGCCATGCAGCAACCATTGTATAAATGAGCGCATTTCACTCGCGATCGTCCTTGATAACAAATTGATAACGATATGCACAATGAAAATAAGTTCACATAAACGCAACGCAACACATCAAATATGACAGTTTCATATGCCAATTACACACTTTGCATAACATATTTCAACAAAGAATGGAGACGTACAAGCGAACTCATCTGATGCCACCACTCATCGCCTATAAAGCTGGCGTGTCGCGCCACAATAACATCACAGCCGATAAAACGACACCCCGAAGTTGAGACTCATTCAACAATGCGGCCAGCTTAGACACACAACCAACGCTTCGCTTCATAGCACCGAACATTGATTCCAGCACAGTCACGACCATCTTCTTTGAAGGCAATCGTGTTTACGCCCCGGGTTCTAAATAGAAGTGCAACACCTTGTCTAGGGTTGGAAGTGTTCGAAGTTTCTAACTTAAGAAGGTGTTGCACTCATGGGTCAACAGTATTCGCACCTGTCGTCCGATGAAAGGATCCTGATCGAGAAGCTGCATTGCGAACAGCATCTGAGCGTCCGGAAGATCGCGGAGGAAATCGGCCGGGACAAGTCCACGGTGTCACGCGAGCTGAGGCGCGGCCTGTGGTTCGCGTCCAACGAGAACGGGTCGTACCGTCCCTACCGGCCGAAACGGTGTTTGTGTTCAATTAGTTGTTGCGGGTTTAGTCACGATGATTTTTCGGGTTTAGGCAGAGCATGCCGACCACGGAATGGTCTTAACTGGATGGTGCTTGTATCTCCGCCAGAAAGGACCGGAAAGGATTATGATCAGCATGCCCCAAGTACAGTCTATCCGTCGTTTGCGGCGGAACGGGGAATCCGTCGCGTCGATCGCGCGGAAAACACATGTCAGCGAGCCGACGGTGCGTAAGTACCTCGCGAAGGAGGATCTGTCGGCCGTGCCGTCGGTGAGAAAGCCGCGCGCGTCGGTGATCGACCCGTATCTGCCCGTGATCGAGCAGTGGCTCGCGGAGGATCGCGCGAACTGGCGCAAGCAGCGGCATACCGCGACCAGGATCTGGGAGCGGTTGAGGGACGAGCATGGCGCGGAGGTCTCCCTGTCCACGGTGACGCGGGCGGTGGCGCGGCTCAGGCGTGAGTTCGCGGCGGAGCGTGATGAGGCGTTCATGGATCTGGTATGGCATCCAGGCGAGGCGCAGGCCGATTTCGGCGAGGTCGACGTGCTGTTGCGCGGCGTGGTGCAGCGGATGCATCATTTCGTGCTTGATTTCCCGTATTCGAACGTCGGTCTGGTGCAGTTGATGCCGGGCGAGAACGCTGAGTGCACGTGCCTGGCGTTGCGCGACCTGTTCGAGTGGCTGGGCGGTGTGCCGGAGCGGATCGTGTTCGATAACGCCGCCGGCGTGGGCCATAAGGGGTACGGGGAGCGCGAGCCGCGCCTGACGCACCTGTTCCAGGCCTTCCAGGCGCATTACGGGTTCGATTGTTCGTTCTGCAACCCGTATTCCGGTCATGAGAAGGGCGCGGTGGAGTCCAAGGTCGGCATGGTGCGGCGCAAGCTGTTCGTGCCCCGGCCGAGCGTATGGAGCCTGGAGAACTTCAGCGCCGGGCTGCCGGACCGGTGCCTGGAGCTGGCCACGAAACCGCACTGCCGCAAGGACACGGAGGAACGTGGCCTGTTCTCCGAGGACCGTGCGGCGCTGCTGCCGTTGCCCGGGAAGCGTTTCGACGTGGTCACGTGGCGGCATATGAAGGCCGACCGGTACGGCGTGGCCGCGCCCGGGGACGGCATCGCTGTTCCGCGGACCGGGCGAACGCGGGCAGAGAGGCGATCGTGGGCCTCCGCGCGCTCGAGGTCGAGGTCCTCGACTCGTCGGGCAAGCATCTGGCGACCCATCCTCGGGCGTACGGCCAGGCCAGCACGAACAGCGAGGACCCGTCCATGCAGTTGGCGCTGCTGTGCAACAAGCCCGCGTCCTGGCCCAACAGCCGGGTACGTGACGCGTTGCCGGACCCGTTGCGGGAATGGCTGGATCGGCAGGACAGACAGACACGCAACGAGGCGCTGCAGACCCTCAAACGCGTTGACAGGGAATCCGGGTGGGCGAACGCGGTCGAGGCGATGCTTTCCATCCTCGAATCGACCGGCGGGGCGGACCGCGCCGGTGTCACACTGCTCGCGGCCAGGCTCGCCGAGGGCGTGGCGGGTATCGAATACGACGATGACAGGCCGGATCTGAGTGAATACGACATCGCGTTCACCGCGGACGTCGGCGTGCAGGAAGGCGGGCGATGAACACGAAGACGGACGAAGGGCTCTACGAGAAGGCCCGCAAGCTGTTCATCTCCAAGGCGAGCATCGACGAATTCGCCGGCTGGGCCACGCCCCGCCAGGTCGACGCCGTCCACCGCCTGCTCGACACGGAACTGGCGAACAGGGAACGCGCGAAGCACGACAGGCTCCTGCGCCGCGCCCGGTTCCCCGTCGTCAAGGGTCTCGACGGCTACGACTTCACGAACGTCAGGCTCCCCGACGGCTACATGCTCGATGAGCTCCTAGGGCTCGGTTTCATCCCGCGCGCGCAGGACCTGGTGTTCTACGGCAAGACCGGGCGCGGAAAGACACATCTCGCGATCGGGCTGGGCATGAAGGCGATCGACATGGGGCTGGGCGTGCGGTTCCATCAGACCGCCGAGCTCGTCCTCCAGCTGGGCAAGGCCAAACGCGACGGCACGCTCGAGACGATGCTCCGGGACATCGGCCGTGCCGACCTGATCATACTGGACGAGTTCGGCTACGTACCCTTCGACATCGACGGGGCGCGCCTGCTCTACCAGATCATCGCGGGCAGCTACGAAAGACGGAGCATCATATTCACCACGAACATCGAGTTCAGTAAATGGGGCACGGTCTTCGCGGACGACAAACTCGCCGCAGCGATCATCGACCGCATCGTGCACCACGGGCGGCTCCTCGAGTTCACCGGCCAGAGCCGCCGCGTCAGTGAGGCCCTCATGTTCGGCAGGAACACCTCCGCGCAACCGGAAAAATAAGGAAAATGCATGCAACTGCCTAAACCCGAAAAAAATACATGACTAAACACGAAACACCGACTTGACGAAATACACTGCGGCTGGTCAGACGGCTGAAGGCGATCTGCTGGTGGTGCCACCAGCACACGGAACGGCCCGAAAGCGACGCGTGGCTCGCGGCCAACGCGATGACCGACGAACGACTCGAGCGCCTCTACCGGCAGGCATGGGAAAGGAGCCCGCAAGGCCAGTACGAGACGTTCGGCATCCCCGCAAGATACGGCACCGGCATCGACTGGAACGAGTTCCACACACGGGTCGAATGGCAGTCGAACGACTAGACCGCCGGACATACATTTTGGCCTATAACCCCGAATACGGACGTTCGCATCAAAAACAAAAAGGGTTCCGGGACAAACCCCGGAACCCTAAAGGCGGATAAGGCGAGATTCGAACTCGCGGAGGCTTTCACCTCACACGCTTTCGAGGCGTGCTCCTTAGACCGCTCGGACACTTATCCATGCTGCCAAAATGGCAACTTGTTCATTATGCCACATTCTGCCGACCTGGCAAATCGGAGTTTCGCTGAGCAAGTCTCGAGTGTATGCCGCTTGAGACATGTCAGATCACAATCCCGGAATTCGCCCGAAGCGCTGGCATTGCGTTTACGCGCCAAGCACTCCGACAGGAATTACATACACTCCATCATCGCGTTGATACGCGAACTCGCCGACCCCCACCAACACCGCCAAGAACTCCGGTTCACGGGTTCGCGCACTCGGATTTCTCAGCAGCTTATCTTTCAGTCTGCATAGATTTGCCGATGCCTCAGGGACTTTATCCTCACTGGACTTAATTTCGATGCCGCCCCACCGTCCATCGGACAATTCAATAATGGCATCACACTCCAGACCGGAATCGTCACGATAATACCGAACCGGTTCTATCCCAATATCGAGGAGAGATCTCGCATACACCAACAGATCACGGATGCATAGATTCTCAAACAGAAACCCAAAAGTCTGCCAATCGCCGATAAGAGCAGCAGGACTCATGCCCAACATTGCGGCCGCAATGGAAGGATCGGCAAAATACCGACGCGCCTTGGTCTGGAGTCGCTTTGGATCCCGTGCCGGCGGGACCCAGCCCTTTATCGGATCGATGACGAACATGTTCTCGAACATGGCCGTATACCCGGATACCGTTCTCTCCGAAATGAAATCGTCAAGGTTTTCTTCAGTACCGTACATATCCTTACGTAAGGTTTTGAATGTCACAGCTTGACTGATATTGCGCGCAAGCGAATCCAGCAGACGACGAGCCACATCAGGATCCTTGCCTTGCCTGGGCACACTCTCAGTCAGCGTGAGTCGCATGTATTCCCGAATCAGAATCTGTGCGTCAGATACAGGCGAGCCACCGCCTCCGGCCATCCACCTCGGCATACGGCATCCAACAACATTTGTGTACTTATCTCTGATTTTGCAGCGGCGAACTTATGTTCAAACAGTCCACTGAGACTTACCGCACCTGTCGAGAGTCCGGACTCATATAAAGTCAGAGGATTCATACGGATACGTCCGATTCGTCCCGCACCACTATGGTTCGGCCGATTCTCATTGAGAGGAGTGGATGAACCGGTCAGAATCCACTGACCTTTATTCGCGGAATCATCGTCGACGCGATGACGGACTTCATCCCATATAGCTGGAGCGAGTTGCCACTCATCCACGATACGAGGGCGATAGGCTTTCGGCTTGATGTCGCTCGCCAGAGAATCGGCCGTTCCGCGCACCTCCCGTTATTTCACGTCCGCCATCGCAATAATCCGAATTTCTCAACTACCAAAATCCGAATGTTGCAACGACGAAAATCCGAATATTGGTGGTGGTAGAAGCGGTGACGGGGCCACTCTGCATTGAGCGGTCTCTCTCAGTCTCGCTACGCCCGACAGCTCGAACGCAATTTAAGGACAGCTTTCCAGCTGCCATTTTATTTGCTCACTGTCATTCGCCTTCGCCTAAAAACGCCTCCGGCGTTTTCTTCACGGCTCAGCTCATCAGAGGGGGCTTGGAATTTTGTTTACGCCACCTGTTCGTGGACGGAGGCATTGACCCATTGGGTCTGCTGGACGTTGTAGCCGGAGAAGATGCCGATGTCGAGCATGCAGTCGCGGTAATCGCGGCCGTGGGCGATGGTGATGTAGCTGTCGTCCACCAATCGGTTATGCGTGGGATCCAGTCCGACCCATCGGCCATCCTGATACACCTCGACCCAAGCGTGGGTCGCGCCCTCTCCCCCAAGCAAACCGGCAATGTAGCGCGCGGTCAATCCCACATGCCGGCACACGGACAGCATTACATGGGCATAATCCTGGCATACGCCCTTGCGCTGGGCCAAGGCCTGTTCGGCGGTGGTGCGAATCGTGGTGGAACCGGGCGTATACACAAACGCCTTGTAGACCTCATCCATCACTTCGGCGGCCTGCTGCACCGGAGTGGCGTCGGCAGGCAACGCAGCCAAGCGTTCGCGGCATACGTCGATCATCGCCTCCACGTTCGGGCCGGGAATGGTGAGCGCTGAATTGAATCGGTACAGCGGTTTATAGGCTTCCTTATGGATATGCGCATTGTCCACGAAGGCGATGCCGGTCACCGAATAGCTGAATATGTCGTGCGGCTCGGGGATGAATCCGGTCATCACCACGGAGCCAAAGGAGTCGATGGTGGTTTCGAGTTCGGTTTCGGGCTGAATCTTCACTTCCACGTCAATCACCTGTTGGCGAGGGCCAGTGGCGGGAATACAGCGAAGCT
>OLOK01002049.1_pt1 | contig 15290 bp, 14 predicted proteins | sample 1672591 | NCBI WGS metagenome assembly OLOK01 (sample SAMEA3136703, study PRJEB25190) | human gut metagenome | biome: human gut; feature: human-associated habitat; material: faeces | place: Austria | collected 2013 | reverse complement strand
GACCGCCGCCCGCACAGAGGAGCTGTCCCGGGCCCTGGGGCTGGAGCCCATTCTGGCCCGCCGGGCCGGGAAGCTCTCCGGCGGCTGGCAGCGGCGGCTGAGCATCGCCATGGCTCTGATCGCCCGGCCGGAGATCCTGTTTCTGGATGAGCCCACCCTGGGGCTGGACGTGCTGGCCCGGGCGGAGCTGTGGGACGTGGTCCGCCAGCTGAAGGGCCAGATCACCGTGATCCTCACCACCCACTACCTGGAGGAGGCCGAGGCCCTGTCCGACCGGGTGGGCATTATGAAGGACGGCCGGCTGCTGGCCCTGGGCACGCCGGAGGAGCTGAAGCGCCAGGCCGGCTGTGACAGATTTGAGGACGCGTTTATCGCCATGGTAAGGGAGGCGGGAAGATGAAGCTGCGCGCACTTTGCCGCCGCACCACGCTGGAGCTGGTGCGGGATCCGCTGACGCTGGGCTTCGGCCTGGGCTTTCCCCTGGTGCTGCTGCTTCTGCTCAGCGCCATCCAGGCCAACATCCCCGTAAGCCTGTTTGAGATCGACCGCCTGACCCCGGGCATCACCGTGTTCGGTCTGGCGTTTGTGGCCCTGTTCTCCGCCACTCTGGTGTCCCGTGACCGGGAGAGCGCCCTTTTGCAGCGGCTGTACACCACGCCCCTTACCGCCGGGGACTTCATCTTCGGCTATGTGCTGCCGCTGCTGCCTATGGCGGCGGTGCAGGTGGCAGTCTGCTACCTGGCGGCCATTCCCCTGGGACTGACGGTATCGGTGCGGATGCTGTGGGCGGTGCTGCTGGACCTGCCGGCGGCGCTGCTGTTCATCGGCCTGGGCCTGCTGTGCGGCAGTGTGCTGAACGTCAAGCAGGCAGGCGGCATCTGCGGCGCTCTGCTGACCAATCTGACGGCCTGGCTGTCGGGCACCTGGTTCGATCTGGAGCTGGTAGGCGGCGCCTTCAAGCGCATTGCCTATGCCCTGCCCTTTGTCCACGCGGTGGAGCTGGACCGGGCGGCGCTGGCCGGAGACTGGGCGGGGCTCACGCCTCATCTGTGGTGGGTGCTGGCCTATGCCGCCGCAGCCCTGGCCGCCGCCGTGCTGCTGTTCCTGCGTCAAATGAAAAAGCAATAGAAAGCAATAGCAAAAAAGCACCGATGCTGCGCATCGGTGCTTTTCCTATGCAGGACTCATGCAGGACTCAGAACAGGCGCTGCTTCCGGGCAATGACCTGGCCGTCCACCCGCAGCAGCTGCTTGCCGGTGGGAGTGAACTCCGTTTCCACATCGTGACCGCTCACCCGGGCGCGGATGGTATAGCCGGTTTCCACGACGCCCTCCTGCCGTCCGTAGACCCTTCCGTCCACGATCAGCTCCGTCAGGCCATAGCTGCGGCGGACCTCGATCTCATGGCTGCCGTATGCGGCGGTCAGCAGAGTCCGGTGCTTCCCCTCCGCCGGCTGGCCCAGAGAGGGACTGTTGGGCCGTTCCCCCATGGACGCGTCGTAAAACTCCGTATTCTGGGGCAGCGGCTCCGGCGTCTCCCTCTGCCCCTCCGGCTCCTCCATGGCCTCCCGGCCCCGGCGGACGCCCATGGCCAGATACCACAGCAGCAGGCCGTGGAACACCACATCCAGGATGCTGGACGCCTCGAAGGCCGTCACCAGGCCCGCCACCAGCGCCGCCGTATCCACGGAGAACAGCACCAGCGCCGCCGTCAGCCAGCCCCGCCGCTTTTTGGACAGCAGCCAGCACAGGAAATACACCGCCATCACCAGCACCGCGCCCGCCGCGCCCAGCACCAGCCACTTGGCCTCCCCGGTAAAGTCATAAAAGCCCCGGGCAAACACCGCCCAGATGTAGGCGGCAAAATCCGTGAACAGATAGTATCTGTCCGACCCCGTCAGGGCCAGAAGGGTATTTACCGCCGTCAGGACCAGCATCGCCAGCAGATTGCCCCGTGCAGCCTTGTATGCCGCCCCCGCAGTTTTGTTTTTCATCTCTCGTCTCCTTTTATTCTCTCTGTATTTACAAAGCACGCCAGCTCTCCGGCCGCAGGCCGTGTCCCATAAGTCCCTCCTGCACCTGCTGCCGCAGAGCAGGCAGGTCCCGGTTCAGGGTTCCCTTCAGGGTCAGATAGTTGGATGCATGGTTCATCCGGAACACGCTGCCCGGGCTGTCCATATGGTCCAGCAGCAGGGCCGTCTCCTGCAAAATTTCCGCCGGACCCAGCACCTGGAAGCTGCCCTCCCGGACCCAGCGCTCCAGCGGCGTTCCCGGCTCCACCATCAGCGTCAGCAGGCCGATGTATTCCGGGTTCATGGCGCTGAGGGCCCGGGCGGTATCCACGGCGTGCTCCCGGAGCAGCTCCCGGCTGCCCAGGCCCGAAATGGCCGTCACCGACAGGGCAAGTCCCGCCCGCCGGGCCTTCTGCCCTGCCGCCACGATGGCCGCGGCCGTGTGCCCCTTCTGCATCCGCTCCAGCACCGCGTCACAGCCGGATTCCAGGCCCATATACACCATTTTCAGGCCGCCCTCCCGCAGCCGCCGCAGCTCCTCCTCCGTCTTGACCTGGAGACTCCGGGGCGAGGCGTAGCAGGTGACCCGCTGGCACTCGGGAAACAGGCTGTACACCATGGCCAGAATTTCCAGCAGCTCATCGGTTTTCCGCATCAGGGCGTCGCCGTCGGCCAGAAAGACCCGCTCCACCCGGCGGTATACCTGCCGGGCCAGGCGGAAATCCTCCCGGATCTCCTCCATAGGCCGCAGGGCAAACCGCTTATCGTCATACATATCGCAGAAGGCGCAGCGGTTATGGCTGCACCCATAGGTCACCTGGATGATGAGGCTGTATGCCTCGCTGGGGGGACGGTAGACCTTTCCCTTGTATCGCATGGGGTATTCCTCCTGTTTCTCGTCTTTTGGTTCATTATCGCATATTTCTCCCGGTTTGAAAAGGGTCTATTTTGTGCCGCTCCGGCATAAGCTGGACCAGCTTCAACAAACGAGGAGGAATTTTATGGACAACAATTTCAACCGTGTGCGCCTGTGCGGCCGGGCCGCCGGGGAGCCTGCCCTGTCCCATATAAACCACGGCGAGCACTTTTACCGCTTTCCCCTGTCGGTGGAGCGGCTGTCGGGCCAGGAGGACCTGCTGCCGGTGATTCTGCCCCGGCGGCTGCTGGAGGAGCACCCCGTACATACCGGCGACACGCTGACCCTCACCGGTCAGCTGCGCTCCTTCAACAACCGCAGCGGCCAGGGGCCCCGGCTGGTGATCTCCGTGTTTGTCCGGGAGCTGACTCCCGGCGGCGCGGCCCCCTTTAACCAGATTCAGCTCTCCGGCGTGCTGTGCAAGGCCCCCTCCCTGCGGCGGACGCCCTTGGGCCGGGAGATCTGCGACCTGATCCTGGCGGTGAACCGCCGGTACGGGCGGGCGGACTATCTGCCCTGCATCGCCTGGGGGGCCATCGCCCAGCAGACGGCCCGGCTTCCGGTGGGTTCCCGCCTGACGGTGGAGGGCCGGGTCCAGAGCCGGGGCTATACGAAAACCGTGGACGGCGTGGGCCAGGAGCGCACCGCCTATGAGGTATCCATCATGCGTCCGGCGGAGCCGGAGGAATTTTTGCTGTAGAGCCGCCGTTTCCCCTCCCGGGTCAGTTGATTTCCCCGGCAAATGGTGCTATCCTATTGTTGAATACAGAGAAACAGAGGATCGCATCTATGACATGGACCCATCACCACGCCCATCCGGCCGTCCGTCGGGACGTGGACATGACCCAGGGCAGCATCACCCGCCACCTGGTGGAGTTCGCCCTGCCGCTGCTGGCCGGCAACGTGTTTCAGCAGCTGTACAACATGGTGGACACCTGGGTGGTGGGCAACTTCGTGTCCAACGAGGCGTTCTCCGCCGTGGGCACCGTGGGACCCATCATCAATATGCTCATTGGCTTTTTCATGGGCCTGTCCAGCGGTGCAGGCGTGGTCATCAGTCAGTATTACGGGGCCCATAAGCCGGACAGAGTCCGGGACACCGTCCACACGGCCATGGTGCTGACGCTGGTGCTGTGCGGGGCGTTCACGGCCCTGGGTCTGGCCCTGATCCCGGCCATGCTGGCCCTGATGAACACCCCGGCGGAGGTGCTGCCGGAGTCCACGGCCTATCTGTCCATCTATTTTTCCGGCATTACGGGGCTGCTCATCTACAACATGGGCTCCGGCATTCTCCGGGCAGTGGGCGACTCCCGGCGTCCCTTCTACTTTCTGGTGGTGTCGGCGGGGCTGAACACGGTGCTGGACCTGGTGTTCGTGATCCGCTTCCGCATGGGCGTTGCAGGCGTTGCCTGGGCCACCATCATCGCCCAGGCGGCGTCGGCGGTGCTGGTGCTGGCAGTGCTGCTGCGGACGGACAGCTGCGTGCGCCTGGAGCTGCGGCGGCTGCGGGTCCATTGGGACATGCTGGGCAAGATCATGCAGGTAGGCATCCCGGCGGCTCTGCAAATGGCCGTCACCGCCTTCTCCAATGTGTTTGTCCAGTCCTATATCAACCGCTTCGGTCCGGACTGCATGTCCGGCTGGACGGCGTATACCAAGATCGACCAGCTGATGTTCCTGCCCATGCAGTCCCTGGCCCTGTCCGCCACCACCTTCGTGGGGCAGAATCTGGGAGCCGGGAACGCCCAGCGGGCCCACCAGGGCACCCGTCGTGCACTGGCGATCTCCCTGGCGGTAACGGCGGTGCTGATGGTGCCGGTGCTGGTGTTTGCGCCCCAGCTGACGGCCTTCTTCAACCGCAAGGCGGAGGTGGTGGCCTACGGCACCCTGCTGCTGCGGTACATTTCGCCCTTCTACCTGCTGTGCTGCATCAACCAGATCTATTCCGGCGCGCTGCGGGGCGCAGGCAACAGCCAGGTGCCCATGGTCATCATGCTGGGCTCCTTCGTGGTGATCCCCTGCGCCGCGTCGCGCTGGGCATTCGTCAGGACTCTGCGGATCTCATCGATCTTCTGCTTGAAGGCGTCTCCCTCGGCGGCTGTCTGCTCCAGTTCTGTGATTTCCTTTTCGGCTTCTTCTATTTCACGATTGCAGTCAGCCGTCATCTGCTTGAAATCCGCGTTCGTAATACTGTCGTCTGCGGCAAGCTGCAGGAGCTTATTCTTCTTCCGATTTGCCTGATCGATGATGTTATTCTGCTGTTCGATCTTTTTCCGGAGCGAGCCGTGCTGCGTCAGCTCGTTATACATACGGATATATTCTTCCACCATCGCATCGGCGTCTGCCGCCGTGTCACGGAACACCTCGAACAGCAGCGGCTTGATCTCGCTTTCGTAGATGGCAAAGGATTTACAGGAATCCGCGCCGTTTTTGATCTTGCCGGAGCAGAGCCATTTGCTGTTCTTTCTCCCGCGCTTGTCCTCGGATTCGCGGCGGTAGTAGGGCTGCCCGCACTCCGTACACCATAGCTTTCCTGTCAGGAGATTGGCGTGGTTGCAGACGCCCTGCCGAGCCTTCACATCCTCGCTGCGCTTTTTCAGGACAGCATTCGCAGCGTCCCAGATTTCCTCAGACACGATCGCCGGTACGATCTCGCCTGTTTCGTCCTTGAACATGACCCATTCCTCCGGCGGGAGGAATTTCTGCTTCTTCGTGAACATATCCACGACCTTGACCTTGTTGCCGACGTAGTAGCCCTTGTATTTGGGGTTGGAAATCAGGTTGGACATGGTGGTGTGCGCGATTTTCTTGCCGTTGTGGTTGCGATAGCCTTTTTCCCAGAAAAGCGTTTCCAGCTGCTTCATGGAGTATTCGCCGGTCGCGTAGAGTTCAAACAGTTCCCGTACCATCGGCGCTCCCGTTTCGTCAATGACCAGCTTCCCGTCCGCTTTTGTGTAGCCGAAAATGCGGCTGTTGCCGAGTACGACGCTCGACTTGATGGCCTGCTGGTGACCGAATTTCACACGCGAGGACAGCTTGCGCAGCTCGTCCTGCGCGATAGACGACATGATGGACAGGCGCAGTTCGGCATCCTCATCGAACGTGTTGATGTTGTCGTTCTGGAAGAATACACCGACACCGTAGCTCAGAAGCTGGCGCGTGTACTGGATAGAGTCGAGCGTGTTTCGGGCGAAGCGGGAGATTTCTTTGGTGATAATCAGATCGAATTGACCTTCAGCGGCGTCCTCGATCATGCGGTTAAAGTTCTCACGCTTCTTCGTAGAGATACCAGAAAGCCCCTCGTCAATGTACCCTGGCACGAATGTCCACGGGAGATTCCTTCGGATCAGATCCTCGTAGTAGGAAACCTGATTGCCCAGTGAGTTCAGCTGCTCGTCACTCTCAGACGACACACGCGCATAGTAGGTCACGCGCAGCGGCAAATCGTAAATGGACTTTGTTCTTAGCTCCATTCTGATCGTATGTATGTCCATTTGGTGCGCTCCTTCCAGAACCTCTGAATCAATCGCCTGCGGTCTTCGCCGGATCTTTTGCCCCAATTCTGCGGTTTGAAAATTTGAAATACATACAGTATTCCTGCATTTTCAAACCTTGTCTTGGAACAAAATCTCTCGCCGAATACTCTTGCCGATTGAATCAGATCTTCTTTTCGTTTTATCATGTTTTCTCTACCATATCACACCTGTGTGAAACAAGCAAGTGTGAGTTTCTGACAGGAGCATCACCCCCGGATGCTCCTGTCAACCCCATTGGAGGCGGACGGCGCCAATGCGCTGATTTTGTTTTTCATGCGGTTGCGTTCCGTCTCCGTAATCAGTCCGGCTTCAAACAGAACCTGATTGTAGTAACTCAGCCAGAGCTGTTCGGCAAGCTCTTTCTTTGCCTGCTCCGGCGACGGTTTCCTCTGGGTGCTGATGCTGTCCACCTCCTTTTTTGTTGTAAGTATTCCCAGCGGGAATTGGAATCATGCAGTTCTTCTTCGCTTCTTGTGCTACCGTAGAAATCGCCCGTTCGCCGTTCTCCGAAATCATAGTCACAGCTTTCTGCGTACGCTCGGTCAGCTCTTTGCAGGCGGAAGAATATCTCGCGTTCAGGCTCCCAGCCTGTCCTGCGAACTCTGCTGCGCTCATCTGCATCTCGGTCAGGGCTTCCTGGGCATCCTGCTTCGTCAGGAGCTTTTTCAGGTCCGCGTCCAACTGCTTTGCCATAAAATTTGAAACGTAAATGTAAAATCAGCTTGACATTTACGGCGCTGGCGTTATAATGTTGATGTAAAGCAAGCTTGACTTTTTGAAAAGAGGTGTATACATGAAAAACTGCATTGCGGAAAAACGTAAAGCACGCGGGCTGACGCAGCAGCAACTTGCAAGCCTGCTTGGTGTAACGCGGCAGACCATTATTTCGTTGGAAAACGATAGATACAATCCGTCCATTCTTCTGGCGCACAAAATTGCACAGATATTTGATGCGCGAATTGAGGATATTTTTATTTTTGGGGAGGAAGGTATATGAAACTGAAGGAACAGAAAAAACTTGGTACGCTGTATTTCGTACTTGGAGCCGTTTTGGCGATCGCAGGATATTTTATAAAAAACAGCTGGCTTGCATCGTTTGGCGGCGGCGTTTGCGTGCTTGGGCTTGTCCGACTGCTGCGCGCAGCCCGGCTCAGCCATGATCCCAATCAGGCAGCTGATTATGATGCTTCGCTTCAGGACGAGCGAACAGCATATGTTGCAAATAAGGCGCGCAGTCTGACGTTTTTTATCTGCATTTACGCGCAGCTGCTTGCCGTCCTCGCAGCAATTCTGGTTTTCCATCAGCCGCTCATTGGCAAAGTTCTCTGCGCGCTGACGTGTATTCAATCGCTCGTTTATACCGGGTGCTACTGGTATTACAATCGTAAATATTGATGGGGCGTTCCTGCTTGGAATTTACACAGCAGAATCCAAATTGGCGAACTGGACTTTCCCCATGTTCGCCAGCTGGTTGAGATTGTTGCCGATTGCCTTCTGCTGCCGCAGGACTTCTTTCAGTCCATCAAGAATGATGATTTTCTTGCCCAGACAACAACTGATTACATAGTCGCTCTGGCTCATATGGGCTTGTGCTGCTTTCCCGCGTATCATTTCCAAATCCTGTGTTGAAATTCGAATACTGAATTGTTTGTTTTTTCGCATATTTTCCTCCGTATCTTTCGTTTCCCTCTACCAAACAAAAGCCCAGCGAAGCGGGTTTTGTTTGGAACTGAGGAGCAAGGGAGCGGAGCGTGGAATGCCCTCTCCCGCAGGGCGTTACACGCGCAGCGGACTTTGTGACGAAGTAGTGGGTGTGGGCTTCTGCCCGATTTGAGGCATTTGGCGGGGAGCCGGGACACCGGCGACTAGCCAAATGCGATGCTGGCTCCTTCGTCGGCACAAGCTCCATATCCCTCGCCCCGCCGCAAGCGGCAGGTCTCGTTCATTCCGCTGCGCCTCCTCTCAAAATCGCAATCGCGTTGCTGGATTGCGATTTTGTTCTTTGCACGTCGGCGCAACGTTGGCTTTTCCTGTTGTGCCGCGCACACACCCGCTGTCGGGGCAGAAAGCCGCACACAGCGGCGACACGCGCCTCACGGCGGCGAACGGTGCCCGCTGTGGAAGGGTGCAAGGATGCAAACCGTTCAAGGCGTTACCCCCTTACCCTCTTGCTCTGGCAAGCGCCAGAGCCATTGGTCGGCGCGGCGCTCCGAAAGAATGCCGAGATTTCTCTTTGCAATTTTCAGCGTCCGCTCTGAAATGCCGAGCTGCTTTGCAAGCGCAAGGACTTCCTCGGCTGGTCTTGGCTGCGTCAGAAACCTGCGCAGCTCGTCTTCCATCTGCATGGTCTTTGTCTGCACCTGCCCTGTGCCGTTCAGGATGTTGTCAACAGTCGCATCGCAGAAGCCCTTCCACTGAAAGCCGTGCTCCGGATGAAGTTCAAATGCAATGGCTGCGCCCTCCGGTGCAAGGCTGTTCTTGTCCTGCGCGACAATGCGGAGCGTATCGCCGCTTTTCAGCCGCCCGACGATCAATACGCTTCTGGCTGATGCGCGGAAGTCAATAGAGCCGAGACCGCGATAGCCGGATTTCAAGCCCTGCGCCTTGTTCATGTGCCCGATCAGAATGACGGCGCATTGTGTGCGCTCCGCCATCAGGGAAAGCCACTTGAGTACCGGGCGCACCTCGTTTGCGCGGTGCATATCCACATCGCTTCCGAGATACGCCTGCAGCGGGTCAAGCACGATCAGCTTTGCTCCCGTCCTGCGGATCGCTTCTTCCAGCCTTGCGTCGCAGAGCGTCAGCTCGCGTTTGCTCTCGTCGATGACCAGCACGCGCGTGCAGTCTGCGCCTGCGCTCTCTAACCTTGGCTTGATGGTATCCGCCAGACCGTCCTCGGCTGTCTGGTAGATCACGTTCATCGGCTCCGCTGCCCGTTCGCACTCCGGCAGCGGATCGCCGCGCGTCAGCGCTGCAATGACTGCCAGAATGAAGCTCGTTTTGCCCTCGCCGGGGTCGCCTTGGATGATCGTCAGCTTGCCCAGCGGGATGTAAGGATACCAGAGCCATTGCACCTCCTCCGCGTTGATTTCGCTCATGGAAATCAGTTTTAATGGTGTGTTTTCTGTCAAAAAATCTCCTCCGAATCAAAAAGTAAAGGTGCGTACCACGTTTTTCGCGGCACGCACCTTTCTACTTGTAGTATGGAGATTTTTCTGATACACTCAGAGTAATAGCAGACAAATAAAAATCATTTGCGGACAGATTTTCAAAGGAGAAACGTATGTTTCAGTCCATTACGTTTTATGTTGGAGAAAAAACGCTTGGTATTTACGGAGAAGAATTTCCGCTTGGAGCACTGACAACGGAGGTTTTGAACATCACGCCAGCGGAATATCAAGCGCTTGACAGCCGCTTGCAATCTGCAATGGAAGGTATGGCGCTTTATGAAAAAACACACAAGCTGACCGACTGGCATCGGGCCAATGAGCAGATGCTCCTGCTGAATGAAGCGCTCTGTCATCATCATATTTTTCGCTTGATTCAGACGGACGCATACATTCTGGCAGAGGCAAAGCAGCTCACGGAAATGCCGGTTGCAGAGGGCGATCCACTTGAAATGAATACGCACGACCATGAGATTTTACGTCAGATCTGTGTGTATGAAGACTACTTGGAAAATCCGAAGAAATACGGCAGAATCAAAAATCCGGAGGAATTGAGTGAGGCGCAGCGGGAATGGTATCTGAACTTGTATCCGCCCATTCCGCCAAAGCCGGAGGCGAAAACCCCGGCGCTGCTGATCGCGCCCGTGCCGCTGGATTTGAAGTGGCAGATGTATAAAGCATATTGTATGAATTATGCGCAGGTGCTTAAAGATGTCGCTTCCGTCTGTCAGACGCTTCGTGCGTTTATTCGGGAGTCACTTTCCGGACTTGAACATCTGTCACCAAACCAATATATTGCGGCCCTGAACGGGTTTCTCTTTCCGGAATTCCGGCACAAGTGGATCGCCAATCCGATAGAAGGCAGCGGCAATTATACGCTCTTTGATGATGTCAGAATCCATCTCGTACCGCGGGAAACGGCGCCGGATTCAGAGCAGTTCAGGATTTTTGAGTATTACGAAACAGAGCATTTGCAAACGCTTTTGAAGCTGGATTTCTATAAAGGACTGGAAGCCGGACATCTGATTCGGAAGTGCGAACTGTGCGGCAGGCTCTTTCTGCTGCAAAAGGGCTATCATACAAAATACTGCGATTCCCCGAATCCGGATAACCCGCGCTATTCCTGTGCGCAGCTCGGGTACCGGACGCGCGGCATCAAAGAAACAGCAGCGGACAGTCCATTGACGCAGGCGCTTTCCCGCTGCTATCAGCGCATCGACAAGGACAAAGCCCGCGGCATTATCACGGCAGAGGAGCAGATGCGCCTGCGGGCAAAGGCAGAAGAACTTTATCACGAAGCGCGAACACAGCCAGGGATGCCCTATGAAGCCTTCAACGAATCCCTGGCAACCAGGAATCTATATCCGCTCTGCGGTGTGCAGCGCAAAAGCAAGCCCGTAGGACGCCCAAGAAAGCAAAACTGACAGTGCTGCGCGAGGAGGTGACAGCGCATGACGAATGAAGAATTGTACCGGCAATATCTCAGCGGCGACACGGAAGCCTTTGAGCAGCTTTATCTTCAAATGCAGGGGTTCATCGCTTCTGTTGCAAAAGACGCGGCGCAGAGCTTTGGCTGTTCGGACAAAGAAACGCTGGACGAGCTGTGCGCCGAAGGTGCTTTGGAACTTTGTAAGTGCCTTTCTACTGGGGAGTATGACGAAGAACGTGGAAAACTGACCACATATCTGCATCCGTTTCTGCGTGGCAAGATGTACCGCTATTTGGAAGAAAATATCGGTGCGACAGCACTTCCCAAGGACGAAATGCAGCGCCTAAAGCAGGCGCAGCGGCTGCACAAAGAGGAAAACCTTTCTCCGGGTGAAGTTGCACAGACGCTTGGCGTTTCCGCAGAAAAAGCTGCGCAGCTGATCGGCTGCAAAACGAAGTCACTTTCTGTCTCTGCGCTTTCAGATACTGATCCGGACGATGATCCGCTTGCGTGGCTGCTGCTCGACCAGCACGCTCTCACACTGGAACAGGCTGTTTACCGGCAGGTCTGCACGGAAGAACTGGAGCAGCTTTTTCACACACTCAGCGCGAAAGACCGCGCAATCCTCGGTCATACCTACGGCGTGTTCGGCTACGAAAAGCTGTCCGCGGACGAGCTGGGCCTGCGCGAAATGCTCTCGCCGGATGGCGTGACAAAAGCCAGAAAAGCTGCACTGGAGCGCCTGCGCAGCCGGTATCCCGGCAGCGGCCTGCACCTCTGGCGGGATGTGTATCATGCGCTGAAAGATATTTCAGATATCTGACAAATATACTGTTTCTCAACAGAGTTTTTAAAGACGCGGTATTCAAAAAGAGAAGGGCCAGAGGAAAATTCCTCTGGCCCCGATAATTTATTCGCGCGGATATGAAGTATTTATCAGCGGCATCTGTCTCAAAAAGCTCCGGAGCGAGCAGCATGAAACAAATTGAAAATAGTCAAAAAATCCACTAAAAACTGGTTCGCAAAATGTTTTCTGCATCATTACTATCTAACCATTCATAAAAATTGATCACCATTTTTTGCTACAGGCAGGACAAGGCTATATTTTTATGCTATATAATGAATAAAAAATACCATTTAACATTGTAGCAAAAAACAATCGCCCTAGGGTGCATCTGAAAACTAGAGAAGTGACCGGCAGCGAGGAATTTTTGCGCTGAGCAAGACATTTTTTCGCAGGAATACTGACGTATTTCAAGGAAAAATGGTGCAGCGCAGCGTGAAAAGGTCCGCTGTCCGGGTTCGTTGGGAGTTGGAAGAATACACCCTAGGCCTGCGCTCTGACCTCGATGGTTCTGCCGCCGAGATTTTCATAGATGCGGTGCGAAACGGAAAGAACCGTGCGCCCCGCAGACGCACGGCGCAGCGCTTCAAGAACGCGCGCTTCGGTTTCGGCATCCAGGTTTGCCGTAATCTCGTCGAGCAGCAGCACAGCGGGGTCTGCCGCCGCAGCGCGGGCAATGGACAGCAGCTGCCACTCGCCCTGCGAGAACATCCCCTCCATGCACACCGTATCATAGCCCTTCGGAAGCGCCTGCACGGCGGCGTCGATACCGGCCAGCTGCGCCGCGTTTTTCGCCATCGCCGCTGTGATCTGCGGGTCTCCCAGCGTAATCTGGTCCAGGACCGAGCCCGGCACGCGGGAAAAATGCTGCTCCACGCAGCCAATACAGGTCCGTCGCTCCTGATCTGAAATTCTGGAAACGTCCACGCCGCCGATGGTGACGGTTCCGGCCTCCGGCTGGTACAGGCCCAGCAGGAGCTTGAACACCGTGCTCTTTCCGGCGCCCGTCCGGCCGACCAGCATAACCTGCTCGCCCTGCCGGACGGTCATGGAAAAGTCGCGCAGAACGGGCTTTTCTCCGTAGCCGAACGTCACATGGGACAGCGCCACATCGCCCCGTGCGGCGGTTTCGTTTCTCTTTGGGACGGCGCGCTCCGGCTGGGCGAGAAACGCGTCGATGCGCCTGACGCCTGCCATCGCCGACTGAATGGTCTGGATTTCCATGCCAAGGCTCTCAATGGGCGCAAAAATGCGTGAGATATAGCTGATCACGGCGACCGAGGTGCCAACCGACATGCCGAACAGATTCAGAATTTCCGCGTTTCCGGAGGCGGAAAGCAGCATCACAATGCCGACCACAACAGCGTTCAGCAGCAAAACAACCGGAGAATAGATTGCGTCGTAAAAATTGGTCCGCTCCATGGCGGCATAGCCGTCTGCAATGCGCCGGTCATAGCGGCGCTCCATGTACGCCTCCATGCCGAGGGCCCGGATGGTACGGATATTGTGAAGCGTTTCCGGCACCAGCCCGGACACCGCAGCAACCGCGCGGCGGTTATCGAACTGCGCGGAGAGCATCCGCTTTTGCACATGGCGCGTGAATACGGCAAACAGCGGCACCACCAGCAGCAAAACCAGCGCCAGTCCGGTATTTTTCACCGCGATAACCGCAAGAATCGAAACGATGCGGCACGCGTCCGCTACCATGCTGATAATTCCGGAGGTAAAAAGCGCCTCCACGGTATCCACATCGCCAGAAAACCGCGCGGTCACCTCGCCGGGATTCTGCCCCGCGAGCGTGCTGGCAGGCAGCTGCGTCAGCTTCCGCGACATTTCCGAGCGCAGCGCATGGGTCATTTTCTGTCCAAAGAGCACCAGAAGGCTCTCCTGCGCGGAGGAAAGGATTCCCTCCAGTGCAAGGCTGCAAAAATAGCCGAGCACCGCAAAAAAAGTCAGTGCCGCGCCTTCGCTCAGTCGGTCGACCACACGGGCCAGCAGCAGCGGCGGAACCAGCGACGCCGCAACCGACGCTGCGACACACAAAATCGTTCCTGCTGTTAAAAGGTGATGCGCTGCCGCTGCCATCCGGATGGTCGTAAACACACCGCTTTTTTGCTTAGTTTTCATGCATCTGCCCTCCTGTCTGGCTCTCATAGAGCTGGCGGTACACCGGGACGGAGGCCAGCAGCTCCTCGTGCGTGCCAACCGTCGTTTTGCCGTCCCCCATGAAAATAATGTTTTGCAGCTGCGGGAAGTGATACAGCCGGTGCGAGATCAGGAAGACGACCTTATCGTTTGCGTAGGCCTGCAAGGCTGCAAAAACGGTATCCTCCGTGCTGCGGTCCAGCGCGGAAAACGGATCGTCCAGAATCAGAACGGGCCTTGGGTGGGCAAGCGTTCTGGCCAGGGCCAGCCTTTGCGCCTGGCCGCCGGAAAGCCGCGTGCCGCTGCTGCCGATCACGGTATCCAGGCTATGCTCCATGCTGAGCACCTCGTCTTTCAGCGCAGCCGCCGTGAGATACGGCATCGCGTCCTGCTCGCTTCCGCACAGGACGTTATTTTCTATCGTGTCGGCGCTGAGCTCCGGATCGTGTCCGAGATAGCCAACCGTCGCCGCAATCTGCCGCGGTGTGTGCTTTGAAAGCTCTCGCTTTCCGAACCGCGCTGAGCCGCCGTAGGGCGCTTCGCAGAGAAAGACGCGCCCGAAGGTGGATTTGCCGCAGGCGACCGGCCCTGTCACACCGATGATATCCCCCGGGTGCGCTGTCAGGCTGAGATCTGAGAAAATCGGCGCGCCGCCATAGGAGAATGACAGGTTTTCTAGCGTTACATCGGCCGCTTCCGGAACGGCAAGCGGCTCCAAAGGCTCCGGCGAGCGTATCAGAGGCCGGATCCGCTTCCAGGAAACCTCCGCCTTCTGCACCGAGTTAAAAAGCTTTGCCACCTTGGACGATTTGACCGTCAGCTTGGTAAAGCAGGAAAGAAACGTTGTGAATGCCGCAATATCCCATGCGCGCCAGCCGGTGCCAAGTACGTTCTTCGCGCCGAACCACAAGATGAACAGCACGCCTGCCTCCGACACAGCCAGATACAGCGGCGGCAGCGCCGACTGCCAGACGCTGCTGCGCACAGCCGTCTTTTCATAGGTTTCCAGTGTGCCTTCATACTGCGCCTCGCGGGCATTTTCACAGCCGTAGATGCGGTATGTCACAGCGTTCTGCGCGCGGTCGAGCGTCGCAGTGCTGAGCGCACCCGCAGCCTTTTTATATGCAGCGCCCGCGCGCTGCACCGGCTTTTTCATCCACGCCGCGCAGACATAGGAAACCGGCGTAAAAAGAAGACTCAAAAGTGCCAGCCGCCAGTCGTACACCAGAAGCATGACCGCGT
>OLOK01002026.1_pt1 | contig 15408 bp, 14 predicted proteins | sample 1672591 | NCBI WGS metagenome assembly OLOK01 (sample SAMEA3136703, study PRJEB25190) | human gut metagenome | biome: human gut; feature: human-associated habitat; material: faeces | place: Austria | collected 2013 | reverse complement strand
TTGAGCAATTCCAAAAGAGCCGTCATGGAGATGGTGGGTTCGCCTGCGGCGGGTAAATGCAAAACAGACCAAACCTATTTGTACCGGTTTGGTCTGTTTTGTCATAAAATCAGAACGGAGAAAGATTCCGAAAAGGCGGGAGCTGTCGGTAAAAATGAAAATCAGAAAGGGTGAGATCTGCCGCTATACCGGTGCGCTGGGCCTGGAAGTGCTGGACCGCCGCGATGTCTTTGCACCCGAAGCTGCGATGAGGCAGGCGATGGACTGGTACAAGGAAAGGATATAAACACGCGAAAACAGGAAGAAAGGCCCGTCTTGTAAGCGAGGATCAGCGGCATCCTCCCCCGCAGCCCTCGTCGAAAGCCCCTGCTTCGAGCTTTTTGCACACCTCATGGAGAGAGGTGCACTCGCAGGTGTAGAGGCGGCGCATCTCATCGGTGGCGGGCGAGAGGTCGGGCACCATCACAGTGACGAAGCCCCCGGCTGCGCCGGCCCGGACGCCGTTGTAGCTGTCCTCCAGCACCAGTGTCTCGGCAGGGGCAGTGCCCAGCTTTTCTGCGGCCAGAAGAAAGATGTCCGGCGCAGGCTTCGAGCGGGCCAGATGCTCGCCGGAGATGACGGCCTTGAAGTAATGGCCCAGCTGCCAGTGGTCCAGATGGCCCTCGATGATGGTCATGGGGCTGGAAGAGGCCACTGCCATCGGGATGTGGTGGGCGTCCAGCCACGCCAGAAGCTCGTCAAGGCCCGCCATCTTGGGCACGGGCTTGGTGAAAGCCTCATAGCCCAGCCGGTACAGCTCTTCCACGATGCCCGCAGCGGGGCAGCCGTCGCCGTAGAAGCGGCGGAGCACATCGCAAGTGCCGGATCGTGTCGTGCCCCGGGAGGCCTGCGAGAGGCCTTCCTTATAAGAAAGGCCGAACTTTGCCAGCGCCGGCGCCCAGCAGGTATCCCAGATGCGCTCGGTGTCGAACATCAGCCCGTCCATGTCGAAAATAACGCCCTGTATCATAAAATAAGCTCCTCTCGGCAGAAAATCGTTCGTATTGGTCCTATTGTATCATGTTTTCCCGCTTTTGCACACCGCCAAGGTCATAATTTGTGACAACTTACCCGCCCCAAAGATGAAACATTTTTCGGTTGCTTGCAAATCCGGTCGGCGGCATTATAATAGAAAACAACATTCGGCAATTTTGGCGCGAGGCGTGCAGCCTGCGCGGCGCTGTGTGAGATCAGAAAAGAGGGAAATTTATCATGTTGGACATCAAGATCACTCGTACTACCTGCCCGAAGGAAAAGCCGCAGGACGAGTCGAAGCTGGGCTTTGGCAAGAAGTTTACGGACCATATGTTCGTTATGGATTACACCGAGGGTGAGGGCTGGCACGATGCACGCATCGTCCCCTACGCACCCTTCCAGCTGGATCCCGCCACCGTGGTGTTCCACTACGCACAGGAGATCTTTGAGGGCATGAAAGCTTACCGCACGGCGGATGACACCATCCAGCTGTTCCGCCCCGAGTGCAACGCAAAGCGTATGCAGGACTCCGCCGACCGTCTGTGCATCCCTAAGATCCCCGTGGAGGACTACATTCAGGCCGTCGAGGCTCTGGTGGATGTGGACCGCGACTGGGTGCCCCACTCTGACGGCGCCTCCCTGTACATCCGCCCCTTTATCATTGCCACGGAGCCCTTCCTGGGGGTGGATGTCTCGCAAACCTTCCAGTTTATCATCATTCTCTCCCCCTCGGGCGCCTATTATGAAAGCGGCCTGGAGCCGGTGGGCATCTGGATTGAGGACGACTATGTCCGGGCGGTCCGGGGCGGCATGGGCTTTGCCAAGACTGGCGGCAACTACGCTGCTTCCCTGGCCGCCCAGGTGAAGGCCCATGACGACGGCTATTCCCAGGTCCTGTGGCTGGACGGGGTGGAGCGGAAATACATTGAAGAGGTGGGCGCCATGAACATCTTCTTCAAGATTGACGGCAAGGTGGTCACTCCCATGCTCAATGGGTCCATCCTGCCGGGGATCACCCGGAACTCCGTGCTCCAGCTCTGCCGGGACTGGGGCCTGCCCACGGAGGAGCGGAAAATCTCCGTGGAGGAGCTCATCCAGGCCCAGAAGGAGGGCAAGCTGGAGGAGGTCTTCGGCACCGGCACCGCCGCGGTGATCTCCCCGGTGGGCAAGCTGCGGTATAAGGACGATGTCATGGTCATCGGCAACGGGGAGATTGGCCCTCTGAGCCAGAAGCTCTATGACACGGTGACCGGGATTCAGCTGGGCAGACTGGAGGACAAGTTTGGCTGGCGGGTCCGGGTGGACTGAGGCGCACCCCTGGAAAAACGAGAAAACACACAATTTGGCCGCCTGCGGGCGGCCAAATTGCTGCGGAGAAAACGATAGGAGGATTGACAATGGACCAACTGGTATCCCACTTGCTCCTGTACGGAGACTTGGGAGAAGAGGCCATTCTGTCCAAACTGGCGGCGCTGTTCCAGGCTTGGAAGGGCAGCAGTATGCCCCGGCAGACCCTGGTGCGGGGCATTTACCACCAGGTCAAGCGGCTGCTGGACCTGGCGACAGAGTATGGCTTTGACGAGAATCTGTGGCAGAACTACCTGACCTTTCTGCTGATGACCAACGAGAACTCCTTCAGCCTGATTACCGAGCGGGTGGGCGCGCAGAACGGCTCGGTGAACCACTTTGCCCGGAACGATTTTCGGGTCTTTCGGGCCCTGTTCCACTACGATTTTTCTGCCGTGGAGGGGGATTTGAACCTGGACTGCTTTACCACCCTCAGCCATTACAAGGCCATTGCCAAGCACGGGCGGCGGTACAACCAAAACGTCAGTGAAAAGGTCCGGGACCTGAGCCGCCGTCTGGCCGCGGCCCCGGATGACGAGACGTTTTTCCGTCTGGTCACGGAACATTACCGGCAGTATGGCGTGGGGATGCTGGGCCTGAATAAGGCCTTCCGCATCCAGTCGGGGCCGGAGGGGATTGGGTTTATCCCCATCTACAACACGGACAAGGTCATGCTGCGGGACCTGGTGGGTTACGAAAGCCAGAAGGCGCAGCTGCGGCACAACACGGAGGCCTTCCTGGCGGGGCGAAGCGCCAACAACGCCCTGCTCTATGGGGACGCCGGCACCGGCAAGTCCTCCAGCGTCAAGGCTCTGATCAACGAGTACTATGACCAGGGCCTGCGGATGATTGAGATTTATAAGCATCAGTTCCGGGACCTGTCGGCGGTGATTGCCAAGGTGAAAAACCGGAATTACCGGTTCATTATTTTTATTGATGACCTCTCCTTTGAGGAGAACGAGGTGGAGTATAAGTTCCTCAAGGCGGTGATTGAGGGCGGGGTGGAGACCAAACCGGACAACATCCTTCTCTACGCCACCTCCAACCGGCGCAACCTCATCCGGGAGACCTGGAAAGACCGGGCGGACATGGAGCATGAGAACGATGTCCACCACTCGGACACCTTGGAGGAAAAGCTCTCCCTCTCCGCCCGCTTTGGCGTGCGGATCAACTATTCCATCCCCAACCGGACCCAGTTCCAGGAGATGGTCCTGACCCTGGCCCAGCGGCAGGGCCTGACGGTGCCGGCGGAGGTGCTGCTGGCGGAGGCCAACAAGTGGGAACTGCGCCACGGCGGCGTCTCCGGCCGCACGGCCCAGCAGTTTATCAACTATATGGCGGGCAGACCGCCTTCGGAAGCAAAGGGATGAGCAGACAGCCTGGTCCAAAGAACGGCGGATCAGGCTGTCTCTTTTGTTTCCCGGCGTTCTGCCTTGCCCGGGAGAGAAAAGTGTGCTATCATTTTACCGCAAAAATGACGCGGGTGCAGAGAGGAGACGTAGGATGGAACGGCTGCTGATTTTGGAGGACGATCTGGCCTTGGGAGAGGGGGTCCGGCTGGCGCTGCAGGGGGATGACCGGCCGGTGACCTTGTGCCGGACTTTGGCCCAGGCCCGGCAGGCGCTGGAGGAGGCCGGGCCCTTTGCCCTACTGATCTTGGATGTGAACCTCCCCGACGGCAGCGGCCTGTCCCTGCTGGAAGAGGTCAAGGGGCGGGTGCCGGTGATCCTCCTCACCGCCAATGACCTGGAGACCGACATTGTGGCCGGGCTGGAGCTGGGGGCGGAGGATTACATTACAAAGCCCTTTTCCCTGGCGGTCCTCCGGGCCCGGGTGAATGCCCAGCTGCGCCGGGGAAAAGGCGCCGGGAATGAGGTGGTGGAGACCGGGGAATTTGTCTTTGACTTTGGCCGGATGGAGTATCGAAAGAAGGGGAAGCTGGTGGAGCTGAGCAAGACGGAGCAAAGGCTGTTGAGGCTCCTGGTCCAGAACCGGGGGACCACCCTCAGCCGGGGGGACCTGGTGGACCGGGTGTGGACCGATGGTGCAGAATATGTGGAGGAGAATGCCCTGTCTGTCACGGTGAAGCGGCTGCGGGACAAGCTGGAGGAGGTCCCATCCAAGCCCCGGTATCTCAAAACCGTCTATGGGATCGGGTATACCTGGGCGGTGAAGTGAGATGGGAGTGACCGTTGTTCTGTGCGCGGTTTCCGCCGTCCTGGGGGCCTTGGCCGGCGGGCTGTGGTTTCGCCGGCGGGAAAAGCGCACCCTGCAAAGCCTGGATGGGATGCTGGACCAGGCCATCTGTGGGGAATTCTCCCCGACCAAGTTTGACGAGAGCCTCTTTTCCGCGGTGGAGAGCCGGCTGGCCGATTACCTGGAGGCCTCCGCGGTGTCGGCGCGGAACCTTCAGGCGGAAAAGGACGCCATCAAAACCCTCATTGGGGACATCTCCCACCAGACCAAGACGCCCATTGCCAATCTTTTGTTGTATGCCCAGCTGCTGGGGGAGCAGCCTCTGCCCCCCCAGGGCCGCGACTGTGCCGCGGCCCTGGAGAGACAGGCGGAGAAATTAAAAACCCTCATTGAAGCTCTGGTGAAGACCTCCCGCCTGGAGAACGGCATCCTGACCTTTCAGCCTGTGGTGGGGCCCCTGGCCCCTATGCTGGAACAGGCGGTGGCGGGACTCCAGCCCAAGGCGGACAGGAAGGGGATCACACTGACCCTGCTGCCCACCCAGGCCCAGGCGCGGTTTGACCCCAAGTGGACGGAGGAGGCGGTGTGCAACCTGTTGGACAACGGGGTGAAGTACACCCCCGCCGGCGGGGCGGTCACCGTGTCGGTGACCGCTTATGAGCTGTTCTGCCGGATTGACGTGACCGACACGGGGATGGGCCTGGCGGAGGAGGAGCAGGCCAAGGTGTTCCAGCGGTTCTACCGGGCTCCGGCGGCCCGGGACGGGGAAGGCGTTGGGATCGGCCTGTACCTGGTCCGGCAGATTGCGGCGGGGCAGGGGGGCTATGTCAAGGTATCCTCCCAGCGAGGGCGGGGGAGTACCTTCTCCCTGTTTCTTCCCCGGGAGGGGGCTGCCGCGTCGGAGAGAATCTTTCGAAACTGATAGAATTCAGAAAGAATGTGGAAAGAATCCTCTGGTATAGTCTGTACTGTCGAAGGACGTACAGACTATTTTCTGTTTGGAACCATGGAGGAATTTGATATGACAATCTTGGAGACCAGAGACCTGCGAAAGGTCTACGGCGCAGGGGATACGGAGGTCCGTGCCCTGGACGGCGTCCATCTCACGGTGGAAAAAGGAGAGTTTGTGGCGGTGGTGGGGACCTCGGGGTCCGGCAAGTCCACCCTGCTGCACATGCTGGGAGGCTTAGACCGGCCCACGTCGGGTTCTGTAACGGTGGATGGCCGGGAGATTTTTCAGCTTAAGGATGAGGAGCTGACCATTTTCCGCCGCCGGAAGATCGGCTTCGTCTTTCAAAACTATAATCTGGTGCCTGTGCTCAATGTTTACGAGAATATTGTCCTGCCCATTCGTCTGGACGGCAAAGTAGAGGACCGGGCCTATGTGGAGCAGATCATCGCCACCCTGGGGCTGGAGAAGAAGCTCCAAAATTTACCCAACAACCTCTCCGGGGGTCAGCAGCAGCGGGTGGCCATCGCCCGGGCCTTGGCGGCCAAGCCCGCCATTATTTTGGCCGATGAGCCCACGGGCAACCTGGACTCCAAGACCAGCCAGGACGTGATGGGGCTGCTCAAGGTGACCTCCCAGCGGTTTGCCCAGACCATTGTGATGATCACCCACAATGAGGAGATCGCCCAAATGGCCGACCGGACCATCCGCATTGAGGATGGACAGATTACCAGCCGGGGGTGAGAGGGACATGATCCGCGTATCCAACAAAGCCTGCGTCCGGCATTTGGGACGCCAGTCCATGAAGGCGGCCAAAACCCGAAACTGCATCGCCGTGCTGGCCATCGCCCTGACCACGGTGCTCTTTACCTCCCTGTTTACCATCGCCCTGTCCATCAACGACGGCTTTCAGCAGTCCAATTTCCGGCAGGCGGGGGGATATAACCACGCCACCTTCAAATCATTGACCCAGGAACAATTTGGGGAGATCAAGGAGGACCCCCTGATTAAGGAGTGGGGCCTGCGCCGGTTCATAGGGATGCCCACAGAGGCCCCCTTTCACAAGAGCCATGTGGAGATCGGCTACTCCGACCCAACCCAGGCCAAGTGGATGTTCTGCCAGCCCCAGGAGGGACGCCTGCCCCAGGAGGGGACCAATGAGGCGGCCACTGACACCCGGGTACTGGAGCTGCTGGGGGTGGAGCCTGTTTTGGGGGCGGAGTTTACCCTGACCTTCGGGATCGGGGCGGGCGCGGTGGAGACCACCCAGACCTTTACCCTCTGCGGCTGGTGGGAATATGACGAGGCCATCCCGGCTGACCATGTGCTCATTCCCGAGAGCCGGCTGGAGTCCATCCTGGCGGAGACGGGATATGTCCCTGGACAGGACGCCTCCGGCGCGGGACTCTGGGGCCTGGATGTGATGCTGGACAGCTCCCTGCACATTGAACAGGATGTCCAGACCATTCTGGCCAACCACGGCTATCAGGACCAGAACCGGCAGGAGGACAATTATGTGAATACCGGCGTGAACTGGGGCTACACCGGGGCCAAGATGGCCGAGAACATGGACCCGGCCACGCTGGCAGCGCTGGCGGCGGTGCTGCTGCTGATTGTGTTCACCGGATACCTGATTATCTATAATGTCTTCCAGATCTCTGTGACCAACGACATCCGATTCTATGGCCTGCTGAAGACCATCGGGACCACCGGGCGGCAGATCAAAGCTCTGCTGCGGCAGCAGGCGCTGCTTCTGAGCTGTATCGGCATCCCCATCGGGCTTGTGCTGGGCTGGATGGTGGGCGGTCTGCTGGCGCCCATGGTGATCCAGCGGCTGGACGGCGTAGTGAGTACTGTGTCCGTGCATCCCCTGATCTTTGTGGGCTCGGCCCTGTTTGCCCTGTTCACCGTGCTGCTGTCCTGCGCCAAGCCAGGCCGGCTGGCGGCGAAGGTCTCCCCCATTGAGGCGGTACGGTACACGGAGGGCAGCCAAAGCAAGAAGAAGGCAAAGCGAGGCAGCGGAAGGGTGTCGCCCTTTTCCATGGCCCGAGCCAACCTGGGCCGCAGCAAGGGCAAGACCGTGGTGACGGTGCTCTCCCTGTCCCTGGCGGTGGTGCTCACCACCATAACGGCCACCTTTGTGGGGGGCTTTGACATGGACAAGTATCTCTCCAAAAGCATCTGCACGGACTTTGTCCTGGCGGACGCGGGGCATTTTCAGGTGGGGGATACCTTCCAAGCCGGTATGGCCCTGCCCCAGGAGGTCATTGACCAGGTGACCAGCCAGGGCGGCGTGACCGAGGGGGGAAAGGTCTATGGAATGACGACCGCAGTACAGGAGGGCGTGACGGAGGACTGGTTCCGTTCTGCCAACCAGCAGTGGCATACCGAGGAGCAAATGGAGAGCTTGATTACGGGCATGGAACGGGATGCTGGTAACCACCTGCTGGACAGAGCACAGCTCTATGGCATGGAAGGCTTTGCCTTGGATCAGCTGGACGTGATGGAAGGGGACCTGTCCAAGCTGTATGAGCCGGGCGGGCGCTACATTGCCGCCGTGTATAACAAGGATGACTATGGCAAGTGGAGGCCAGACTCCCATTGGGCCAAGGTGGGGGACCAGGTCACCCTGCGGTACGTGTCAGAATTTGAATATTACAGCCCCACCACCGGGGAGGTCTTCGGGTCCGAACCCCCGGAGAAAGAGGCATACTTGTCCCGGGCGGTGGAATACCAAGAGGTTACCTATGAGGTGGCGGCGTTGGTAGCTGTGCCCAGCTGTCTGGGTTATGGCTACTATGGGGCGGATGAATTTGTGCTCAACGATGTAACATTCTGCCAAGATACGCAGAGTGACAGCGTGATGCTCTATGCCTTCAACACCCAGGAGGGCGGGGCGACGGCCATGGAGGACTTCCTGGCCGACTACACGGAAAACCAGAATCCCCAATACGACTATGTGAGCAAGGTCACCTACCAGGCGGAGTTTGAGAGCTTCCGCGCCATGTTCCTGATGCTGGGCGGGGTGCTGAGCTTCATTGTGGGTCTGGTGGGCGTGCTGAACTTCTTCAACGCCATTTTGACGGGCATCCTGACCCGGAAGCGGGAGTTTGCCGTGCTCCAGTCCATCGGCATGACCGGGCGGCAGCTGAAGATCATGCTGGTCTGGGAGGGCCTCTTCTACGCGCTGGGGTCTATCCTCATTGCCCTGGTGCTGGCCCTGGTGCTGGGGCCGCTGTCCGCACCCACCCTGGAGAACCTGTTCTGGTTCTTCACCTATCATCTGACGGTGACCCCGGTTCTGATTCTGCTGCCAATCTTTCTGCTGCTGGGCGGCCTGGTCCCGCTGGCGGTTTACCGGTCGGTGGCCCGGGTCTCCGTGGTGGAGCGGCTGCGGGAGGCGGAGGGCTGAGGCGCTGCCCTGTCAAACTGCATAATCGTTCGGAACAAACCGGCCCTATCCCACAGGATAGGGCCGGTTTGTTGATGGCGTTTTGGCAGTCTCGCCGGGAAGGTGCAAAGATTGCACGAAAACGGAAGCAGGGGGAACACAAAACTATGAAAAGTCCTGAAAGTGAAAAGAAGCTCAGATATTTTTTTCGGAGTGCTTGACATTTTGCAGGGGAAGTGCTACATTAGCTTTAGCACTCAGGGAGAATGAGTGCTAAAATGATAGAAGAGGCCAAAGGAGGCCTGAGAATGGAACTGTCGGAGCGCAAAAAACAGATCCTTCGCGCGGTGGTAGAAAACTACATACAGACCGCCGAACCTGTGGGCTCCAAAGCCATTGTGGTCAGCGCCGGCCTGAAGGTCTCCTCCGCCACCATCCGCAATGAGATGGCAGAGTTGGAGACCCTGGGTTACCTGGAACAGCCCCATACCTCCGCCGGACGGATTCCCTCTCCCAAGGGATACCGGCTGTATGTGAACGAACTCATGGAGGAGCACCGGCTGACCATGCAGGAGGCCCAAAAGATCAACGAAGCTCTCAACCTCAAAATCCGGGAAATGGACCAGGTGATGACGGAGGCGGGGAAGATCATCTCCCAGCTGACCAAGTATCCCACCTTTTCCCTGACCAAGGGGACCAGAAAAGCCACCATCGCCCGCTATGACCTGCTCATGGTGGAGGAATCGGCGTTCATCGCGGTGCTGATGACCGATGGCCAGATGGTGAAGAATAAGCTCTTCCGCCTGCCTACCCCCCTGTCGGAGACCCAGCTGCAGCTGCTGGGCACCCTGCTGAATACCTCGTTTACGGGCCTGACCCTGGAGGAACTGGGGCCGGAACTGGCGCGGGTGGCCTCCCATGCCGGGGGCGAGGCCTACGGACTGATCAGTCTGGTGGTCTCCTTCGCCATGGAGGTGCTGGAGGAGCTGGAGACCAATGTGATTCACACCGCTGGCATCCCCACGCTGCTGGCCCACCCGGAGTACCAGAGCCTGGAGCGGGCGGAACCCCTGATGAACTTTCTCTCCGAGATGGGAGAGGGGGTCAACCTGCCGGTGGTGCAGGGAGAAAACGTAAAAATTCTCATTGGCCCGGAGAACGTGGCCGACGAGTTGAAAGAATCCAGCGTGATCATGGCCAGCTATGATATTGGCGGCGGAATGCAGGGCGTCATCGGCGTGGTGGGCCCCACCCGCATGGACTATGCGGACCTGGCGGCCCGGTTGTCCTACTTTGCGGAAGGTCTTTCCCGCATGTTTGGCAAAGGCGAGATTCCGCCCCCCGCCGGGAGCGAACCTGAAGAATGAGGAGGATACCACATCCCATGAGCAAGAAAAATAACGATCAGAATCAGGTCCCCGAGGAAACCAAGGAGGAGACCCCGGAGGAAGTGACCGAAGCCTCTCAGGAAAAGCAGGAATCCAGCCAGGAGGAAGCCCTCCAGCAGGCCCTGCGGGAGCAGGAAGACAAATACCTCCGGCTGCTGGCGGAGTACGACAACTACCGCAAGCGAAGCCAGAAGGAAAAGGAAAACGCCTGGACCACCGCCAGGGCGGACACCATCAAGGAACTGCTCCCGGTGTATGACAATCTGGAGCGGGCGCTGAAGCAGGAGACCGCCGACGAGGCCTATGCCAAGGGCGTGCAGATGACCATGACCCAGCTCAAGACTGTGCTGGAAAAGCTGGGGGTGGAGGAGATTCCCGCCCAGGGAGAATCCTTTGACCCCAATGTCCATAACGCAGTGATGCACATGGAAGACGAGGCTTTGGGAGAGAATACCGTAGTAGAAGTATTCCAGGCCGGCTTTAAGATGGGAGAAAAGGTCATTCGCCACGCCATGGTCAAGGTGGCCAACTGACCGGCCCTGTCCGGGCGGACAGCCCCGAACCATTTCCAGATCACCATATAAATTTGATAAACGTGTAAACAACAGCCATCTGTTCTTGATAAGGAGGAACAACATTATGTCTAAGATTATTGGTATCGACTTAGGAACCACCAACTCCTGCGTCTCCGTGATGGAGGGCGGCGAGGCCGTCGTCATCCCCAACGCGGAGGGCAACCGCACCACCCCTTCCATTGTGGCATTTTCCAAGGACGGCGAGCGGATGGTGGGCCAGGTGGCAAAGCGCCAGGCCATCACCAACCCCGACCGGACTGTGATTTCCATTAAGCGTGAGATGGGCTCCAACTACAAGGTGAACATCGACAGCAAGGCGTACACTCCCCAGGAGATCTCCGCCATGATCCTGCAGAAGCTGAAGGCAGACGCCGAGGCCTATCTGGGCCAGACCGTCACCGAGGCGGTCATCACCGTGCCCGCCTACTTCACCGACGCCCAGCGCCAGGCCACCAAGGACGCGGGCAAGATTGCCGGTCTGGAGGTCAAGCGGATCATCAATGAGCCCACGGCGGCGGCCCTGGCCTATGGCGTGGACAAGGAATCGGATCAGAAGATCATGGTCTATGACCTGGGCGGCGGCACCTTCGACGTCTCCATTCTGGAGATCGGTGACGGGGTCATCGAAGTCCTGGCCACCGCCGGCAACAACCGGCTGGGCGGCGACGACTTCGACAAGTGCATCATGGACTGGATGGTGGCGGAGTTTAAGAAGGCCGAGGGCATCGACCTGAGCGGCGACAAGGTTGCCATGCAGCGCCTGAAGGAGGCCGCGGAAAAGGCCAAGATTGAGCTGTCCGGCGTCACCTCCTCCACCATTAACCTCCCCTATATCACCGCCGATGCCACCGGCCCCAAGCATCTGGACCTGACCCTCACCCGGGCGAAGTTCAATGAGCTGACCGCCCACCTGGTGGAGGCCACCGCCGGACCGGTGAAGCAGGCCATGAGCGACGCGGGCCTCACCGGCAATGACATCGCCAAGGTCCTCATGGTGGGCGGCTCCAGCCGGATTCCCGCTGTGCAGGATGTGGTGAAGAAGCTCACCGGCAAAGAGGGCTTCAAGGGCATCAACCCCGATGAATGCGTGGCCATGGGCGCAGCCCTTCAGGGCGGCGTGCTGGTGGGCGACGTGAAGGGCCTGCTGCTGCTGGACGTGACCCCCCTGTCCCTGGGCATTGAGACCATGGGCGGCGTGAACACCAAGCTCATCGAGCGCAACACCACCATCCCCGCCAAGAAGAGCCAGATCTTCACCACCGCGGCCGACAATCAGACCCAGGTGGAGGTCCACGTCCTCCAGGGAGAGCGGGAGATGGCCCAGTACAATAAGACCCTGGGCCGGTTCAGCCTGGACGGCATCGCCCCCGCCCGCCGGGGTGTGCCCCAGATTGAGGTTACCTTCGACATCGACGCCAACGGCATCGTGAACGTCTCGGCCAAGGATCTGGGCACCGGTAAGGAGCAGCATATCACCATCACCTCCTCCACCAACATGTCCAAGGAGGATGTGGAGAAGGCCGTGAAGGAGGCCGAGCAGTTCGCCGCCGAGGACGCCAAGCGCAAGGAGGAAGTGGACACCCGGAACCAGGCCGACCAGATGGTCTATCAAAGTGAGAAGGCCATGGAGGAGATGAAGGATAAGCTGGATGCCAGCGAGGTCAGCGAGCTGGAGGCGGAGATCAACAAGGTGAAGGAGGCCCTGAAGGGCACCGATACCCAGGCCATCAAAACCGCCACAGAGAGCCTGACCCAGGCCTTCTATAAGGTCAGTGAGAAGATGTATCAGCAGGCCAATCCCCAGGGCGGCCAGCCTGGCCCCGATATGGGCGGCGCGGGCTTTGGCGGCCAGCAGGCCGGCGGAGCAGCCGGCGGCAGTGGGAACAAGGGCCCCGATGATGTTGTGGACGCGGATTACACCGTGGTTGACGACCAGTAAGAAAGCGAATCCAACGCAGCCAGCGGGGGACAGGATTTCCTGTCCCCCTGCTTGTGTGAAAAGGAAGCGGCGGGGCTGCGCCGGTTCCATAGAGCCTATTGTGAGGTGAGAAACCAATGGCAGACCAGAAGAAAAGAGATTACTATGAGGTCCTGGGGGTCAAGAAAGGCGCCTCGGACGATGAACTGAAAAAAGCTTACCGGAAGCTGGCCAAACAGAATCACCCGGACCTGAACCCGGGCGACAAAGCGGCGGAAGCCCGGTTCAAAGAGATCAATGAGGCCTATGAGGTGCTCTCGGACAAGGAGAAGCGGGCCAAGTACGATCAATTTGGCTTTGCGGGGGTGGACCCCAACTTTGGCGCCGGCGGTCCCGGCGGGGCTGGCGGGTTCGGCGGATTTGACGTGAGCGACCTGTTTGGCTCCTTCTTCGGCGGCGGCTTTGGCGGGTTCGGCGGGGGTGGACAGTCCCGGACAGGACCGGCCAAAGGGAGCACCGTGCGGGCCAGTTTGACCCTGACCCTGGAGGAGGCGGCCTTCGGCTGTGAGAAAGATGTGAACATCTCCCATGTGGAGTCCTGTGACGTATGCGGCGGCACAGGCTGTGAGCCGGGCACCACCGCAGAGGTGTGCCCGGAGTGCCACGGCTCCGGCCAAGTGCGGATGCAGCAGCGGACCATGTTTGGGACCATGTCCACCTCCACCGTCTGCCCCAACTGCCGGGGAGAGGGGAAGATCATCCACCAGAAGTGCAAGGCCTGCGGCGGCAGCGGCGGCGTCCGCCGGCAGAAGAAGGTTCACGTGAAAGTGCCCGCCGGCATTGACAACGGCCAGGCCATTTCGGTCCGGGGCCAGGGGGATATGGGACGCAACGGCGGTCCTGCCGGGGATTTGATTGTGGGAATCAATGTGATGCCCCATGCCCGGCTCCGCCGGGACGGCGCCCACATTTACTTGGATCAGACGGTTTCCATTCTCCAGGCTACGCTGGGGGGTGAAGTGGAGATTCCCTCTCTGGATGGCAAGATTAAGTGTAAGGTGGAGCCAGGCACCCAGCCGGGCACCACCCTCCGCCTGCGGGGCAGAGGCGTGCCGGCCCTCAACGGCAGAGGCCGGGGGGACCAGTATGTCACCATCCGGGTGGAGATTCCCCGGAACCTGAACGAGGACCAGAAGGAGGCTCTGCGGAAGTTTGCCGAGGCCATGGGAGAGCTTCCCGCCTCCAGCAGCGCAGGGGAAAGCGGGGAGCGGTCCGTGTTCCACCGTCGGAAGAAAAAGTAAGGCTCCGTAGACAGAAAGGAAAACAATATGTTTCTTGCCGATTGCCACACCCACTCCCTTTGCTCCCCGGACAGCAATGCCCCCATGCTCCAAATGGCCCAGAAGGCCTATGAATATGGTCTGCATGCGCTGTGCCTGACAGACCACTGTGATCTGCTGAGCCTGGAGGGGGAGCGGACTCTGGACTATGATTGGACCCCTGTGCACCGGGAGCGGAAGGGGATGCTGGACGCCTTCGGCACCCGGCTGGACCTGCCCATGGGGCTGGAGTTTGGCATGGGCCATCTGTTTCCCGAGGCATCTGAGAAAATTCTCGGGGAGCCCGGGCTGGATTTTGTCATCGGCTCCTGCCACAACCTGGACGAGGCGGCGGGAGGACGGGACTTTTATCTGCTGCCCTATGACACCCTGGAGGACTGTTATCGGGCTCTGGACAACTACTTCCAGTCCATGCTGGCCATGGCCGCCAGCCCCTGCTATGATGTGGTGGGCCATGTGATCTATCCGCTTCGCTACATGAACGGCCCCTATGACACCCCCAGCCTGGACCGGTATCGGGATCAAATCCGGGAGATCCTTCGCCTGGCCATTCAGTCGGGCCGGGGCATTGAGATCAATACCTGGAAGGGGCAGACGCTCCGGGAATGGATTCCCATTCTGCGGGATTACCGGGAGTTAGGAGGGGAGATCCTCACAGTGGGCTCGGATGCCCACGCGCCGGAACCTCTGGGCCGGGGGATTCGGGAGGCCTATGGCCTTATGGCCGACTGCGGCTTCCGCTATGTGGCCGTTTACCATGCACGCAAGCCGGAGATGATCCGGCTGAAATAACGGGGCAGGGCCCCGCCGAAAAAAACAAGGAGGAGACGACCATGATTGCATTGGGTTCTGACCACGGCGGCTTTGACCTGAAGGAACGGGTGAAGGCCTATTTAGACCGGGAGGGCATCCCCTATCAGGACTATGGCTGCCACAGCAAGGAGAGCTGTGATTACCCTGTGTTTGGCAAGGCAGCGGCGGAGGCCGTGGCCTCGGGGGTTTGTGAAAAGGGCATCGTCATCTGCACCACCGGCATCGGCATCTCCATTGCGGCCAACAAGGTGCGGGGCATCCGCTGCGCTCTGTGCAGTGATCCCCTCTCCGCGGAAATGACCCGCCGGCACAACGACGCCAATATGCTGGCCATGGGCGCCGGCATGGTGGGGCCCAACTTGGCAGAGCGGATTGTGGAGGTCTTTCTCCACACGGACTTCGAGGGTGGACGCCACGCCCGACGGGTGGGGCTGATTACGGAGATGGAAGAGGCATAAATTAGAGAAGACGGGCACA
>OLOK01002016.1_pt1 | contig 15457 bp, 3 predicted proteins | sample 1672591 | NCBI WGS metagenome assembly OLOK01 (sample SAMEA3136703, study PRJEB25190) | human gut metagenome | biome: human gut; feature: human-associated habitat; material: faeces | place: Austria | collected 2013 | reverse complement strand
TTAAAAAAGCATAAATAGAATAAATAAAATTCTAATTATTAAGATGAAAACTTGATAATTAGAATTTTTTTTGTCGAACAAGTGAAAAACCTAGGGAAATATATATAGTAGGAATAATAATAAATTAACATAAAAACATACAAACTGCAAAAAGCTTGAAATAAGCGGGAAAAATTAATTACTTTTAGAAGTAAAAATAATTACAAAAAAAATAAATGATTAAAAATGTAATAAAAATTTAATAAATGTGGTAGTAATGCCTTCCGCAAGCGGGTTTCAGTTACTTTTTTATCGTAATTTAAAGACCCATTGAAAAATATGGGAAAAAATGCAATAATATAACATGAATATTAAGATTACATAATTTTAAAAAAAGTTAAAAAAACATTGAAAAATAAGCAAAAATAGAGTATAATTAGTTATAGTGAAATTTTTAAGGAGGAGCAAAGATGCAACAAAAATTAATTAAAGTAATTGCAGTGCTATTAACCACAACAATATTGTATGCCAATTCAGCAACAGTAGTAAGCTATGCGGCAGACAATTTTTTAAGTGCAAAAGCATTAGAAAATCAAGGAACGTCAACTACAAATGAGAATGTAGAGTTTGATGTTTATTATGATGGAGGAAAACATACTGTTTCAGCAGATGTTAATGCAGAAGATACGAAATTAAATATTGCATTAAAAGTAAAAAAGGCTGGATATATAAAAGATGCAGTAGTAGACTTCTCAGACACAAACTTTAAAATTGCAAAAACAGAAGAATCTGATAACATTCAAGCAGTAGATGCAGAAAACAAAAAAATAAGCTTTAACCAAATAAACAATGGCGAGAATGTAACAGAAACAATAAACATAGCATTAGACAAAAAAGATGAAATAAGTGAAGATATGTTTGACAGAGATAATACAATAAAATTTACTGGAACATATGTAAATGCTAAAGGTGAAGAAGTTGCAGTTAAGAAAGATATAGTAGTTCACACAAGCTGGACAGCATCAACTGCAAAAGCTAAGTTGGATTATGAAATTACAAAATACATTCCATATTCAGCAAACAATGTAAGCAAGCTAATCACTCAAGGCAAAATTACATCATATGTTGAAAACAGTGTGTTGCCAATAAAGAATACAAACATAGAAGTCAATGCTCCAAAAATTAATAATAAATACCCAGAAGCAGTTACAGTAGTTGCAAACTCTACAAATGCGACAAATGGAGACGCAAACGGAGATAACTTCTCTAAGAATAACTGGTCATATGATAGCACAACTGGAAAAATAACAATTACAGTAAATAACAATGCTGTAAATGGAAAAATCCAATGGGCTAAAAATACAGCAGATGAATTTATAGTAACATACATATATTCATCAGATGTATATGAGGCTGTAAAAGATTCAGTTACAAGAGTTACATATGATGCAAGCTCAAGTATGAACTTTTATGTAAAAAGTGGAGTAAACAAAGTAAGTGCACATGTAGATGGATACGAAGATCAAACTAAAAAAATAGGAGATATAGTAGAATTTACATCTAATGCAACACAAAGCATAAGCAAAGGTTACATATATAATAACAAAAATGCTGCAGACGAAAATAAAAAGGAAACAGAATATGTGGCAAAGTATACAGCCCATGTTTCATATGCAGATGTAATAGATGCAATAGTATTAAAACAAGATGTTGACCAATTTGTAACTGCAAATGGAAGCGAACAATCAACAACAGTTGGTGGAGTAAATTATGCTTACAACAAAACACTAGCAATATCAAAACAAGAATTTGATAAAGTGTTTGGGGAAAATGGTGAAATTACTATTCTAAATGAAGCAGGAACAACACTTGCAACAATAAACAAAGATACAGAAGTAAAGAACAATAGAATAGAAGTAAACTTAGTACCATTTAAAACAAATAGTATAACAATAAAAACATCAAAACCACAAGCAGAAGGAAATGTTATATTCGAAATAACAAAAGCTTTAGCTAAAAATATTGAATACAGTACAAGCCAATTAAAAAGTTTTACACAAATAAAAACTCAAGTAACAGGAACAGCAAAAAATTCTGATATAGATATTGTTAGTACAGAAAGTACAAAAAATGTTGATTTAACAGAACCAACACAAAAAGCAAGTATAACAACAAGTAATAATAGATTATCTACAATAGTAAAAAATGAAAATGTAGAAATTAAAATTACACTAGAAAATGACAGCGCAGACGACACTATGTATACAAACCCAAAAATTAAAATTACATTTCCAGAAAATATAGAAACAATCAATGTGAAAGATTGTAAAGTATATTTCGATGATGAGTTAGAAATTGATAATGATTCAATAAAATCATACGAAAACGATGATGGAACAAAAATTTTAGAATTTAAATTAAAGGGTACACAAACAAAATATAATAATGCTGCTGCAAAAGGTGCAACAGTTGTATTAACAACAGACATTACATTAAATACATTAACACCAACAACAAATACACAAATAACAGCAGAAATAACAAATGGAGATTCAACAGTAACAAATGTATCAACAGATGTTAAATACATTGCTCCTTCAGGAGTTGTAACAACAAACTCAATGACAGGATACAATGGAGATGAAAAAATAGAAGTTATTAATGGAGAATCTCAAAAAGCCTTAATACCAACAAAAGCAGAACAAAAAGAAGTTACATACACAATGAATGTAATAAACAATTATGAAAACACACTAGACCATGTTGTGGTATTAGGAAGAACACCATTTAAAGATAACAAAGATGTATCAACATCATTAAGTTTAGGCTCAAATATTACAATGCCACTTACTTCTGGAATAACAGTAACAGGAATAGATAGCTCAAAATTCACAGTTTATTATTCAGAAAATGGAGAGGCAACAACAGACCTATCTAATTCACAAAATGGATGGACAACAAGTGTAACAGATTATACAAAAATAAAATCCTACATGATAGTGTTAAATGAAGATTATGCAATGAATGGTGGAGACACATTCACATTTACATACAAAGCAACATTACCTGCAAACTTAGACTATGATCAAGAAGTATATGAAAATTATGGAGTATTCTTCAACAATAATAAAACATCTGGAACAATTACAGATAAAGCAATAGCAACAAAAATAGGTTTTACAACAGGAAGTATTGCTAAATTAGATGCAAAATTAACATCAACAATAGGCGAAGGTGCAAGCGTAAAATCTGGAGAAATACTTGAATATGAATTAACAATAAATAATACTGGAGCAATAGACGCAGAAAATACTAAGGTGGAAATAAAATTACCACCAGAATTAAGCTTCATTCCAAATGAAGGTGATAATTATACTTTTAAAACGATTGAACCACCAATTGATGATACAGATACTCCTGACTTAAACGATAAAGAGAATACTGAAATTAATGGAGACGACTACAATTCTTTGTTGGAACTTGCAAATAAATTAATGCAAGAAGATAATAAATATTTAGAAGATCAATATGCATCAATTTTAGTACTTGATTTAGGGAAAATTAATGCAAATTCTACAACAAAGAAAACTTTAAAATTTACTGCAAAAAGTTATGAAAATGTAAAAGTTGAGGTCAAGGCATCTGTAAGTTACGATAATGCTGAACCAATAGTAACAAATACAATATCAAATATAATAAAAAAGGTTAGCTTTAATACACAAATTGTATCGAAGTATACAAGCCGTAAAGAGGGAGAAAATTATTCTTTCCAAATCACATTACAATCGTCTCAAGATAGTTATAGTGATGAATATGGAAGTGAAGATAACAATAGAAAAAATACAGTTGTAACATTTAATTTGCCAGATGAATTAGAATATGAATCTATTCAACTTACAAAATTAAATGAAGATACAGCCCAATATGATGATATTACATCAACTACAAATGTAAAGGTAAAAGGTAAAAAAGTTACAGTTAACATTGGAGAGGTTGATGGAGAAAGAGGAAAAATTTTAACTGTAAATGCAAAGGTAGGGAAACTTTCAGATGGAGTATACAAAAAGGATGTTACTGTAACAAGCAATGTAAAAGCTGAAGGAACAGAAACAGAAAATATTAAAGATATATCTGTTACAATAAATAAACCAGGAATAAGTATTGCACAAACTGCAAATATTCCTGAAGGAACAACAATATCAGCTGGCGAGGACTTTGTATATACATTTACTGCACAAAACTTATCAGACATATATTTAAATGATGTTGAATTTACAGATGCAATACCTAAAGAAGTTCAGTTTAAATATATAGAAATTATATACGAAGATGGAACAATTGATAATGAAGTGGACATTAATGGAGACGGAAGTATAAATGCAAAATTCTACTTGTTAGCAGGCCAAAAGATAACAATTAACGTTCATGTTGCTGCAAATTCAATTGATAATGATACAGATATATCTAATAAAGCAAAATTTGTGCATGAAGATATAGGAGAAGTTGAAACAAATACAATATCACACTCAATAAAACACTTTGAGAAAACAGATGTAAACGTAGATCATGATGATAACAATAAAGAAACAAGAAAAGTAATAGGAACTGTATGGATTGATACTAATAAAGACGGAGTAAAAGATGCAAATGAACAAAGAGTTTCTGGAGTTAAAGTTTTATTATTGGATAATAGCACAAGTAATATAGCAATAAGTTCAAACAACGAACAATGTATAACAACAACAGGAACCGATGGCTCATATATGTTCAACAATGTACCGCAAGGTAAATATAGTGTAATATTCTTCTACGATTCAGCAAAGTATAGTCCTACAACTTACCAAAAATCTGGTGTAAATGATGAGCAAAATTCAGATGCAATAGATAAAACTGTCAACTATGAAGGAAAAGACCAAATAGCAGCAGTTACAGAAGAAATAGTATTATCAGATACAAACAAATTTAATATTGACTTAGGTATAGTTGAAGATGCAAAATTTGATTTGAAACTTGACAAAATAGTACAAGCTATAACAGTAAATAATGGAAAAAACACAACAGAGCATGTTTATAATAGCAAACTTGCAAAAATAGATTTCGAATCTAAATATGCAAAAACATCATCAATGGTTGTTGAATATAAATTCACAATTACAAATGAAGGTGGAATTGCAGGATATGTAAAGAAACTAGCAGATTACTTGCCAGAAGAATTAAAATTTAATTCAGAACTTAATAAAGACTGGTATGAAGGTAAAGATGGAGTAATATATAATGCTTCGCTTGCAAATACAATAATTAATCCAGGAGAGAGTAAAGAAGTAACATTAATATTAACAAAAAATATGAATGGTGATGATGACTTTGGATTAATAAATAACTCTGCTGAAATATACGAAACATCAAATGACTATGGTGCACTAGATGTTGATTCAACACCAGGAAACAAAGCAACAAATGAAGATGACTACTCAACAGCAAATGTACTAACATCTGTAAAAACAGGTGATATTGTAATTTACACTACATTAATAGTAACAATAATTGCAATAGTTGGAGTAGGAATTTATATGATAAAAAAGAAAGTATTAATATAGAAAGGAGATAGTAAGATGAAGAAAAATAAAACATTAAAAAAATGTTTAATAACAACAATAGCAACAGTAGCAATTTCACTAACTGCGTTGTTTTCAACAAGTAATGTTTCTTTGGCATACGGAACTTGGCAAGGAAATGAAAATAGTGGTATGCCATCACTAAGCTTTAGCCCATCTGGATTATTTCCTCAAATATTAAAACAGAGAACGTTTACAGGTGATGCGGATAATCAATTCCCATACCAATCATGGACAACAGAAATGAGCACAGGAACAGTATACTGTAATGATGCAGGAAAAGCAGTTAGGTTTGGAAAATATGATTATAAAAGATATTATATGGATGAAGTCGGGTATACAACAAGCAATGGATATGGGTATATAGACTTTGAAAACAGAATGAAATATGTACTAAAGAAGGCGGCTAGAGCTAAAGCACTTGCAAATGGTGGCGTTATGGGAGAAACAACAGCAACTGTAAGCAACATATCATATACTCAATTTAGAGGACCAACAGATGATCTAACAAGGTGGGCTATTGAAAAAGATAAGCCAATGCTTGCATCTGCTATTATAAGTGATGGAGGATATTCGAAGTCATATGCTATAGCAAAGCAGAGAGCTGAGCAAATTATTGGAAAAATATTTGACAAACTAGGTAAATGGGAGACTCCAGAAGACACTGAGGATAAAACTACAAACCCAGAAACTAGCCAAAGTGGTTGGAACGGAGATGCTATATACGGTCCGGAAGTTGTTATAATGGAAACAAAAGATAGAACTCAAGACCATTATAAAAAAGTAGGTTCAACAGAAAAAGAAACAAATACTCAATTAGCATTTGTTTTAACAACTATGGAAAATGCTTATTCGGGTGCAACTGGATCAATACATAATAGATATTCTTTATCAGATATTCAAACAGCACACTGGAAAGTTGCTGATTTGGATGGTGTTATACCAGATGGAGGACATTTAACTGCAAAGGGTTTAACATTGTATAGTAAAGCATTATCTTACCAAAATTTCTTGGATAATTATATAAATGGAAATGGTTATAAAGCCCAGATACATGGTGTGGCAAATAATTCTTATGCTTTTGGAACTAAGAGTGAAAAACAAGATACACAAAATACAAATACAGTAAATGATCCATTAGCAGAGGCTCAAGTAATTGTTAATCAAGCAACTAAGAGTTATATTGTTGGACCTTTAAGTGTAACATACCCATACTATGAAGATATTTCATATATGAAGGCAATATATTTGGTAACAGATAAGGGAACAGATAATGAAAAAACATTAGTTTATGATGAAAATACAGATGATTTTGAAATAGAATTTATAGGTGAAACAAAATCTGGATCAAACGGGTTAAAGAAAAAATATCCTGCTTCTGGTGCTAAATTCTATGTGAAATTTTCAGCTGAAAAAACAAATTATCCAAAGACAGTTAACATGTATGTTGACCTTGAATATTTAGAGAAAACAACGGCTACATTCAATATTCTTGATACTAAAGCTAATGTATATCAATATATTGGATATGTTGCAAGAGGCGGCAAATACCAAATGAGAGAGGCTTTTGGTACTGGAACAATTGATTTTACATATTATACATATGATGGAAACATAGGACCAATACCAATTATAACTCCACATCGTGATAGTATTACTATTGATAGTTTTAGCTCGTTTGTTGGTGTTGTATTAGTACAACCATTTGTACAAATGAGTGTTAAGCCGGTAAGAACTTTACGAGCACAACAATTAAGAGCATCATTAGATGGAAGCAGAACATACAATGTATATACAGCAACTGTAAGCGGAAAACCAGATAGTAAGAAGCCAGACATACCAGATACACCAGACATAGACATTCCAATTAATTTAACATTCGAATTAGGCGGAAGAGTTTGGGTAGATAATAGAACTGGAAAAGAAAACAAGTATGATGGAGTATTTAATAAAGAAACAGACACGCCAATGTCAAATGTAAAAGTTTCACTATACCAAGTATCTGGATTAGATGGAAATCAATCAGGCAAATTTATTGCAGCAACAACAACAGATAATAATGGAGAATACTTATTCCAAAATCAAAATGCAATGTACCAATACTATGTAAAATTCACATATAATGGTCAATATTATCAACCAACAGTTTATAATGTAAACAGACAAGATTCAAACTGGGATAATACATCAAAAGGCTTAGACATATTAAAAGAAAGAGATACTTTCAATGCAAGCTTTAGAGAAATTGGTTCAGCACCAAAGAATACAGTTACAACAAACAATCCAAGTGAAATGCATACAAGAGATGAACTTGAAGAAGCTGGAACAATTGATAAGTTTGGAAACATAAATGGAGAAGTAAGTTCAAATGGAGAAAGAAAGTCTAAAGACGAATATGTAAATCAATCTATGATGGATGCATATACGTGTAATGGTACTTCAACTAAGGACTTATACCCGGGATTCCAAGTATTTGTAACAGAGGATTTCTTAAATGCAAAATCAAATACTGCACAAATATTAAAATTTGTAGCGGCACAAAAGATTGAAACATTGTATAAGAACCCAGATGTAATGCATCATATTAACTTAGGATTAGTTCTAAGAGAACAATTAGACTTAGCCTTAAGAAAAGATGTATACAAAGCAACATTGGAAATTAATGGCAAGACACAAGTATACAAATATAATAAGAGAGAAAACTTAGAAACAGATGCAGCTGGAAATTCATATTGGGAAATTAAAACAAGAATTTCTGATGGATATTATAGCTACGATTACTCAAGAGAGCTATACAGAGAAGACTATGATTACAAAGTAAATAATTATCAAATAGTAGATAATACTACTACATTAGATAACTTAGGATTATCTGAAGATTCTGAATTGAAAGTATATGTAACATATAAATTTACAATACGTAATAGGTCAGAAAATATCGCAGCAGCTGTAACAGAAGTTGTGGATTACTATGATGCGGATTACGCATATGTACAAGACCGCTCATATTTAGGAGATAATAACGGAAATAAGATCGGAAATGTATATTTGAAAGATGCTAGTAGATATGGGGTAGAAACTCAAACTACAATAGCCGGATATAAGAACTTATATATTACAGGTGATCAAAGCTACAGTAATGCAACAAATGATGCTGTAACAAGCAACATGTTCCCATTATCAGACCCAGATGACAACAAAGATGTATACTTCTATGTAACATTTATGGTAAACAAAGATGCTGCAAGAAACATACTTCTAGATGAAGATGTTGCAAGTGGAACAGCCAAGGGTGTTGGTAAAGAAAACATTGCGGAAATTAATGGTTACAAATCATATTATGGCCAAAAAGCAAAAGCTCCAAATACAGGCAATTCACAAACACAACAAGAATATAAGACTGGAGATATAGCAGGTATAGCAGATTGCAACTCTACACCAGGTAACCTAAACCCAACAGATGTACCAAAAGACGGAGTAATCAAGTATGAAAACTTCGAAAATGATACAGATAAAGCTCCAAATATTAGAATTATTCTAAACAGAGATAACTTAAGAACAGTAGAAGGAACGGTATTTGAGGATACTAGAAATGTAGATGAACAAAATGCAAGAGTCGGAGATGGACTAAAAGACAATGAAACCGGAATAAACGGTGTAAGAGTACAATTAGTTGAATTAAGACAAGGAAAAGATGGAAAAACATATGAGTATATATGGAAAGAAGTTCTTTCTGGAAACACAGATTCAACAACACCAATTATAAACAACAGTGGTTTAGTACCAAATTATACAATAGACACTGCAAATGCAGATGGTAAATACAAATTTACATCATTTGCACCAGGTAACTACATTGTAAGATTTATATATGGTTCTGGTGAAAGCACAGTTCTTGGAACAACATATACAAATTATAATACTGGAAACGAAGAAGAAAATCCTGTAACAAACTTATATGCTTCACAAGAAGGGTATAAGAAGAAAACAGAAGGAAGTGGATACTCTGCTTCATCTGCAAACATAGGATTAAACAAGAATTCTTATAATGGTCAAGACTATAAATCAACTTCATATCAAGTTGGTGTAAACAATGGCTCAGGAGCATACACGAACAATAAAACAGGTTCATATGAATATAACTTTAGAGAAGCAGACAAAGGACAATATTCAGATGCCAAAGATATAATGAACAAGGATGATAATGTTGTAAATGTTGCACCAAATGCAGATTACTTAGTAAACTGCAACAATGCAAGAAAAAATGTTGAGGCTTACTCTAATGGAGATATGACAAACAACTTAGCAGAAATATTAGCTTCTTATGAAAGCATACCAGAATATAATGGTACAAAATATACTGCTGAAGAAATGAAAAACTTGTTAAATGAATTTATGAAAAATACATATATGATTGCAGAATCTGGAAAAATAGATGTGAACTTCGAATATAACAGAAATGGTGAAGAACCTGGAGTAACAAATACATCTGGTACAGGACATGACAATATAGGTAAAGAAAATTATCAAATGGCTGGCTACTATGTATTAAAAGACTTAGATTTAGGTTTAGTACAAAGACCAAAGGCACAGCTTAAAGTTACAAAACAAATTACAAATGTTAAATTAACACTTGCAAACAATAGCACATTATTCGATGCATCGGCTAGAGCAACAAACGTATTATGGATAGATCATAAAGCACATGGACAAGATACAGATAACGTGTACAGCACAGACAAGAACTATAGCAATAGTTTAATGCTAAACCCAGTAGTAAGACAAAACTCTACAAATAAAGGTAAAGTACAACTAACAATGGATGAAGAATTGATGCATGGTTCAACACTTCAAATAACATATGCTATAACAGTAGCAAACGTTGGTGAAGTTGACTATAATGAAGAACAATTCTACTACACGGGAAAAGTTGCAGACACAAGCACAATAGTAAAAACAGATCCAAAAGTTTTAGTTGACTATGTTGGAACGCAAGTACATGATTACAATTCAAACGATGATAACACGTCAACAAGAAATAACTTACAATTTAACAAGGCTCAAAACCCAGATTGGAATACAATTTCAAGTGCAGACTTGTTAAACAATGGATTGTTAAATACTAGATTAACAGGTAATGTTAATAAGTATACAGACGGTCACATTATAACAACAACAGCTGCTTCGAAAGGTTTAATACCAGTAATTGCAGACCAATCAAATGTAAAAGACAAAATTGCAAATGCATTCAAGAGTGACCCATTACATGCATTAGAAACGGTTAATAGTACACAAAGCATAAGCGGAGTACAATTAATATTAACACAAATGATTACTCAAGACAGTAGCAGTGATGACAGAATATATAACAACATGACAGAGCTTGTAACAACACAAAATACAGTTGGTAGAAAAATGTCATACTCAGTTGTAGGTAACCAAGATCCAACAATGGAACCACGCGAAATAGATGCAGACGATTCTCAAGAAGTAGTAATATTACCTCCATTTGGTAACACACATCTATTCTACGTATTAGGCGGAGCAATAGCTTTAATCCTAATCGCAGGAATAACAATAACATTGGTAGTATTAAAAAAGAGAAAATAAGCTAAACAATAAAAATTAGAGATATGTGAAAACATGTCTCTAATTTTTTCTAAATTTTTCATATTTTCTATTGACATAAACATACCAAAAATTGTATAATTAGTATAGTGTTGATAATATGGAATATTTTCAACAAAATTTAAATTTTATTAATCTCCAACGAGATAGCAAGGGTGGTTAATATTAATAAATTAGTAATCAAAAGTACTAAATAAAATAGGGAACATACAAAAGAACTAATTGACAAAAACAGCATAGATTGTCAATAGATTTTTTGTTGTCTTTTTATGTTATTGATAAATTATCAAAAAAGAGGAATTGTTTTAGAAAATACTAGTGAAAAGCAAGCTTAAAGGAGCAGTGAGCAAGCAATTTACAAAGTGGCTAAAAACAAGAAGGACTTTTTTGAAATCTTATATATTTCAAATTCTGCTTTAATTTTTATTATGAGGTGAGTAACTTTGAATCTAAAAGAAGTAAAACACGAAAAATGCACAAGAAAATCTTTTTCTAAGATAGGTGATTTCGTAGAAATGCCTAACTTAATTCAAGTACAAAAAGATTCTTATAATTGGTTTATAGAGGAAGGTTTAGGCGAAGTATTAAAAGATATTTCTCCAATAGTTGACTACTCTGGAAACTTAGTACTTGAATTCTTAGACTATCACATGGAAGAAAAAACAAAGTACACAATGGAAGAGGCAAAAGAGAGAGACGCTACATATTCAACAAGATTACATGTTAAGGTTCGTCTTATCAACAAGGAAACTGGTGAAATTAAAGAGCAAGAAATCTATTTAGGCGATTTCCCAGTAATGACAGACAGTGCAACATTTATTATCAATGGAGCAGAGAGAGTAATTGTAAGCCAATTAGTTCGTTCTCCATCTTGTTACTATGCACAAGACTACGACAAAACAGGAAAGAGAATCTACACATCTACTGTTATGCCTATAAGAGGTGCATGGCTAGAATATGAGACAGATGGAAATGATATTTTCTATGTAAGAGTTGATAGAACAAGAAAATTACCTGTTACATCTTTATTAAGAAGTATAGGATTTGTAACAGATGAGCAAATATTAGACCTATTTGCAAATGATCCAAAAATCAAGGCGACTCTTGATAAGGATACAATAAAAACTCAAGATGAAGCAATAATTGAAATATATAAGAAATTAAGACCAGGGGAACTTCCAACAGCTGATGCTGCTAGAAACTTATTCGATGGTTTATTCTTCGATAACAGAAGATATGATTTAGCAAAAGTAGGAAGATACAAATTTAATAAAAAATTACGCTTAGCAACTAGAATAACAGGACAAGTTGCTTATGATGATATAGTAGATCCATCAACAGGTGAAGTTTTAGCAGAAAAGAATACAAGAATTACTGCAGAAGCTGCAGAAGCTATTCAAGATTCTGGAATTAATATAGTAGACGTATTAGTTGATGACCAAAAAGTAAGAGTAATAGGAAATGGAATAGTAAATATCCACAAAATGTTACCAAATGTGGATTTATCTGACCTTCACTTCAAAGAAGGAGTTAATTACAATGTATTAAAATCTATAATGGATACAACTCCAGACGAGAAATTACATGATGTAATTAAAGAAAGATACAACGAATTAGTTCCTCTAACAATCACAACAGAGGATATGATTGCATCTATTAGTTACCTATTAAATCTAGATTATGGAATAGGAAAAGTTGATGATATAGATCACTTAGGAAACAGACGTATTAGATGTGTTGGTGAGTTACTACAAAACCAATTCAGAATTGGTTTAACAAGACTTGAAAGAGTTGTTCGTGAAAGAATGACAATACAAGATTTAGACTCTGTAACACCACAAACATTAATAAATACAAAACCTATTACATCATCAATAAGAGAATTCTTTGGAAGCTCTCAATTATCACAATTCATGGATCAAACAAACCCATTATCAGAGCTTACTCATAAGAGAAGAATTTCTGCATTAGGACCTGGAGGTCTTTCTCGTGAAAGAGCTGGATTCGAGGTTCGTGATATTCACTATACTCACTATGGTAGACTATGCCCAGTTGAATCTCCAGAAGGACCAAACATTGGACTTATCTCTGCACTTTCATCATTTGCTATGATAGACGAATATGGATTTGTAGAAACACCATATAGAAAAGTTGATAAAGAAACAGGTAAATTAACAGATATAGTTGATTATATGCCTGCTGATGAAGAAGATAAATATACAATTGCACAAGCATCAGAACCTGTAGACGCAGAAGGCAGATTTGTAAACAAAATGGTAAAAGTAAGACGTAGATCTGAAATTACAGAGGTTAAGGCAAGCGAAGTAGACTATGTAGATGTTTCACCAAAACAATTAGTTTCCGTTGCTGCTGCCATGATACCTTTCTTGGAGCACGATGATGTTAAGCGTTCTCTAATGGGATCTAACATGCAACGTCAAGCAGTTCCACTTTTAATACCAGAGTCTCCAATAGTTGGAACAGGTATGGAATACAAGGCTGCACGTGATTCTGAAACAACAGTAACTGCTAAAAATGAAGGTATTGTTGAAAAGGTTACAGCTGATGAAGTACAAGTAAGAAATAAGAAAAATGAAATAGACCATTACAAACTACGTAAATTCAAGAGAACAAATGGTGGTACATGTATTAACCAAAGACCAGTTGTTCAAAAGGGTGAAGTTGTTAAAGCGGGAGATATTTTAGCAGATGGACCAGCTACAAAAAATGGAGAAATGGCATTAGGAAGAAACGTAATTATAGCATTCTCTACATGGGAAGGTTACAACTACGAGGACGCCGTATTAATAAGCGAAAGACTTGTTAAAGAAGATGTGTATACATCAATCCACATCGAAGAATATGATTGTGAATGTCGTGATACAAAATTAGGTCCAGAGGAAATTACAAGAGATATTCCAAATGTTGGCGACGACGTTTTAAAAGACCTTGATGAAAACGGTATTATAAGAATAGGTGCAGAAGTAAGACCTGGAGATATATTAGTTGGTAAAGTTACTCCAAAGGGAGAAACAGAGCTAACAGCAGAAGAAAGATTACTTCGTGCAATATTTGGTGAAAAATCTAGAGAAGTTAGAGATACATCACTTCGTGTACCACACGGAGAAGCTGGAACAATAGTAGATATCAAGATATTTACTAGAGAAAATTCAGAAGAGTTAGCTCCTGGAGTAAACCAAGTAATTAGATGCTATATAGCAACAAAGAGAAAAATATCAGTTGGTGATAAAATGGCTGGACGTCATGGTAACAAAGGTGTTATTTCAAGAATATTACCAGAAGAAGATTTACCATTCTTACCAGATGGTACACCAGTAGATATAGTCCTTAACCCAATGGGTATACCTTCTCGTATGAACTTAGGACAGGTTCTTGAAGTTCACTTAGGTATGGCTGCTCGTGCATTAGGCTGGAAAGTTGCAACACCAGTATTTGATGGTGCAAAAGACTATGAAATTGAAGACTTGCTAGAAGAAGCAGGACTACGTCGTGATGGAAAAACAATTCTATACGATGGAAGAACTGGAGAGCAATTCATTAAACCAATTACAGTTGGTGTTATGTATATGATGAAACTACACCACTTAGTTGATGATAAGATACATGCTCGTTCAACAGGACCTTACTCATTAGTTACACAACAACCTTTAGGTGGTAAAGCACAATTTGGTGGACAACGTTTTGGAGAAATGGAAGTTTGGGCATTAGAGGCATATGGTGCAGCTTATACTTTACAAGAAATGTTAACTGTAAAATCGGATGATGTTGTTGGAAGAGTAAAAACATATGAGTCAATTGTAAAAGGAGAAAATGTTCCAGAACCAGGTGTTCCAGAAGGATTTAAGGTTTTAGTAAAAGAACTTCAATCACTTGGATTAGATGTACGTTTATATTCAGAAGATAATCAAGAACTAGAATTAAAAGAAAATATTGAAGATGGAATTGACTTTAATATAGATGAACATAGAAGTGATGGAGTAGTTGATGAAAGCGAACTAGATGGATATACAGAAGATGATGCCGTTATGCCAGATGAAGATGATAGTGATGCACTATTTGAAGACTTAGATGAAGATGCGGATGACTTATTAATGGAAGACGATAGTGATTTAGCAGAGGATAATTTGTTAGATGAGCAAGACTTATATGATGATATAGACGAATAATTGAAAATAATTTATAAATTAAAACAAATATATAATAAAATTAAATAG
>OLOK01002004.1_pt1 | contig 15557 bp, 10 predicted proteins | sample 1672591 | NCBI WGS metagenome assembly OLOK01 (sample SAMEA3136703, study PRJEB25190) | human gut metagenome | biome: human gut; feature: human-associated habitat; material: faeces | place: Austria | collected 2013 | reverse complement strand
CAGGCCCAGGCGAATATCAGCGGGCTGGAAAGCAAGAAACAGGAACTGGAATCCTACCTTGCAGAACTGAATTCCCAATATAATGAACTTACAGACAGTATTTCACAGCTCAGCATCGAAGCTGCCGAGAAAGAAGAGGAGCTTAAGAATGTAAAGGCTCAGCTTGAAGTGGCAAAGCAGAATGCACAGGATCAGTACGAGGCAATGAAGATTCGTATCCAGTACATGTACGAGCATGGTGGAAGTACTATGCTGGAAATGCTTCTGTCATCTGACAATCTTTCTGATTTTATGAATCAGGCAAACAATGTGGCTACAATTTCTACATATGACAGAAACATGCTGAAGAAATATGAGGAGACACAGGAAGCAATCAAGACTCAGGAAACTCAGGTCGAAGAAGAGTCTGCTTCTATTGGAAATCTTCTTACAGAGAAAAGCTCCAAGCAGCAGGAAGTACAGAATCTGGTGGCATCGACCAGTGACAATATCAATTCCTATGTAAACCAGATCAGTGCAAGTCAGGAAGAAGCAGATGCTCTTATGGCTCAGGTGAACAGTGCAGACAGTAGTATTTCAAAGCTGATGGAAGACTTGCCAGCGGAGTTACCGTGATCAATGGCAAGAGTTATTTCTTTAAACCATCTACATCTAATACAAGAAATGGCCAGATGGTTAAGAATGAAATGTTTGTTTACAAGAAAAAAACATATTTTGCAGACTCTAAGGGTGTACTTCGCAAGAGCGGATGGCAGAAGATTGATGGAAACTGGTATTACTTCAAGAATATGAGTCTTGTGAAGAATGCATTCGTGAAGAAAGGCAAAAAATACGGATATGTAGATGCCACTGGTAAGTTCACTACAGGCTGGGTGGTTGTAGACAATTCCCAGAATCTGGTTCGTTACATTAACCCGGATAAGAAGGGCTTTGTACAAAATGAATCCAAGTGGATTGATGGCAAGCTGTATTACTTTGATAAGAATGGTTACAGAATCAATGACGTGACAAATATTTACAAATCCGGATATACAGTTGAAGTGGATCGTGTAAATGGTGTTATGACAATTTATGCAGATGCGAACCGTACAATTCCGGTTAAGACCATTCGTGTTTCAGTAGGCAATCCTGGAACAGATACTCCGACAGGTAGATATAAACTGACAAGATACAGCAGATGGCAGGCGCTTATGGGACCGTCCTGGGGACAGTATGGTACTCATGTAGATGGTGCTGGTCAGGGCGGAATTTTCGTCCATTCTATTGCATGCGGCTCAGCAAACAGCTATAATTTGCCGGTTAGTGCATATCTTAAGCTTGGAAGCCCAGCTTCCCATGGCTGTATCCGTACCTGTGTTGCCGATGCAAAATGGGTATATGAGAACTGCAATGGTTCCACCATTTATATTTTCGATGGAACCTATAAATCTGATGAGGTATTCAAAGGACCGCTGGGACGTCGCGCAATTACACCGCTGAGGGGAATTAAGAATGGCGGATACTACGATCCGACCGATCCGGCAGCTTAATAGCTTACTCTGAAAGATAGTTGTTGATAAAAAAACGACATAAAAAGCCAAAAAGAGTGTCTTAAAATTATCAGATTTGATGATTTTAAGGCACCTTTTTACTGTTTTGGAGAATAACATTGAAATTTGAAAATGGAAACTGTATAATAACAAAGTAACACATTTTTAACATCTTGTAAGAAACAAGCGAATAAGGGTAAACGGTAAACACTACTGGTCCGGTAAGGAACGTAACCTGAAACTGTTTATCAGGAGGAGATATGGGAAAATGGAAAAAATGGCTGTCTGCCGGTTTATTTACAGCTATGCTTGGAACTGCAATAATTGCAGGACCAACTGCAGATGTAAGTGCCAATGCAGGAAATAAGCCATATAATATTGAAAATGTTTCACCAGATGCGCATCTGGCACCAAGTGTAGGAGATTCCTCTTCCAAGACAAGCTCAAAGGCATGGCACAAAATTGACGGAGTCTGCTACAATGGAAGCGGAAAGAAAGTAGAAGGAGCCATTACCAGAGGCATGGATGTCTCAGAATGGCAGGGAAAGATCAATTGGAAGGAAGCCAAGAAAGATCTGGATTTTGCCTTTGTGCGTATTTCCTATGGAACCAGACATCTGGATGATTATTATGACTATAATATGACTGAGGCAGAAGCAGCAGATGTGCCGGTGGGAACTTATGTATACAGTCTTGCCAAGACAAACAAAGAAGCACTTGCTGAAGCGCAGCTGGCTATTCGTCAGATGCAGGGACATAAGGTTTCCTATCCGGTAGCTTTTGACCTGGAAGATGAAGCTACATTGGGAACCTTGACCAGAAAGGAAATTTCCCAGATTGCTCTCACATTCTGTGATGAGATCCGCAAGGCAGGATATACACCAATTCTCTACATGAATCTGAATTGGTATAATAATTTTGTAGACTGGAACGTTCTGGAAGGCTCCGGTCTGGATGTCTGGATTGCAAGCTACGGAGATACAATTCTTGCACCGAGCGCCAGCAAATACAAATACACCATCTGGCAGTGCACAGCTGGTGATGAAGTTCCAGGTATGATCAGTACCAAGAAGCTGATCAGCGGTGTTCCAAAAGAGAACAATGTGGATCTGAACTTTGGCTATGTAGATTATACAACCAAGGTTGTTCCCAGATGGAATTCTCAGGAAGGCTATACCCCTGCAAAACAGCCTTTATATTCAGATCCCAAGCTTCACAAGAATGGCTGGACCACTGTTAAAGGCAGAAAATATTACTACACAAATGATAAAAAGGCCAAAGGCTGGCTGGAAATTGATGGCAAGTATTACTGCTTTAGTTCCGTAGACGGACACTTATATAAAAGCAAGCTGATCAAGAAAGACGGCACTGCTTATTACGTGGACAAAAACGGCGTACGTGTAGAAAATAAAGTTGTGACAAAGAAAGGCAAGACCTACTATTTCGGAGCAGATGGCAAAGCCCTGACAGGTATGCGCAAGGTGGGCAGGAAATATTATTATTTCAGCACTACATCCTTTGCCATGGAAAAGAATTACAAATATGTAGCAGCCAACGGCAGCATTTACTATTTTGGAAGTAAAGGTTACCGTGCAAAGAACAAGTTTATCACCCTCACAGAGAATGGCAGGAAGAATACTTATTATTTTGGAAAAAATGGAAAGGCTTATAAGGGCTGGTACACTATCAAAGGAAAAAAATATTATTTCTACCGCGGAACGGGTGCTGGCGCAGGAGTACGTGCGCAGAACTTGAGCCTGACCAGTGCAGATGGACTCGTTTCCGTATTTAACAAAAATGGTGTATGTACCAAACAATACAGATAGGATGACCAGTAACAGTAACCAATAATCTTGATTTATCAGACGGAATCATGTATATTAGAGCGTGTTTGAAAGATCTCCCACAAATTGTGACGCACATCTTGCAGAAAACCTTTTTAAACACGTTCCAAGAAGTCGATAAGACTGTAAATTTGACTGAATATAAAATGAAAGATAAATAAGGAGAAAAGAAAATGGGAAAAATTAAAGTAACAAATTGTGATGATATTGAAGGATTAAAAGTAATCGAGCCAACCGTATTTGGAGATTCCAGAGGTTATTTTATGGAGACTTACAATTACAATGACTTCAAAGAGGCAGGAATTGACGTAGAATTCGTACAGGATAATCAGTCCAGCTCACGTTATGGTGTTCTTCGCGGTCTCCATTTCCAGCTTCATTATCCACAGGACAAACTTGTCCGCGTAGTAAACGGAGAAGTGTTTGATGTGGCTGTAGATTTAAGAGAGGGCTCCAAAACTTATGGAAAATGGTACGGAGTTGTTCTTTCAGCAGAGAATAAGAAACAGTTTTTTATTCCGAAAGGATTTGCACATGGCTTCCTGGTTCTTTCTGAGAATGCGGAGTTTACTTATAAATGCTCCGATTTTTATCATCCAAACGATGAGGGCGGTCTGATCTGGAATGATCCGGACATCAATGTACAGTGGCCGATTCCGGAAGGTATGGAGCTGATCTTCTCTGACAAGGATCAGAAATGGGGCAGCTTTAAGGAACTTAACAGATAGGAGACTGTAAATGCTTAAGTCTATTTTTTCCCTGCCGGCGGATTTATATAAAAACCGCCGGCTGGTTATGAAACTGGCAAAAAATGATTTCAAGACCCGATATGCAGGTTCTTATTTTGGAACCTTCTGGGCTTTCGTTCAGCCAGTGGTAACAATTCTGGTATACTGGTTTGTATTTTCAGTGGGGTTCCGGTCCAACACAGATGAACTGGGAGTCCCTTTTGTGCTTTATCTGGTAGCTGGTATTGTGCCCTGGTTTTTCTTTTCTGATGCGCTTTCCGGAGGTACCAATTCGCTTCTGGAATACAATTACCTTGTAAAAAAGGTAGTGTTCAACATTAGCGTCCTTCCAGTGGTAAAAATAATTTCCGCTTTATTTGTACATGGCTTTTTTGTACTTCTGGCAATTATTCTTTATATATGTAACGGAAGATTTCCTGACTGGTACTACCTTCAGATATTGTATTATAGTGCATGCGTCTTTTTTCTTGTGTTGGGACTTTGCTATGCTACCAGCGCAATTGCAGTCCTTTTCCGCGATCTGAACCAGATTATTGGTATCGGATTACAGGTTGGAGTATGGCTGACTCCTATTATGTGGGTGTCAGAGAGCATGATCGGTACCAACAGCCTTCTATACAAAATTCTTCAGCTGAATCCTGTATTTTATATTGTATCAGGATATCGTGACGCATTTATTATCAAGCGCTGGTTCTTCGAAAGACCAGTCTGGACATTATATTTCTGGGTATTTGCCATCTGCTGCTTCCTGTTTGGAAACTGGATTTTTAAGCGGCTTCGGGTTCATTTTGCAGATGTTCTGTAAAAAGAAGAAAAGCAGTTATGAATCGAAATGTATTCAGCGAAGAGGGAAGGTAACGGCTCATGAGACATGTTCGATGAAGTACAGAACTGTAGAAGAACTGAGCAGTTATGATGCGGATAGAAAAGAAAGGAAACAACGTGGAAAGTAAAAACGCCATTGAAATAAGAAATTTGTCCAAGATGTATAAGCTCTATAACAGACCACTGGATCGCCTGAAGGATTCTCTGGGGCTTAGTCGTAAGAAGCTGTATAAAGAGCATTATGCACTTAAGGATGTTAGTTTTGATATTGGAGAAGGAGAATGCGTTGGTATTATTGGAACAAACGGCTCCGGAAAATCCACTATTCTGAAAATTATTACCGGTGTACTGGCTCCTACAGCCGGAACCGTAACCGTAAATGGAAGAATTTCGGCTCTTCTGGAACTGGGAGCCGGATTTAATCCGGAATATTCTGGTATGGAAAATATTTTCCTGAATGGTACCATGTTAGGCTTTTCCGAAGAAGAAATCAACGCAAGGCTGGATGAAATCCTCAGTTTTGCAGATATTGGTGACTTTATCCATCAGCCGGTAAAGACCTACTCCAGTGGTATGTTTGTACGCCTGGCCTTTGCTGTGGCTATCAACATAGATCCGGAGATCCTGGTAGTGGATGAAGCACTTTCTGTAGGTGATGTATTTTTTCAGGCGAAATGCTATCATAAGTTTGAGGAATTTAAGAAACAGGGCAAAACTATTTTGTTTGTAAGTCACGACCTGGGAAGCATTTCCAAATACTGCGATCGTGTTATTCTTTTGAATCAGGGTGTCATGCTGGACGAGGGTACGCCTAAAGCTATGGTAGACATGTATAAGCAGCTTTTGGTACATCAGGATCCGGTGAAACAGGCAGAAGGCTCAGAGACAAAGAAAGAAGACTGGAAACAGGGATTCCTTGTGAACCCGAACACATTGGAGTATGGGGAAAAACAGGCTGAGATCACAGACTTCGTTGTAATGGATTCCAAGAGCCTTCAGACCAACACGATCGAGAAGGGGTCTAAATTTCAGATTAAAATGCGCATTCATTTTCATGAAAGCATTCAGCAGCCTATTATGGCTTTCACATTCAAGAATATTCAGGGAACTGAGATCACAGGAACCAACACTATGTATGAAGGTGTGAATGTGGAACACACAGACGCAGGGGATGAGTGTGTAGTGGTTTTTGAGCAGAAAATGGATATGCAGGGTGGGGAATATCTTCTCTCCTTTGGCTGTACCGGCTATCGGAATGGAGATTTTACCGTATTCCATCGTTTATATGATGCATGCAACATAACTGTGGTTTCTTCCAAAAATACAGTTGGATTCTACGATATGAATTCCAAAGTGTGGATAGAGGAATAATAAAATATGCAGGAAAAAATCGGAAACGTAACATTAGATTATGAATATTACCCAGGCGAGGATCTGTACAGTGATGGTCCTGTGGAAGAAGAACTTCTGGAAATTGCGAAAAATTATCAGGAGAAGGAACTAAACCAGTTGATCTATGAGCGAAACAGCTGGCCGGTCCTTTATCATTTTTCACATATTCGCCAGAATATTCTGGAGTGGCTTCCTATCACAAAAGAACAGAAGGTTCTGGAAATCGGGTCCGGATGTGGACCGATCACAGGAGTTCTCGCGCGAAAAGCCAAAAGTGTCACCTGTATCGATCTGTCAAAAATGCGCAGCACCATCAATGCATATCGAAATCGCGAATGTGATAATGTGAAAATTATGGTAGGAAATTTTCAGGATGTGGAGAGTAGCCTTACTGAGAAATATGATTACATTACCCTGATCGGTGTGTTTGAATATTCCCAGGGCTATATCGGGACAGCACAGCCTTATGTGGAAATGCTCCGACGCATTGCCCGCCATCTGGCACTGGGAGGCAGAATCGTGATCGCGATTGAGAACCGGCTTGGCCTGAAATACTGGGCCGGCTGCACCGAAGATCATGTGGGAAAATATTTTGAAGGACTGGAGAACTATCCGGATACCAGAAGTGTGCGGACTTTTTCCAGAAAGGAACTGTCTGATATTATTGACCAGGCTGGTGAATTTAAGACCACTTTCTATTATCCATATCCGGATTATAAATTCCCGATGACTATTTATTCAGACAAGCGTCTGCCGAAGAAAGGCGAGCTTCGGGATAATTTCTGCAATTTTGACCGTAACAGAATACAATTGTTCAATGAGGGAAAAGTATACGATTCCCTCACTGATGCAGGACTTTTTCAGGAATTTTCCAATTCATTCCTGGTGATTGTGGAAAGGAAGGAAAACAAATGAAAGAGATTATTTTCAGTAAATATTCCAATGAAAGAAGCCGTTCCTTCGCAATTCGCACTGACATTGTGGAAGAAGATGGGAAAAGATGGCTGGAGAAAAAATGGCTGTATCCGGAAGGAAAAGAACATGTTCTTCGCATGAAAAAATGGAATCAGAAGCTTGATCAGATGTATGGGGAAGTTCCGTTTCTGAGCAACAAGTGCGAGATAGGCGAAGACTGTGCTTATTTTGAGTATCTGGAACAGGAGAATCTTGCAGAATATCTGGATGATCTGCTGGGAAAGGGAGAAAAGGAAAAAGCTGAGAAAATTTTTACGGAATATCTGGAAAACGTACAGAAGCTTCACAGCAAAAAGCCGTTCACAATAACTGAGGAATTCAAAAATGTTTTCGGTGATGTGCCTATGCCTGGCGGACTGACATGTACAGATGTTACGAATATTGATATGATCTGTGACAATGTTGTAATGACCCGTCCATATACACTTCTGGACTATGAATGGACATTTGAGTTTCCTGTTCCCTGTGAATTTGTACTGTATCGGATCATCCATTACTATATACAGACGCATAAAGTACGTGAAGTGCTGAATGCAGCCGGACTTTATGAGAAATTTGGTATTTCAGAAGTGATGAGAACCAGTTTTTCCAGAATGGAAAGCGGTTTTCAGGTATATATCACAGGCACGCATGTTCCTATGAGGGAGATGTATGCCACAATGACTCCAGGGGTGGAATATTTGTCCCTGAGTAATCTGGGACCGCTGCAGGTATATTTCGCGGAACAAAGAGGTATGTATTCCGAAGCAAGTTCTGTAAAAAGGCCTATTATGGCCGGAAAGGTAAAATGCACCTTGAATCTGCCGAAAAGCTGCAGGTTTATAAGAATTGATCCAGGTGATCATCCGTGTACGGTACATCTTGCAGCAATCCGCTTTGACAGGATGCCTGCTTCCATGGATGGGGTTCTGACACCCGATGGAACAATCTGCGGCAGCTGGGCCTTCCTTTCACGGTTTGATCCCTGCATTGTAGATATAGAGGTTCCGGAAGGTGCTAAGAATCTTACACTGAATCTGGAGATTGATGAGGCAAAAGAAGATATGCTGAATGAGATCCGTGCCCTTGAGGTGAGAAGCCATAGTCTTAAAGGAGTGCTTGGAGAGCGGGCGAGAGAAGCAGTGGACCGTCTGAAAAATGGTCGGGAATCTTCTGCAAAGAAAGGAAAGTAGAATGAATCAAAAGGTAATGCTGGTTGAAAAAGAACGGTTTCTTTTGAATGATAATTGCAAATATATGATCACAGGAAGGGTTTCAAAGGAAGCAGATATAGAGTGTTATCTGGATGGTATCCGCCTTCTTTCTGAGGCAAACCTGATTACTGTGATGACCGGATTTATGAGGGCTGTGGAGACGAAAAATCCAGGAGGCAAATGGGTGGAGGTATTAGTTACCCTGCCTGAAAATCTGCAGAGTTACAAAAAACTTGAGGTGTACGCTGTTAACGGAAAGGAGCGTTTCCTCTGGTATAAGATGAAAACCCCGGATCTTATGAGAAAACAGGGAAAACCTCAGCTTTTTGTAGATGGGGAATCTATAGTCAGAGAGCAGAAGAAGGTTATCCTTGCCGGCTGGGCAGTAGGAACCACACCGGTTTCCCTGCAGGTATATGATGAAAATAAAAAGCCTGTGAAAATAACCCTGAAGCGGAATACCCGAATGGACGTGGCTGAAATGTTTCGGGAATGCGAAGTGAATAAGGATTGCGGATTCCATATCCAGGCAGAAAATGTATCTGGAAAGAAGGCTTATCTTGTTGCAAAGGATGAGAACGGAAAAAAGGCAGTCTACCAGATTGGTATTTCAAAGGGCGAACGCTTTAAGGCAAAAGCCAGCCTTTATTCGAAAAAGGCAATGGAGAATTATCGTTCCAATGGTATTCATACTGTGATCCGGAAGTCTCTGATCAAGCTGGAAGCGTTGAGCAAGGGAGACGGTCTTTACCAGACCTGGCTGAAGGAGAACAGGGTTACTAAGAAAGAACTGAATCAGCAGAGAAAGACTGTTTTTCAGGAGAACATTAAGTTTAGCCTTGTGGTTCCTCTCTATAAGACGGATAAGTATCTTTTGAAGGCTCTTGTGGATTCTGTGCTGGCGCAGACATACAGTAACTGGGAACTTTGTCTTTCAGATGGAAGCGGAGCAGATTCTCCAATCCGCAGTATTCTGGAAGAGTATCAGAAAAAGGATCCAAGGATCAAAGTTGTTTTCAATGACAAACAGCTGCAGATTTCAGACAATACAAATGCTGCTATTGGAATTGCCACTGGAAATTATATTGCATTTGCAGATCATGATGATACCCTGGCAGAGGAAGCTTTTTATCAGATGGCAAAGGAGATTTCACAGCATCCGGAGGCGGATCTTATTTATTCTGATGAGGATATTATTGATATAAGAGGAAATCGGCTTTTCCCTCATTTTAAGCCGGATTTTAACCCTGATTATCTGTGCTGCGTAAATTATATCTGCCATCTGGTGGTTGTAAAGAGAACGCTTCTCGACCGAACAGGGCTTCTGCGGCCAGAATATGACGGTTCTCAGGACTTTGATTTTCTGCTTCGCTGCACGGAGCATACAGACAGTGAGAAGATCCGCCATATTCCCAAAATTCTGTATCACTGGAGAAGCCATGAGGGTTCCACAGCGGGAAATCCGGATGACAAGCCATATGCAGTGATCGCAGGAGAAAAGGCACTTGCAGGGCATTATGAGCGCATGGGAATTAAGGCAGAGGTGGAATACACTGGATGCCCGGTCGTTTTCAGAACCCGTTTTGTTATAGAGGGTGACCCGAAGGTATCCATTCTGATTCCGAATAAGGATCATACAGAGGATCTGAATAAATGTGTGACTTCCATTCTGGAGAAGAGCACCTGGAAAAATATCCAGATTATCGTAATTGAGAATAACAGTGAGAGGGAAGAGACCTTCCACTATTATGAGAAACTTGAGAAGCGGTATCCTCAGGTAAAAGTGGTTACATGGGATGGTCCCTTCAACTATTCAGCAATCAACAATTTTGGTGCAAAATATGCGGATGGAGATTATTTCCTTCTGCTCAATAATGATACAGAGGTTATTACTCCAGAGTGGCTGGAGAACATGATGGGCTATTGCCAGAGAGAGGATGTGGGCATTGTAGGTGCCAAGCTCCTTTACCCGGATAATACGGTTCAGCATGCTGGTGTCGTGGTAGGAATCGCAGGTTTTGCAGGACATATTCTTACCGGATATGACAGATATGCCACAGGATATTTGTGGAGACTGGCAACTACACAGGATGAGAGTGCAGTAACAGGCGCCTGTCTGATGGTGAAGCGAAGCGTTTTTGAGGAACTTCATGGGCTGGATGAAAGCTTTGCAGTGGGACTGAATGATATTGACTTCTGTCTTAGGGCAAGGGCACTTGGTAAATTGGTTGTATTTACTCCGGAGGCCTGCCTGTACCATTATGAATCTAAGTCACGCGGACTGGAGAATACGCCGGAGAAGAAGGCGCGTCTTCAGAAAGAGGTGGATCATTTCCGGGAACGTTACGGAGATTTTCTGAAAAAGGGTGATCCGTATTACAATCCGAATCTGAGTATTGTGAGAGGGGATTGTGCATTCAGGATGGCGTATGAGAAGAAGGATGAAATAGTTTGATGCAGAACTAATATAAAAACCCAGTCGGGAGAGGAAGATACCCTGTCCTGACTGGGCTTTTTATTAGGATTTTACAATTTTCACGATCCTCCAGATCAAAAGAATCAGAAGAAGTAAGAATACACCGGCAATTACAAAATACGGAATTTCAGTGTGATTATCGGAGTAGTCCTTGGCCGCCTGCATGTGCTGCTGACCTTCCTGGACGGAAGCAGTATCATCAGACTGAACAACTTCAAGGACTGCAGATCCCACAGAAGTGCCGTTAAAAAGGTAGGTGCGGTCAATCTGGTCGCCGTTCTGGGAATCTTCTGTGGTAAGGCTATCGGCACCGGTGCCGGCTGGAACTACTACGTCACCGCCGGAGATAATGCTGAAATCGCTGTCTCCAAGGGATAAAGTTACAAACTGATCGAATCCATAATTGAGAATAGAGGCTGCATCAGGAGCTGTCTGACCGGAAGCACCTTTCAGGACTACGCTGATCAGAGTCATGCCATTTCGTTGGGCTGCACATACCAGTGTACTTCCGGAGGCTTCCGTATAACCTTCCTTACCGCCGATACATCCTTCGTAAAATCCAGTGCTGCCAGTATCTGTCATGGTGAATTTGCTGGTCAGGTTACGGGCTGCCGCTTTATTGGTGGCAGGGATCGTGTAGCTGGTGGCTGCTGCGATGGTTCTGAAAGACTCATTCTGGATGGCGGCTTGCATGATCAGCGCCATGTCGTGGGCTGTAGTGTGCTGGTTGTCATCCGGAAGTCCGGTGGGATTCGTGAATACGGTATTGGTACATCCAAGCTCCTGTGCCCGGGTATTCATCTGCTGGACAAAGCCGTCTACAGAACCGCCTACATGCTCTGCAATCTGCAGTGCAATATCATTGGCAGAGGCAACCATAATGGCATACAGGCACTGCTCTACAGTGAAGACTTCGTCAACCTGTGAGGAAATACTGGCACCACCGTCTGTGACACCGGAAACTCCGGTGGCGGTCATGGTAACCTCATCTGTGAGCTGTGTATTTTCAAGAGCCAGAAGACAAGTCATGATCTTGACTGTACTTCCGGGGAAAAGTACTTCGTCTGCATTCTTGGAATAGAGAATGGTATTGGTGGTATTCTCCATGACTACAGCCGCTTCAGAAGAAATATCGGAAGCCTGGGGCCATCCGGAAATGGAATTGGTAGATATGGTACTTGATGCTTCAACTGCTGCACTCTGGTCTGCCTCTTCTGCAGATATGGGAACCTGGAAAAGAAGAGATGCGAAAAGACCAAGAGCCAGAAAAACTGAGGTTATCTTTCGCTTTTTCATAGTATAATGAACTCCTGTATTAAAATAATGGTATCTGCAGTGATGTCTGTGAACAGCATCGTAACACTCTTTCTGACAGTGCAGATACAATTCTGCTGCAAGTATAACATATAGTATATTTTTCCTGTAAAATAAAAAAATATAATACAAATATAATCATATCCTAAAATGTGGTTCAATTCAACCTTTCTTTTACAGCTTCCTTGCAAAATTGTTTCTTCAATGTTAAAATAGGGTCATTATAAAAGCAAAGGATTTTAATATGAGCGATAAAAACGGATCAGAGGGACGGATCCAGTGGTCTCGTTTCTTCAAAAAATTATCTCCTTACATGATCCAGAAGGGACTTTTGTATCTGAAGCATTATGGTCCCAGGGAGTTCTGGATACGGCTGCACGAGCGCTTTGAGCCGGAGGAGATCCCTTATGGTCCCTGGTACGCGGCATATGTGCCGGACCAGACGGTCCTTGACAAACAAAGAAAGAAAAAATTTGCTTACGCACCTCTTATCAGCGTGGTAGTTCCGGCTTATCGTACTCCGGAATTATTCTTGCGGCAGATGATTGATTCATTGGAAGCACAGACCTATGAGAGCTGGGAGCTTTGCATTGCCAATGGAAGTCCGGAAGATCAGTCTATGAGAAAAGTGCTGGAAGAATACAGCAGCAGGGACAGGAGAGTACGCTGGCAGGAGCTCACTGAGAATAAAGGGATTGCAGAGAACACCAATGCTGCATTTGCCATGGCAAAGGGAGAATTTGTAGGGCTTCTGGATCATGATGATCTTCTTGCGCCAAATGCTCTTTACGAGGTTGTGAATGCACTGAACCAGCATGAGCACGGGGATGCAGTATACACAGATGAGGATAAAGTGACTGCTGAACTGGACGAGCATTTTCAGCCGCATCTGAAGCCGGATTTTAATATTGATCTGCTTCGTTCCAATAACTATATTTGTCACTTTTTTGTTGTGCGGCGGCAGCTGGTAGAAGAAGTGGGCGGATTCCGCAGGGAATTTGACGGTGCACAGGACTATGATTTTATTTTCCGTTGTGTGGAAAAAGCCAGGGAAGTGGTGCATGTACCGGAGATTTTGTACCATTGGCGTACCCACAAGGCATCTACTGCTGATAATCCTGCAAGTAAGATGTACGCTTTTGAAGCAGGCAAACGTGCTATCGAGGCGCATCTTGAGAGGACTGGAGTAAAAGGCACTGTAAGCCATACTCCGGATCTTGGATTTTACAGAGTGAAATACCCGGTACAGGGACATCCGCTTGTTTCCATTATCATTCCCAATAAAGACGAGAAGGAAACTCTGGAGAAATGCCTGGAATCTATTAAGAAGAACACACTCTACGACAATTATGAGATCATTATCGTGGAGAATAACAGCACTACAGATGAGATTTTTGATTATTACAGGAAGATTTCAGAGGATCCCAGGATCCATCTGATCTGCTGGAAAAAGGAATTCAACTATTCCGCGATCAACAACTTTGGGGTTAAAAATGCCAGAGGTGAATATCTCCTTTTTCTGAATAATGATGTAACGGTCATTACAGAGGACTGGATGGGAGAAATGCTGGGGGTGTGTCAGCGAAGAGAAGTGGGAGCGGTAGGTGTGAAACTGATCTATCCGGACAATACCATCCAGCACGCAGGCTGTGTGATCGGAATTGGTGGAATTGCAGGTCATATGTTTGTGGATATGCCTGCGGATCGTACCGGATATCTCCACAAGGCGTCTATTTTACAGGATATGAGCGCTGTAACTGCAGCCTGTATGATGATGAAGCGCAGTGCTTTTGACAAAGTGGGCGGCTTCACAGAAGAACTTGCAGTCGCCTTTAACGATGTGGATCTGTGCCTGAAGACTACGAAAGCAGGTTATCTGGTGGTTTATGATCCTTATGCAAGGCTTTACCATATGGAATCCAAGACCCGCGGAGCAGAGAACAATGAGGTGAAAGTCAGACGTTTCCAGCGGGAAATCGAATATATGAGATGTAACTGGATCGATATTCTGAAGAACGGTGATCCCAATTATAATAAGAATCTTTCCCTGACCAAGTGGAATTATTCTTTAAGACCACTTCCGGGCATGACCGGCAAAAAGGAGGAAGACTAAGAAGACATTATGCAGGAAGTATCAGTCATTATTCCCAATTATAATGGGATGGCATATCTGGAGGGTGTGCTTTCAAGCCTGGAGCAGCAGGCGTTTCAGAATTTTGAGACCATTCTGGTGGACAATGGATCCTCAGATGGAAGCGTTGCCTTTGTAATGGGGAACTTTCCCTGGGTACACATTGTGGAGCTGCCAGATAATTTCGGCTTTTCAAGAGCTGTAAATGAGGGGATTTATGCATCACGGACACCTTATGTGCTCCTTTTGAATAACGATACAGAAGTAGATAAGAATTTTGTGGGGGAAATGCTGGCAGCTATAAAGCGTCATAAGAAGGCCTTCTCCTGCAGTGCAAGGATGATCTGTTATCATGACCGGAATAAACTGGATGATGCAGGAAATTATTATTCTGCTCTTGGCTGGGCATATGCCCGGGGCAAAGGAAAGGATATTCATTCCTTTGAGAAGGAAGGGCGGATATTTGCTTCATGCGCTGGCGCAGCTATTTACCGTAAGAAGGTTTTTGAGAAAATCGGATATTTTGATGAAGAGCATTTTGCATATCTGGAAGATATTGATGTGGGCTATCGTGCCAGGATCTTTGGATATGAGAACTGGTATGTGCCAGCTGCACTGGTCTATCATGTAGGCAGCGGAACAAGCGGATCCAGATACAATCAGTTTAAGACCAGATATTCTTCAAGAAATAATATTTATCTGATCTACAAAAATATGCCGGTTCTTCAGATTATTTTGAATCTTCCTTTTCTGGTGCCGGGCTTTGGCATGAAGATCCTGTTTTTTTCCCAGAAGGGAATGGGCAGGGAGTATGTGGCAGGAATCAAAAATGGGTTCCAGATCAGTCATAGAAATAAAAAAGTGAAGTTCCACATGAGAAATCTTGGAAGATACGCCAGAATCCAGCTGGAACTGTGGTGGAATATAATTTACAGATTTATGGTATAAAAAGTTTGTGCAGAAGTGATTCGTTATTATTTCGTAACTATTTTTCGTGTTAATGTATGAAGAATTTATTGCAATTCTGTTTTATCTATTATAAGATAGAGGAAGTCACAGACCGGAGAGTGTTGGAAAAAGGCTTTAGAGCCTGTTTGAAAAAGCATTCCCGCAATCTGCACGCCCCACT
>OLOK01001992.1_pt1 | contig 15611 bp, 16 predicted proteins | sample 1672591 | NCBI WGS metagenome assembly OLOK01 (sample SAMEA3136703, study PRJEB25190) | human gut metagenome | biome: human gut; feature: human-associated habitat; material: faeces | place: Austria | collected 2013 | reverse complement strand
AGCAGCGCAAGGAAACCCGCGAGATGCTGGACGATCTCACGACCCGCGACCAGCGAATGCTGTTCGCCGTGGTCACGCTCGTGCATCTGGCGGGCAGCAAGGAGGAACTGGACAGCGACACCGAAACGCTCCAGTCCATCGCACGCAAGCATCTGTGTCAGCTTGCAAAGCTGAGCTTCCAGCAGCAGGACGGCCTTGTAACCGCGCTGCCGCTTGGCTTGCGGCGCATTGACGCGCTGCGGACGCTGACCACAGAAGCCCTCGCTGTGCTCATGCCGTTCAAGGCGCAGGAAATTCGGCACCTACACGGCATTTACTACGGGCAGAACGCCATTTCCAAGAATCTCATCCTTGCCGACCGCAAGGAGCTTTTGAACGGCAACGGATTCATCCTCGGCGTCTCCGGCTCCGGCAAGTCCTTTGCGGCCAAGCGAGAGATCACGGAGATCGCGCTGTCCACAAACGACGACATTATCATCATCGATCCGGAAGCCGAGTATCGCCCGCTGGTCGAAGGCTTGGGCGGCGAGGTCATTGAAATCTCCGCAACCTCGCCCAATCATATCAACGCCCTCGACATGGAATCCGGCTACAACGACGGCGACAATCCCGTTGTGCTGAAATCCGAATTCTTACTGTCCCTCTGCGAACAGCTCGTGGGCGCGGGCAAACTGTCCGCAAAAGAGAAATCCATCATTGACAGGTGTACTGCCCAGGTCTACCGGGAATTCATCCGGAACGGCTATCTCGGCGCGGCCCCGACGCTGCAGGACTTCCACGCCGCGCTCCTGGAGCAGCCGGAACCCGAAGCGCGGGACGTTGCGCTATCTCTGGAGCTGTTCACGGAGGGCAGCTTGAATACGTTTGCCAAGTACACGAACGTGGACACCAATTCCAGAATCCTTTGCTACGACATCCGCGACCTCGGCAAGCAGCTTCTGCCGGTCGGCATGCTGGTTGTGCTGGACAGCGTATTCAACCGCATCATCCGCAACCGCAAGCTCGGCAAAAATACATGGTTATATATTGACGAAATTTACCTGCTGTTCCAGCATGAATACAGTGCCAATTTCCTGTTCACGCTCTGGAAACGAATGCGCAAATACGGTGCCTGCGGCACGGGGCTGACGCAGAACGTCGACGATCTGCTGCAATCCCATACCGCCCGCACGATGCTGGCGAACAGTGAATTTCTGCTCATGCTCAATCAGGCGAGTACGGACCGAATCGAGCTGGCGCGGCTGCTCAATATTTCGGACAATCAGCTTTCGTACATTTCAGGCGTAGACTTTGGACACGGGCTTCTCAAGTGCGGCAGCACCATCGTGCCTTTCGTGGATCATTTCCCGAAAAACGGCAGGCTGTATCAGCTGATGACAACGAAGATGTCTGAACGGGTGGAGCAGGCGTCGTAATGCGGGAGGTAAAAGAAAAATCACCGCTGAAAGAGCGAACCGTCAAAACCCTCAAATCCGCGCCGCAGACAGCATTCCGCCGCGGCACAGATGCTTCCTTTCAGCAGCTTCGGCAGGAGCTGCACGAGGCAGCACAGGATGGGCAGCCGGAGGATCGCTACGAGAGCGGCAAGATCACGGACACCGCCGACCATGCCGTGCAGGAAGTCCGCCATCTGGCAGAAAAGGCAGCCCACAGGCTGCCGAAAACAAAATCCGAACCGCAGCGGAAAGCCAGGACAGAATCTGTTCCACAACACGAGCAGTCCCGACAGCCTACTACAGTACCGAGAGAATATCCGCCCGTTTCTGCGCAACCGAGCGACCCGCCACAGAGCCAGCCGCAGGTAAGTCGTTCTGTGCGCGAATCGGCTTCTCCGATCAGGGAGAAGCCGGTTCCTCCTGCAAACGCCCAACAGCCCAAAACGCGAGTATATACGCCGGATGCGAAAGCGCCAGCGTCCCCGTCTCAGTATCCAACTCCGAGGATTCATGAAAACGCAAAGGCTGTTCCTGCGGAAACGATGCCATCGACAACGGAGCATTCTGTGCGTAAATCGGTTTCTCCGATTAAAGAGAAACCGATTCCTCCTGCAAATGCTCCACAACCAAAAATGCGGGAACATGCACCGGATGCGAAAGCACCGGTGTCTTCCTCCCAGCATGCAACTCTGAGGATTCACGAAAAAACGCAGAACGTTTCCGCGGAAATTACGCCAACGCCAACTGGTAGCGCAGAAAAACATACCGCAGCACCCTTTGAACAGTCTGCGCACCATTTACAAATGGAACGTTCTGCACACGAACAGGCTTTTCCAATCAAGGAGAAGCCTGTTCCTCCCGCAAACACCCCGCAGCCCAAGATGCGAGAGCATACACCGACCGCAGATGCACCTGTGCATCTGCCCCAGCATCCAGCTTCGCAAATTTATGAAAGACCGCAGAATGTTTATCAATTGCAGACAAATCGCTCTGTGCGTGAATTGGAAACATCAGTAAGGGAAAAGTCTGCTGGGAAAGCAAAACCAGCAGAGCAACGGCCGCTTGTACAAGCATCTTCCAGCGCGGAACCGACTGCACCTGCGACGGCTTCAACGGTACCACCAGCGGCGCGGACTCTGCCAAGAGAAAAGCCGCCTGTTTCTTCTCTGCGAGAAATTCCTGCTGTACTAAAAACGGATACCACACAGTTCGCGCTTCCTGAAATCAAGACGAAAGAGTACATCCGAAAGAAACGAAAAAAACAACATCTTCTCAAGGAAGAAGCGAGCGGTATTGAAGATATACTCACAGATTCCGAAACATTTTCGCCGGTCATTCGTACACGGGAAACTGTTCGTGAACAGCGGAAACTCCACGTTTCCCATAGTGCGGAGCAGGAGCAGCCAGCTCTGCCGCAGATCCGAACGCGGCAGCCGCAGACAGCTTCCATGCCCGCCGATATAGAACCCACGAAGCCGGAAGTTCCACAGCCACCGCTTCCGGACATCAAGAGCAAGCAAAAGTACATTGCAGCGCAGCAACCGACACAGGTAACGCCCGTGCAGGCAAATCTGCAACAGGCTGCGCGGCAAACTGGAATGAAAGCCGCTCACGGCGAACCGAAATTATGTCAACCTACATTAGCGAATGAAACAGTCACTATGCCAGCGAGCAGGAACGTCGCTCCGACAAAGCCTGCGCGTGTCCAGAAACAGGCGCGACCGGCTTTCGTAAAAAAGCAGAAGATCAAAACAGCCCCGAAAGCGAAAATCAAGTCCTCCACCACACCTGCCGCAAAAGCCTTGCCCAGCAAAGCGTCGGCGGCTGCTCCCAAGCAGGCCTCAACTGTCATCCGCAAAGGACAGGTGCTTCGGGATACAGCGATCAAAACTGCGAAAGCTGCAAAGGAAGCCGGAAAGAAAGTCCTGCGGGCAATCGTGGCAGCGGCAGAAAAGTTGGTCGCAGCTATCGGCGCAGGCGGCGCGGCTGCTGTTTCCGTTGTTGTTGTGATCCTGCTCGTGGGGATGCTGTTCGCTTCGCCGCTTGGAATCCTGTTCGCAGGCGAGGACACAGGCACAGAGATCAAGATTCCGGATGCCGTTGCGACGCTGAACGGCGAGTTCACCGACGCGATTTACCGCATTATGGAGGATCATCCATACGACGAGCTGGATATGCAGGAGGGCATGGAAGCGGCCATGCTGCAGAACTGGCGGAATGTGCTGGCTGTGTACGCGGTCAAGGTCTCAACCGACGAAGAACATGGGTTGGACGTTATGACGATGGATGAGGAAAAGCTCCAGCTTCTGCGGGAAATTTTCTTCGACGCCAACAAGCTGGAATACGAATTGACGACCAGAACCGTAGACGGCGAGCGGATCACAACGCTGCACATCTCCGCACAGATCAAGGACGCCATGCAGATGGCAGACGAATACAGCTTCACTGCCCAGCAGCGGGAGATGCTCGAAGAATTGCTGAAGCCGGACTATGACGACATTTTCCTTTCCCTGATCGGTAATTATCAACCGGGCGGTACGCCCATCGGCCCCGTCGACATTTCGGACATTCAAGGCACGCTGCCGGATGATCTTGACCCGCTGCGCGAATCCATTGTCCTGACGGCGTATCAGCTTCTCGGAAAGGTGACGTATTTCTGGGGCGGCAAAAGCCTCGTCCTCGGATGGGACAGCCGTTGGGGAACGCCGACGACGGTTACTGCACCGGGCAGCGGTTCGACCGGCAAGGTGCTGCCGTTCGGACTGGACTGCTCCGGTTTCGTAGACTGGACATTCTATAACGCCACGAATGGCGCGTATCTGCCCGGACGCGGCGGTGGCGCAGCTTCGCAGCATGGGTATTGCACTAATGTCTCATGGTCAGACGCGCTGCCCGGCGATCTCGTCTTTTACGCGGATGACAGCCACGTCGGGATCGTCTGCGGCTACGACAGCGTAGGGAATCTCCTCGTCATCCACTGCTCCGGCGGGCAGAATGGCGTGGTCGTGACCGGGCGCGAGGGCTTTGCCGTCGCAGCCAGACCGGATTTGTTTACGGATTAGTCCAATTTGCTTCGTTTGTGCGGCATTCTTTGTTGGCTCTGGTGAATAGCTTTCTTTCTCGTTTCCTGCGATACTTGGCGTACCAAAGCGAAAGGAGATTGCAATGGAAGAAAGAAAAAACCTATGCGCCATGCTGCCGGTCTCACTCCACGCCAGAGTCCGGCGGGAGCAGGAAAAAGCCGGGATGACCCTCGGTGAGTATGTGGAAGCCATGATCACGGAATATTACGACTGGAAGGACGGAAAAATTATGACCGGAGAAATGAGAACCTTAGCCGCGCAGATCCCCGCAGAACTCTTTGACCGACTTGACCGCTATCTCAAGGAGCGCGGCATCAAGAAGAAGGACTTCTTATCGGAGGAACTCATTTTTCACCGGTAAAACTTTCCTGCAAAAACACCACATTGCAGTCATTCCTAGCCTTTTTCGCAAAAAACAGTTTCTTTCTGAACCTATATCCTCATTCTTGTCTAATATGTCAAAAATCAGCGCATCCGGCTGGCTATTCTGTTCCCTCTCAACAATCATCCCCGCATCCTCTCGCCACGCCTGCTCCCAATCCCCTTCGGTCTGTCTGTCCCGCGCCTGTCCTGCTCCCTCGCATCCCCTTTGCTCAACCCTATCCGCATCCATTTCACGATCTGTTCCCATGTCTCCCTTGCAGCAAAAGCAGCGCTTCCATCAGGATGCGCTGCTTTTGCAAGTTCCCTCTTGACAAATCGGGAAAGTTATGGTATTTTATAATCAGTAATGATAATCATTATTGTTTTGGAGGATTCAAGCATGAAATACGAATGTCCCTGCGGCTACGTCTATGATCCGGCCGTCGGCGATCCCGAGAATGGCATTGCCCCCGGCACACCGTTTGAAGAAATCCCTGAGGATTGGGTTTGCCCTGACTGCGGTCTGGACAAGTCCGCATTTGCGGAGGTCTGACCGGCGATGGAATACAAAGAGAACGCAGAGCTTTGCCACTGCAAGCACGTCACGCTCGCGGATATTGACCGCGCACTTGCGCAGACGAACCGCTTTTCCGACGTCGAGCGCGAATTTCAAGAAGTACAAAAAATCACAAGCTGTTCCACCGGCTGCGGCGGCTGCCATGATAAGATCATGGGCGTCATCTCCGGTCTGATGAGCGGCTAAGAAAAGGAGATCAACTATTATGAAAATTCGAATCAATCAGGATATTGTTGAGTTCACCCCGGAGAATCCCGCAGAAAAAACAGAGCTGGAGGCGCTCTGGATCAAGATGTCCAACTGTATCGGCAAGACGAAGCGCCTTGAACCAATGGGCACCTACATTCCCAGTGAGGACAAAACCGCAATGTTCCACATTGAAGGTCTTTCCAAAGAAGAACTTGGCGCAATTCCTGCCGTTCGTGCGCCGTATGACACGGATGTTTACTGTCAGACGTGCAACAAGACCGTTCACGTCAAAAAAGGCGAGGTCATCCCCTTCTGCTGCGGCCGACTCATGGAGATTCTCGACTGACTATGCGTTTCCCGGGCCGTTCCCATTTTGTGCCCGAACAGGCAGCCAGCATTTCGCTGGCTGTCATTTTTTGTCGGCTGTTTGTCGAGATATTTTGGTTGACACCCTCCCCCATATTTCGCTATCCGTAGTTACATTCTCACCTCGATGCATTTTGTTGATGGTATGGACAGCTGTGAGGAAATGATGATTCAGGACTGGCCGGGCGCTCTTTACAAGAAAGATGACACGGCATTTCTCTGTTGGACTTATTCTCCGGAAGTCACTTATGTTCTCGAATACACTCCAAGCAAAATTGATGATTCCGAAATCATCAAGATGGCTGAAAGTGCAGAACCTGTAAAATAAAAACCACAGTCTACACTTCAAATCGGAGCGTGACTGTGGCTTTTTATTTATGCGCGGGCATGATTTTTCTATCATTCCTTCTTGGAAAAATGTGATTTTATCACGGAGAACGCCTCCGAAACAGGTTATACTACAAATACAAAACACAAGGAGGTATTCTTATGAGACTGAAAGATAAAGTTGCAATCATCACCGGAGGCAGCCGTGGCATTGGCTACGCTACCGCAGACAAATTTTTGAAGGAAGGTGCTACGGTAATCCTGACCGCAAGCTCACAAGGTTCTGCTGACAAAGCGGTTGCGCAGCTGAAAGAAAAGTACCCTGATGCAACAGTTGCGGGAATCAGTCCTAACCTGTCCAATCTGGAATCTGTCCGCAATGCGTTCCGAGAAGCTGCCTCAAAATACGGTTGCATTGATATTCTGGTGAACAATGCCGGTGTATCCGAAAGCACTCCCTTTACCGAGTATACGGAGGAAACCTTTGATAAGGTTATGGATCTGAATGTAAAAGGCGTGTTCAATGCTACAAGAGCCGCCAGTGAGTGCATGATTGCAAAAGGTCACGGTGTTATTCTCTCCACCTCCTCAATGGTCAGCATTTACGGCCAGCCCAGTGGCTTTGCTTATCCCGCATCCAAATTTGCTGTCAATGGCCTGACGGTTTCCCTTGCCCGAGAATTGGGTCCGAAGGGTATTCGAGTGAATGCAGTCGCTCCCGGTATTACCCTGACCGATATGATGAAGGCTGTTCCCAAGGAAGTAATTGATCCGCTCATCAAGCAGATCCCTCTGCGCCGCCTGGGTCAGCCGGAGGATATTGCCAATGCATTTGTGTTCCTGGCATCTGACGAAGCATCCTATATCACGGGCGTTGTGCTCAGTGTAGACGGAATGGCAAGAACATAAAAAAGAAAACAGGGCAGCTGGAAACGGCTGCCCTATCTTCAAAATATGGAGGTATCCACACGAAAAGAATCATTCCCATTTTAATGACTTTACTGCTTCTCTCTGGTTGTGCAACGCAATCCGCTGAAAAAACCTATCGACAGATTACTATGGAGGAAGCTATTACGATGATGGAGGAGGAAACCGGATACATCATCCTCGATGTTCGTACTGCTCAGGAATATAGCGAAAAGCATATTCCCGGTGCTATCAATATTGCCAACGAATCCATTGGCACAGAGGATATCTCTGAACTGCCGGATAAAGATCAGCTGATTCTGGTATACTGCCGCAGCGGTAATCGGAGTAAGCAGGCATCTGAAAAACTGGTGAAACTGGGCTACACCAATATCATTGAGATCGGCGGAATTAATAGTTGGCCCGGTGAAACAGTCAACGGCGATAAGTGATAAAATCACAGAACAAGGAACGACTGCTGGATATAATAAAGCCATAAAAAAGAAAACAGGAGGACTTAAATATGTCTGCTATCAGTGTTAATAAAAACAATTTCAATCAAGAGGTTTTGAACTCGGACAAGCCCGTCCTGATAGATTTCTGGGCTCCCTGGTGTGGTGCTTGCCGCATGGTAGTTCCTCTGGTAGAAGAGATTGCCAAGGAGCGCTCCGATATCAAGGTTGTTAAAATTAATGTGGATGAGGAACAGGAACTGGCTATGCAGTTCGGTGTGATGAGCATACCCACTCTGGTGGTTATGAAGAACGGAAAGATTGTTAATCAAGTCACCGGTGCCAGACCTAAGGCTCAGATTCTCGCCATGCTGTAAGGAGGTGCAAAGATGAGATTCTTCGATTTCCTGAAAGGCCCTGACATCAATCAGGGTGTCAAAGAATATAGCACTACGGATGGCGCAGTCCTGCTGGATGTTCGCACCCCCGACGAATACCGGCAGGGGCATATCCCCGGCAGTAAAAATGTTCCTTTGCAGTCCATTAGCAAAGTGGCTGGCATGATTGACAATAAATCTACCCCCATTTTTGTTCATTGTCTCAGCGGTGCAAGAAGCCGTCAGGCAGCTGCTATTTTGAAGCAGATGGGTTATACCAACGTGAAAAACATAGGCGGAATTTCCGCTTATGCGGGAAAGGTGGAACGATAACATGAAAGTTGTCATTGTGGGCGGTGTGGCAGGCGGTGCTACCGCTGCCGCCCGTATTCGCAGACTGAATGAGCAGGCAGAAATCGTAGTTTTTGAGCGCTCGGGGTATATCTCCTATGCCAACTGTGGTCTGCCATACTATATCGGTGATGTGATTACCGATCGGTCGGATCTGATCCTCCAGACCCCGGAAAGCTTCTTCTCCCGGTTCCATGTAAACATGAAGGTGCGCCATGAGGTCACGGCTATCCATCCCGAAAAAAAAGAAGTTACCGTGAAAAATCTGGAAACCGGTGAGGAGTTCGAGGAGAGCTATGACAAACTGATTCTCTCCCCCGGAGCCAAGCCTACTCAGCCCCGGCTTCCCGGTGTAGGTCTTGATAAGCTGTTTACCCTGCGCACTGTTGAAGATACCTTCTGCATCAAGGATTACATCAATGCAAACCATCCCAAATCCGCTGTACTGGCAGGTGGTGGCTTCATTGGATTGGAGCTGGCAGAAAACCTGCGAGAGCTGGGGATGGATGTCACCATTGTCCAGCGTCCAAAACAGCTTATGAATCCCTTTGATGCCGATATGGCTTCTTTCATCCATAATGAAATGCGCAAGCACGGTGTAAAGCTGGCACTTGGTCATACCGTAGAAGGGTTTGAGGAAAGGGACGGCGGCGTGGATGTGCTGCTGAAAGAAGAACCGTCTCTCCATGCGGATATGGTAATCCTGGCCATTGGTGTTTCTCCCGAAACCACCCTTGCAAAGGATGCCGGGTTGGAACTGGGCATTAAAGGAAGTATTGTGGTCAATGACCGAATGGAAACCTCCATTTCCGACATCTATGCCGTGGGTGATGCGGTGCGGGTGAAGCACTTCGTTACCGGGCAGGATGCTCTGATCTCTTTGGCTGGCCCTGCCAATAAACAGGGACGAATCGCTGCGGACAACATCTGTGGCGGAGACAGCCATTATACCGGCTCCCAAGGCAGCAGTGTCATCAAGATCTTTGGCATGACTGCCGCTACTACCGGCGTAAATGAGACCAACGCCAGAAAAACAGGGCTGGATGTTGATACGGTTATCCTGTCACCCATGAGCCATGCAGGTTACTACCCCGGCGGGAAAGTCATGACAATGAAGGTGGTCTTTGAAAAGGCGACTTATCGCCTGCTGGGTGCGCAGATCGTAGGCTATGAAGGTGTGGATAAGCGCATTGATGTGCTGGCCACTGCTATCCGGGCAGGAATGAAAGCCACGGAACTGAAGGATCTGGATCTGGCCTACGCACCGCCTTATTCCTCTGCGAAAGACCCGGTAAATATGGCTGGCTTTATGGTTGAAAATATCGCAAACGGTGTTCTGAAACAATGGCATCTGGAAGATGCAGATCGTCTTCCTCGTGACGGAAGCGTAACTCTGTTGGATACCCGCACTGTGGAAGAATTCGCACACGGACACATTGACGGCTTCTTTAACATCCCGGTGGACGAGCTGCGGGAGCGGCTGGGTGAGCTGGACAAGCGTAAGCCTGTCTACGTCATCTGTCAGAGCGGTCTGCGCAGCTACATTGCCTGTCGTATCCTGGCCGGAAACGGCTTTGACTGCTATAACTTCTCCGGCGGCTTCCGGTTCTATGATGCTGTGACCAATGATCGCTGTCTCATTGAATCGGCTACGGCCTGCGGAATGGATCGAGCATAAAATCAGGACATCTGCTTGCAACTAATAGCAAGCAGATGTCCTTTTTGCTTAATCATTTTGCAATTGTTCCAGTCTGATTTTGTCTGTAATCTCCACTGTTCCACGAGTCAGTTTGACCATACCCTCGTTCTGGAAATAGCGAAGCATTCGGGTAACTACCTCACGGGCGGTACCCATGTGGCTCGCAATGGTTTCATGGGTAATCTTGAGGATATTTGTTCCCTCTAAGCTGCATTCCTCCAGCAGAAATCCTGCCAACCTTTTATCAAAGCTTTTCCACATGATCTGCTCCATGAGCCACATAACCTCAGAAAAACGGGTGGCCATAATTTCGTTGGTAAAATTAGCTACCACAGCAGACTCTTTCATAATGTGCTGATAAGTGTCAGCAGAAATAACCCACATCGTGGTATCCTTCTGCGCCTCAATGGTAATCTCAAACTGAATACTGTTCATCATACAGGAGGCGGAAAACAGGCAAATATCCCGATCAAACAAACGATAGAGGCTAATCTCTCGTCCTTCATCGGAAAGAATATAGGCACGAAGCTGTCCGCTTCTTACCAGCAGAAGACCAGTACACTCCACAGTTCCATTGTGAATCACGGTCCCTTTGTCCACTTTTCGTAAAACTGCATTTCGCTCCAAAATCTGCTGCTGGGTCGGTGTCAGTTTGTTCCAAATTGGAAAATAGGATGAAAAATCCATGGGTACACCTCCTTGAATACACATAGTATAAAATAATTTATGGCATATGTCAATAATTCCGTTGACATATAGGAGAGGGAGGATGTACAATGGTTGTATAAATGGCATATGCTGCAAATAATATGGAGGTGAATCTATGCCAAGACCGAGAAAATGCCGAAAAGTTTGTTGTTTACCGAATAATGATGGTTTTGTTCCGGTTCGTGGCGGCGAGGAACTGACTCCCATTGTCCTGAATGTGGATGAGTATGAATCCATTCGCCTGATTGACCGTGAAGGTTTTTCTCAGGAGCAATGCGGAGAATATATGCGTATTGCCAGAACAACGGTTCAGCAGATTTATGCAGCTGCCCGCAAAAAACTGGCCGATGCGCTGGTTGAGGGACTTCCTCTGCGAATCGAGGGAGGGGATTTTACACTCTGCAACGGAAACAGCGCAGCCTACGGGTGCAGAAATTGCTATCAGCAAAAAATCCATCCGATGCACGAAAAACCGAAAGGAGATAATATTATGAGAATTGCAGTCACTTATGAAAACGAAGAAATCTTTCAGCACTTCGGTCACACTGAACAGTTTAAAATCTACGATGTGGAAGATGGAAAAATCATTTCGTCTAAGGTTGTGGATGCTGGCGGCAGCGGACATGGTGCACTGGCAGGCGTCCTGAGTGCACTGAAGGTAGATGCCCTGATCTGCGGCGGTATTGGTGGCGGTGCCCAGATGGCACTGAGCGATGTGGGTATCCGGCTTTATGGTGGTGTTTCCGGCAACGCTGATGCAGCAGCAGAAGCACTGGTAGCAGGCGAACTGGACTTCAACCCCAATGTTCGGTGTGATCATCACGACCACCATGGGGAAGGTCACTCTTGCGGTTCCCACGGCTGCGGCCATCACTCCTGCGACTGAAATAGGTGATTAAGTCACGGAATATGTGTCGTGATTTGATAAAATATAGATAAAGGAGGCGGTAAAACCTAAGTATTCTTGAGAAACAATATCTTGCAGCTGAACAGTATAAAGATTCTCTCAGGCAGGAAGCAAACACGGTTCATTTATATGCTTCTCTCTCGCTGGAGGAGACAAGAAAAACATCCATAAAAGATAAACAGTCTCAAATCATCCATTCCAGTGAACATATCCTCGAGTTACTTAATAACAAAAAAGTTTAGTGCGGCAGCAATGTCGCACTATTTTATGTGATATCATCACCGAAATATTATTTTAGATTGGCTATACTATATTCAAACAAAAGAAAGGAGCTCGCAATATGGCAGTTATCAATATCAATAGAAATCAATTTGAAGAAATGGTGCATAGCGGAAAGACTGTTCTGGTGGAGTTTTCAGCCCCTTGGTGCGTATATTGCCGCCGTCTGGCTCCAGCATTGGAAAGCGTTGCTGAGGAATATAAGGATACGCTGGTATTCACTGCTGTCAACATTGATGATGAGCCGGAATTGGCTGAGGCCGAGGCTATTGAAGTTGTCCCTACTCTACTGATCTATCACAACGGACAGGCTCTTGGCTCTATCGTCGCTCCGGAATCCAGAACGCAGCTGGTGGCTTTTATTGAGGAAACCTTACAGCACCGGACTCAGGAAGTAAATAATGCGCAGCATATCTATGACATGATCGTTGTAGGTGGCGGTCCCGGCGGCTATACCGCAGCCCTTTATGCTGCAAGAGCCGGAATGGACACTGTGGTTTTAGAAAAGCTGTCTGCTGGCGGGCAGATGGCTCTGACCGAACAAATCGACAACTATCCCGGCTTCGAGGATGGCATCGACGGTTTCTCCCTGGGAGAAAAAATGAAGCGAGGAACGGAGCGGTTTGGTGTGGAAACCAAGCTGACTGAGGTGCTGTCTCTGGAACTGTCAGGTTCTGTAAAGAAAGCTGTGACCAGCGAAGGCGCTATGTACGCAAAATCCATCGTGTTGGCTACAGGAGCCGGTCCCAGAGAGCTGGGTGTTGATGGGGAACAGGCGTTAATCGGTAAAGGTGTCCATTACTGTGCAGCCTGTGACGGAATGTTCTATCGGAACAAAACGGTTGTCATCGCAGGAGGTGGCAATACCGCTGCGGCAGATGCACTGATTCTCTCCCGTATCTGCAAAAAAGTCATCGTCGTTCACCGCAGAGACACCCTAAAAGCAACTAAGATCTACCATGAACCTTTGATGAAAACAGAAAATGTAGAATTTCTCTGGGACAGTGAGATTGTAGCTCTGCTCCATAACGAAAAGCTGACCGGCATCCAGATTCGGAACATGAAAACCGGAGAAGAAAGTATCTTTGCTTGCGACGGTGTATTTGTGAGCGTAGGAAGAAAGCCTTCCACCGAATTGGTGAAAGATCAGATTGAGATTGATCCGGCTGGATACATTATTGCAGATGAGAGTACCCGAACCAACATCCCCGGTGTGTTCGCCGTTGGGGATGTCCGCACAAAGGCATTACGGCAGGTCGTAACTGCTGTAGCCGATGGGGCAACTGCTGTTCACTATGCAGAGGAATATTTAGCAGGAGGAATGTGAGATGAAAGAAAAAATTAAAAAATGGCTGAAGCCAGTTCTTTTTATCGTAGGCAGCGCATTGGTTGGCCTTGCATATTACTACTTTGTGGGATGCCCCACTGGAGCTTGTCCGCTGACTTCTAACCCGTTCATCACGATGGCCTATATGGGCTTTATCGGCTGGCTGTTGTCCGGTATTTTCGGAAAGGGGTGCAGCGGTTCATGCAATACGCAGTAGCTTATCGCACGTTTCAAACGGAGTCATTGGGATTTCCAACAAGAGTTTCGTTATATTGTAATACTTCAGCGCGCACGCAATAATATCCCACTTAAACCATATTATGATGCAGACTTAGATGATGCTGCTATAAGCAATATGCGGATTGTTGTTAGCCCAATGTTCTCAGACAGTAACTATCTGCTTCTCGACGCACTGCTTAAAAAATATGATTATGGAATAAAACCCAGCGACAGCGCACTCAAAGGAAAAATCAAATTGAAATAGTGACCAGCCACGAAGCAACCGTCAGCCGACACGCGCCCGCGTGTCGGCTTTTCTGCGTCTCGGTAGGGATGCTGCACCCTGAAGCCATAAAGCCGCGCGTTGGCGCGCGTGTGACGAAGTGCGAAAACAGATGTACAGGAGGCGAGAAAACACAAATGCTATCTGAGCACCAAAACAAAAACGCAAATTTTCTCCGAATCCTGATGACACTCCGCGCCCTGCGTCAGCGCGGAGACATTACGGAAAAAGAATACCGTAGAGCAAAAAAATATTATCAGAACCTGACCGGCGCGGACATTGTCCTTACGGATTAAACTGTAATTTGCACGGTTTCCACAAGAATTCCCGCCGCCGTTTCAGCGTTTGGTAGAATTCGGGACCGTTTGAAAGATATCAGTAGACTTGAACCTTTTCTCGGATATACTTGTCGTTGACAAACGGCACAGGAGGTTAGAAAAATGCCAGTTGCAAAACTGATTGCGCCAACGACGAAGCAGGAGATCCCCAAGCTGCGCGTGGCGGCATATTGCCGCGTGTCCTCAAACTCCGCAGATCAGCGAAATTCCTTTGCAACGCAGGAACATGTTTATACGAAATACATTGCAGAGAAGCAGGAATGGGAGCTGGTCGACATTTTTGCCGACGAGGGTCTCAGCGGCATGAAAGCGGATAACCGTCCGGAATTTCAGCGGATGATCCGCATGTGCGAGCTGCACCAGATCGACCTCATTCTTACAAAATCAGTCTCACGATTTGCCCGCAACGTCAAAGAAGCGCTGAGCTACACGCGGAAATTAAAGCTGCTCGGCATTGGGGTGCAGTTCGAAGAAGATGGAATCAACACACTGGCGATGGCCGACGAGATGCTGCTCAATACGTTTGCAGCTATTGCACAGGAGGAATCCAAGTCCATCTCGCAGAACCAGCGGCTATCCATTGTCAAACGGATGGAAAAAGGTGAATATGTTGCAAGTAAAGCACCGTATGGATACCGCCTAGTTAATAAAAAACTCAAAATATTTAAGCCAGAGGCAGAAGTGGTATGTTGGATTTTTCAGGCATACCTGAATGGACTATCCATAAAAACAATCGCAGACACACTGACGGCACAGGGAGTTCCCACTAGAAGCGGTCAAGAACAGTGGAAAGCAAATACAATTACATATATTCTTACGAATGAGAAGTACATTGGTGATACGTTGTTTCAAAAATATTATGGAGAAATGACGGTTCCATTTAAAAAACATCGTAATTATGGAGAAATGGATCAGTACTACGCAAAAGATACACATGAACCGATTGTTGAGAAAACCATTTTCTATGCAGTTCAATCTTTACTGAAAAACAGACAAGCTACGTTCAAACAAGAAAAAAGTAAGAATAGGTACCCACTTACAAGCCGCATTCGGTGTTCCGAGTGCGGCTCTTTCTATCACCGGAAGGTGCGAAGTGGCGTAATCAAGTGGGTCTGCGCAAAACACGCGGCAGACACCACCGCCTGCAATTCCAGCTATTACAGCGAGGAACGCATTTATGACGGCATCATCACCATGATCAACAAGCTGCGCTTTTGTGAAGAAGATATCCTCGGTCAGACGATTCAGAAGCTGGAATTTGCTGCCGCAGCCTATAAGCGGAATAACAGAGCGGCCAGCCAACTCAGCCAAAGTATCGCTGAACTGAACGCAAAGCTGCTCGCGCTGGAGCGGTTGCGATCAAAGGGATACCTCGCCGCCGACATTTATCATACACAGGCGCGGGAGATCCGTCAGCAACTCGG
>OLOK01001985.1_pt1 | contig 15643 bp, 7 predicted proteins | sample 1672591 | NCBI WGS metagenome assembly OLOK01 (sample SAMEA3136703, study PRJEB25190) | human gut metagenome | biome: human gut; feature: human-associated habitat; material: faeces | place: Austria | collected 2013 | reverse complement strand
TTTGATGTGGAAAAGGGTGAGTTTGTGATTGTTGTTGGACCGAGCGGTGCGGGTAAGACGACGGTGCTGAATATTTTAGGCGGAATGGACACAGCGACTTCAGGAAAGGTGTTGGTGGACGGGGCGGAGATCAGTAAGTACCGCGGCAAGAAGCTGATCCAGTACCGGCGGGAGGATATTGGATTTGTCTTTCAGTTTTATAATCTGATGCAGAACCTGACGGCGCTCGAGAATGTGGAGCTGGCGATGCAGATTTGTAAGCATCCGCTGGATGCGTCGGAGGTGCTTGCGGAGGTTGGGCTGGAAGAGAGAATGAATAACTTCCCGGCGCAGCTTTCGGGCGGAGAGCAGCAGCGTGTGGCGATTGCGCGTGCGCTGGCGAAGAATCCGAAACTGCTGCTCTGCGATGAGCCGACCGGCGCGCTCGATTATGTGACGGGAAAAGCGATCTTAAAGCTGCTGCAGGATACCTGCCGGGAGAAGGGGATGACGGTCATTGTCATCACTCACAACTCGGCGCTGACACCGATGGCGGACCGCGTGATTAAAATCCGAAACGGAAAAGTGGCGGGCATGAAAACAAATGAGAACCCGACGCCGGTGGAAGAGATAGAATGGTAGGTGGACGATGAGAGCATTTCGAAAAGACTTTATCCGGGAAATCACAAAGAACAAGGGGCGGTTTCTGTCAGTCTTTTTCATCGTGCTTCTTGGCGCGGCGTTTTTCTCGGGCATTCGGTCGGCGGAAGGAGATATGAAGGTTTCGGCGGACCGGTATTATGATGAAGTAAATTATATGGATTTGAAAGTTCTTGGAACGCTGGGGCTGACAGACGATGATCTGGCGGATATCGCGAAGACGGATGGCGTGAAAGCGGTCTACGGCGGAAAAACGGTGGAAGTGCTGCATGACATCGGCGAGAGCGAGCAGGTTGTGAAGCTGATTGCGCTGACGGACGGTGTGAATGAGCCGCGCGTGGTCGAGGGACGGATGCCGGAGAAAGAGGATGAAATTCTTGTTGATACGCAGTTTCTGAAAAGTTCCGGCTGTGAGATCGGAGATCAGGTAACGTTCACTTCCGGAACGGAGGATCCGCTCTCAGATTCGCTGACCGGGGACACGTTTACGATTGTTGGTTCGGCGACACTCCCTTATTATATGGATCTGAACCGGGGAACGGGCTCGATTGGAAACGGAAGCATCAACAGTTTTGCACTGCTGCTTCCGGAGACATTTACCTCGGATCTCTATACAGAGATTTACGTCCAGGCGGACGGCGCACAGGAAGAGGCGAGCTACAGCGATGCGTATGATGAGACGGTGAAGGCTGTACAGACGAAGATTGAAGCGCTCGAGGATGCGGCGTGCGACCGGCGGTATACGGCAGTCAAAACCGAAGGACAGGAAAAGATTGATGATGCAAAACAGCAGGTCGCTGATGCAGAGCAGAAATTAGCGGACGCAAAAACAGAGCTGGATGACGGTGCACAGCAGCTTGCCGACGCGAAAGTGACGATTGCGGACAAAGAGCAGGAACTTCTCGACGGCGAACAGACGTTAAAGGACAAAGAACAGGAGCTTCTTGACGGAAAGCAGACGATTGCTGAGAAAGAACAGGAACTCCTTGACGGAAAACAGACCATTGCAGACAAAGAGCAGGAACTTCTCAGTGCGAAAGCAACCATCGCCGATAAAGAGCAGGAACTGGCATCCGGCAAGGCAACGCTGAAAGATAAAGAGGCGGAACTTGCGAGCGGAAAAGCGACGCTGGAAGCAAAGGCGGCAGAGCTGGAAAGCGGAAAAGCGGAGCTGAATCAGAAAGCCGATGAACTTGCAAGTGGAAAAACCACACTTGAGGCAAAAGCGAAAGAACTTTCCGACGGAAAAGCACAGCTTGCAGAGAAAGAAACAGAACTGGCATCCGGCAAAAAAGAGTTAGAGGAAAAAATGACGCAGCTTTCGGCGGCAAAAACCGAACTGACTCGGAAGCAGACGGAGCTGAATACTGCAAAAGAGCAGCTTTCCGAAAAAGAAACGGAATTGAATATTGCAAAGGAGCAGCTTTCCGCTGCACGCGAGGAACTGGACAACAAGAAAGCAGAAACCGCTGCAGGACGCACACAGTATGAAGCGCAGAAGGCAGCGTATGAAGAACAGAAGAGTCAGTATGAGACAGCCAAGGATCAGTTAGCCCAGATTTCCAGGCAGCTTCCGGTGGTGGAGGCTGCGCAGACAGAAGTGACTGGTCAGATCGAGGTGATTGAGGCTCAGCTTGACGGACTGACAGAGGAAGATGAAGCATATGTATCCCTGTTGGAACAGAAAACTGCGCTGGAAGCAAAGCAGACAGAGTTAGCACAGCAGCTTTTCACGATGCAGGAGCAGAAAACATTTCTGGAACAAAACATCGCAGCGTTTGAAGCAGCAAGCGCTGATGCGGAAGCCCGGCTTGCTGCTGCAGAAGCTCAGATTACCGACGCAGAAAGTCAGCTTGCCGCTGCAGATGCACAATTAACAGAAAAAGAGCAGGAATGCGCCGCAGGCGAGGCACAGATTGCTTCTGCAAAAGAAGAACTGGAAAGCGGCGAAGCTCAGATTACAGAGGCTCTTGCCCAGCTTCAGGATGGAGAAGCACAGGCAGAAGCTTATCAGAAACAGATTGAGAATGGCGAAGCCCAGCTTGCATCCGCCAAAGCAGCGATTGCCGACGGAGAAGCTCAGATTGAGACGAACCGCAGTAAATTAAAAGACGGAGAAACTCAGCTTGCGGCTGCCAGAGCCCAGCTTGCTGATGGGGAACAGCAGATTGCATCGTACCGACAGACGATTCAGTCGGGTGAGGCCCAGCTTGCCGCTGCAAAGCAGACAATTTCCAGTGGAGAAAGTCAGCTCGCCGAAGCGAAACAGACGATCGCCGACGGCGAAACCCAGTTAGCCGAAGCCAAGCAGACGATCGCCGATGGAGAAACTCAGCTCGCCGAAGCCAAGCAGACGATTGCCGACGGAGAAACCCAGCTTGCCGACGCGAAACAGGAAATCGCCGACGGAAAAATCTCCCTTGCGGATGCGAAACAGGAAATTGCCGATAAAGAAAAGGAACTTGAGGACGGCAAAGCCGAATATGAAAAAGCAAAAGCCGACGCCGAACCAGAAATCGCGGATGCGAAGCAGGAAATTGCGGACGGTGAGAAAACACTCGCAGACCTGAAAAAACCAACGTGGTACGTCTGGGGACGGAATAAGGTAACGTCAACTGAGAGCTTCGGTCAGGATGCCGGCCGTATCTCGAATATCGGAAAATTCTTCCCGGTTATCTTCTTCCTCGTGGCTGCTCTCGTCAGCCTGACGACGATGACACGAATGATCGAGGAACAGCGTCAGCAGATCGGAACGTTAAAAGCCCTCGGCTATTCCGACGGCGTGATCGCCTTTAAATATTTCGCATACGCGATGCTCTCCACCGTATCCGGCGCTCTCGCGGGCGTGGTGGTTGGAGAAAAAATCCTGCCCTGGGTTATTATGAATGCCTACGGCATGCTGTATACCGGACTTCCGTATTACATGACCCTGCTGAACTGGGAGCAGGGAGGCCTTGCGATTCTGGCGAGTGCAGCCTGCACCGGCGTGGCGACGATCGCGGCATGCTACAAAGAACTCGCCGCAGGTCCGGCAGAGCTGATGCGGCCGGAAGCACCGAAAAACGGCAAACGGATTTTCCTGGAACGCATCGGCGTACTCTGGAAACATCTGAACTTTACGCAGAAATCAACCGTGCGGAATCTGGTGCGGTATAAAAAACGATTCTTCATGACCGTTATCGGAATCGGCGGATGCATGGGTCTGATCCTCGTCGGTTTCGGCCTTCAGGATTCCATCACCGCGATTGCGAAAAACCAGTTCGTCAGCCTCTTCACCTATCAGGCGAATGCTGTGCTGAATTCAGATGTGGATGAATCCGAAAAAGAAGCATTGCAGACCGATCTGGAAAACTACAGCGGCATCGATGAGCTGCTGGAAATGTACTGCCAGAACATCGAACTGCAGACCGACAAAAAGACCGTGGATGCAGTGCTTGAAGTGCCGAAAGAACTGACGAATTTCAATGACTTCTATGCCTTCCGAGACCGGAAAAGCGGAGAAGTTTACGAATTCCCGACCGACGGCGGCGCAGCCATCAGCGAAAAGACAGCAACGATGCTCGGCGTAAAAGCAGGCGACACGGTTCAGCTGAAAAAAGGCGATGATATTGTGGACGTAAAGATTTCGATCATCGTCGAAAACTACGTGCGCCATTACCTGTATTTGGCCCCGGATCTCTACGAGGAGCTGTTCGGCGGAGCGCCGGACTACAACCAGCTTCTGATGAAATATCAGGACATGTCGGGCAATTATGAGACAGCACTCGGAGAAAAAATCATGACGTACGACGGTGTAGCGGCAATCTCGTTCACATCCGACCTGATTGATCAGATTGACAACATGCTTCGTTCCCTCGACATCGTCATCGTGGTGCTGATCGTATCGGCGGGCCTGTTGGCGTTTGTGGTGCTGTACAACCTGAACAACATTAACATCACCGAACGACAGAGAGAGCTGGCAACGCTGAAAGTGCTCGGCTTCTTCGACGGCGAGGTGGCATCGTACGTGTACCGGGAAAACATGGTGCTGACACTGTTCGGCGTTATCGCGGGCATGGGAATTGGAACGTTTTTACATCATTGCGTAATTCAGACCGTCGAGGTCGATATGATGATGTTCGGACGAAACGTGTTCCCGCGGAGCTACGGCTGGAGCGCCCTGATTACCCTGGCGTTTGCCCTGTTCGTCAACTTTATGATGTTCTACCGGTTAAGAAAAATTGATATGATTGAATCGCTGAAAAGCGTGGAGTAAACAACAGAAAAAGGCCGTCCGCGGTGATGCAGAGAATCTGCAGAAACCGTGGGCGGTTTTTTCATTTTGAAAGTGAAATATGAGCCGGAATGCTTGTTTTTTCAGACATTTCGTTGTATAAAAAAGATAAGGGTTTTTATCAGAACAGAATCAAAAAACAAAGAGTAAAGGGGATTTTTACAAATGGGAACAACAGAAACGAAAAAAATGAGAGTCGGCGTTGTCGGCTGCGGAGCGATCAGTGATATTTATCTGACGAACATGATTCATAACTTTGAGAATCTTGAGGTAGCAGCATGCTGCGCAGGCCATCTTGAACATGCGAAAAAGAAAGCAGAGCAGTATGGCATCAAGGGCTGTACCTACGAGGAAATTCTGGCAGACCCGTCGATTGAAATGGTAGTCATTCTGACACCGGCACCGACCCACGAGGGGCTGATCCGTCAGGCACTGGAAGCCGGAAAACACGTTTACACTGAAAAAACAATGACCCTCGCACCGGAAACGGCAGCGAAACTGATCGAGCTGGCAGAGGAGAAACATCTCTATCTCGGTTCCGCACCGGACACCTTCCTTGGATCGGCACTGCAGACCGCAAGAAAAGCGATCGACGACGGGCTGATCGGCGAGGTGACATCTTTCGAAGCATGCGCAAACCGCGATCTTGATTTGCTGGCGAGCATCTTCCGTTTTCTGCGGATGCCGGGCGGTGGTATCTGCTACGATTTCGGTGTTTATTATCTGACCGCCATCGTCAGCCTTTTCGGCCCGGTGGACCGTGTCGTTTCCTCCGTGCGCAACCTTGCGCCGAAGCGCGTCAATGTCGTCCCGGACAGCCCGGAATACGGCCAGGAATTTGACTACAGTAACGAGAGCCAGGCTTTCACGATTCTGGAAATGAAAAACGGCGTGACCGGCACATTCTGTGTCAATGGCGACAGCACCATCAACGATCAGGCGGTATTCACAATTTACGGCAAAAAAGGTATTTTAAAGCTGGTGGACCCGAACAATTTCGGCGGCGATATCGTCTACATTCCGGGCGTGAAGGACTGGACACAGCAGGCAGTTCCGGAAGTGCTGGATTATGGCTTTGCCTACAGCGAAAACAGCCGCGGCCTCGGTCCGTCCGAGATGGCAGAAGCAATTGCAGAGGGCAGACCAAACCGTGCGAATGCCAAAATGGCATACCACGTACTCGATACGATCGATCAGATTATGAAGAGTGCGGAAACGGGTGCATTTGAGAAGGTTCCATCCACCTGCGAAAGACCGGAGGCCATGCCGAATTCATAGCCTATTTCTGATAGGATTGCAGGTACATCTGACGGAAGTCGGTAGGGCTTACATTTTTTGATTTCAAAAAGACTCTGTTAAACGTAGAAATACTGTTAAAACCGGATTCGAGCGACACTTCGGTGATCGTGAGATCCGGTTTTTTTAACAGGTTTTCGGCGATATGGAGCCGTTCCCTGGTGACGAAATCCGTGAAGGAGAGGCCGGTGTATGCGCGGAACAGCTTGGAAAAATGGCAGCGGGAGAATCCGGCGACCTTTGATGCTTCTTCCAGAGAAACCGGTTCGGTGCAGTGACTCGAGATCCAGGTACATGCAGCAATCATCTGGCGGTGTACCTGTGCGGAATGGCCTGTTTTTTGCGGTGCGGCAGTTTCGGTCGGCACGGAGAGATTTTCGCCGAGCAGAATAAAAAACTGATACAGCAGAACGCATCCGCGCAGCTCGGAAAAACTGATACCGGAGAGGGAGAGCCTGCGCAGCTCTGTCAGAAATCCGCGGAGTTTTTCGATTTCCGGGAAGTTGTTCTGATTCAGAAGACGGATCTGATAAAAAAGATAAGCAACGGACTGGAAATCCACGCGTTTTTCCAGAAAATCTGCATCGAGCTGAAGCATGATCAGGCGATGTTCTCTGTTGATTGTGGAAACAGCGTGCAGCTCGCCGGGCCAGATAAAAAGAAGATCACCGGGATTTAGCGGAAAGGTTTCTCCATTTACTTCATAGATAATGCCGTCATCCTGTGCAAGCACAATTTCAATATAGTGATGCCAGTGTAGACCGAAATAGGCGGGGACATGCGAAATAGAGATATCGTAAACATAGCTGTTAGCAAAATGATTGTTTTCGAAAAAAGAAGTCGAATCGTTTTTCATGGCAAAAGAATCCTCCGTATCTGATAAACGGTATTATACAACAGAAGAGAGAAAAAATATAGAAAAAATCGAAACATCTGGGCAATGATCGGCAATATATAAGTAGTGTTTTACGAGGATCTGTATTATGGTTAAGATATGAAAATTGTGAAGAACGGCAGAAATCGGAAAAAGAGTGATGTGATTTTGGCGAAAATTCACAAAAAACAATAAAAGTTTATGAAAAGTGAAGAAGTGAGAGGTAAGCGAAAAATGCAGATTTATGTAGATGGAAATGCTGTGCGAAGCGGAAATGGGCAGAAGGAATATCCATTTCGGACGATTTCCGAGGCGGCAAAAATTGCAAGGCCCGGCGACGAGGTGCTTGTAGCGCCTGGCGTATATCGGGAATATGTAGATCCGGCGAATGCGGGATGTGAGGATGCAAGAATTGTGTACCGTTCTGTGGAACCGGGAAAAGCTGTGATTACCGGTGCGGAAATTGTGGATAACTGGGAGCATTTGGAAGGTGATGTGTGGACAGCGCGCGTTTCGAACGGATTGTTTGGGGATTACAATCCATATACGACACTGGTCAGCGGTGACTGGTTTATCGCATCCTACACGGCACACACCGGAGAAGTGTATCTGAATGGAAAATCTATGTATGAGGTGACAAGTCTGGATCAGGTGAAAAAGCCGGAGATCTATAAAAAATCCTGGGATCAGGCATTCACGGTTTACACCTGGTATGTGGAGCAGGACGAAGAGAAGAATGAGACCGTTTTCTATGTGAATTTCCAGGGGAAAAACCCGAATGAGGAAACGGTGGAAATTAATGTGCGCGAGAATTGCTTTTATCCATCGAAGGAGGGCATTGGTTATATCACGCTGTCCGGCTTTGTTGTAAAACAGGCGGCAACCCAGTGGGCTCCGCCGACGGCATATCAGGAAGGAATGGTCGGCCCGCACTGGTCAAAGGGATGGATCATCGAGGATTGTGAGATTTCAGATTCGAAGTGCTCGGGCATTTCACTTGGAAAATACAGACAGCCGAACAATGACAATAAATGGCTCAAATGGAAATTCAAAGATGGTACACAGACGGAGCGTGACTGTATCTGCCAGGCGCAGCGAGAGGGATGGACGAAGGAAAATATCGGAAGCCATATCATCCGCCGGTGCAACATCCACGACTGTGGACAGACAGGTATTGTAGGCCACTTAGGCGGTGTGTTCTCGATTATTGAGGATAACCACATTCACCATATCAATAATAAACAGAACCTTGCGGGTGCGGAGATCGGCGGCATCAAGATGCATGCAGCAATCGATGTAATCATTCGAAGAAACCATTTCCATCACTGTACGAGAGGCCTCTGGCTCGACTGGCAGGCACAGGGCACACGTGTTACGCAGAACCTGTTCCATGACAATACGCTGCCGAACGAGGAAAATGCAAATCCAGAAGGTATGGACGGTATCGGCGAGGATATCTTTATTGAAATTTCCCACGGACCGACGCTGGTGGACAATAACGTACTGCTTTCGGACCGCGCGATGAAGCTGGCAACGCAGGGTGTTGCGGTAGTACATAACCTGATCGCGGGATCGTTTACTGCTGTCGGCCGAGGTGTCAACAATGGCTCCGACAAGCTGCCGTCGCCGCGCTACACACCGTACCATGTGCCGCATCGCACGGAGATCAACGGATTTATGACAGTTCTTCACGGTGACTGCCGGTTCTACAATAATATCTTCATCCAGAAGCCGGTTCGTGCGGGAATGGAAGAAATCCGTAAACTGACCGGAGATAATGAGTGGGATGACGGAAATCTGACAGCAGGAACCGCACCGTACAGCGGATATCCGACATTGGAGGAGTACGTGGCAAGATTTGAGGGCTACTGCGGAATGGGCTCCGGAAAGTCACCGGATCTGTATTACGAGAAGCTGCCGGTATGGCTTGGCGGCAACGTTTACTTCAATGGGGCGAAGCCGGCAGAGCAGGAACAGGACGCTGTAGTGGATACCGAGCATGAAATCACCATCGGTGTAAAAGAAGAGAACGGAAAATGGAAACTGGAGACTAATGTTTACGATTATCTGCCGCAGAATGCCTGTGCAGTGATCTCAACGGAGACGCTTGGCATGGCATTTGAGCCGGAACAGAAATATGAGAATCCGGATGGAACGCCGATCGTGTTCCGATATGACTACTTCGGAAACCGTCAGGGCATTCATCCGCTGCCGGGCCCGTTTGCATCAAAAGAGGCTGCGGAAGAAGCATTATCGTAAAGAAATTCTATAGACCCGCAAAAAAATAGCGTAAAAAATTCAGCGCCGCAGAGAGTGAATGATTGCGTCACAGCCTTTTTTGCAGTGTTTTCGGGTTTTACTATAACAAAAAGGAGTATAGAGAAATGATTTACTATGTCAATAATTCCGCTCCGAAGAATGGAAACGGAACAAAAGAGATGCCGTTCAAGTTCATCAACGATGCGGCAAAAATTGCAAAGGCAGGAGATGAAGTTCTGGTTGCACCTGGTATTTACCATGAATATGTTGATCCGGTCAACGGCGGAACCGAGGATGCGAGAATCGTCTATAAGAGTGAGAAGCCGCTCGGCGCAAAGATCACCGGTGCGGAAACGATGAATGACTGGGAGCATTACAAAGATAATGTGTGGGTATGCCGTGTAGACAACGGAGTTTTTGGCAATTATAACCCATACACGACAATGGTCGGCGGTGACTGGTATTTTGCACCGGTGGTACGCCATACCGGCGCGGTTTATCTGAATGACCGCCAGTTATACGAGACAGAGACGCTCGAGGAGTGTATCAAGGGCGAGGTTTATGCGCCGTCCTGGGAGCCGGAGTGGTCGGTTTACAAATGGTATACCGAGCAGGACAAAGAGAAAAATCAGACGGTCATCTACGCAAACTTCCAGGGTAAAAACCCGACGGAGGAAAAAGTAGAAATCAACGTGCGCCGGAACTGCTTTATGCCGTCGAAAACAGGCGTAAATTACATTACGTTCAGTGGATTTGATGTCAGCAAGGCAGCAACGACATGGGCGCCGCCGGCTGCTTATCAGGATGGTATGATCGGTCCGCACTGGTCGAAGGGATGGATTATTGAGGACTGTGAGGTCAGCAACAGCAAGTGCTGCGGTATTTCGCTCGGAAAATATTACGATCCGGAGAACGACCATTACTTTACCAGAAAACACGTAAAAAGCCCGACCCAGATGGAGCGTGATGCTGTGTGCCGCGGCCAGTATCACGGCTGGACGAAGGAGAACATCGGAAGCCATATCATCCGCCGCTGCCACATCCATCACTGTGAGCAGACCGGTATTGTCGGACGGATGGGCGGTGTGTTCAGTATTATCGAGGACAACCACATTCACAACATCAACAATATGCAGCAGCTTGGCGGAGCCGAGATTTCCGGTATCAAGATGCATGCAGCGATCGATGTTGTGATGAGAAGAAATCATATTCATCATTGCACGATGGGCATCTGGTGCGACTGGGAGGCACAGGGAACACGCCTGACCCAGAACCTGCTGCACGACAACTGCCCGCCGGAGGGAACACCAAAGGCAGAGGGCGCAATGATGAGTCAGGATATTTTCATCGAGGTTGGCCATGGTCCGACACTGATCGATAACAATATTATGCTCTCACCGGTCAGCGTTCGTATGGCGACCGATGGTATTGCCTGCGTACACAATCTGATGCTTGGCTCATTAACTGCAGTTGGCGGCGGAACAGGAGACCGTTACACGCCGTATCACATCCGTCACCGTACCGAGGTTGCCGGATTCATGACATTCCTGCATGGCGATGACCGGTTCTACAACAACATCTTTATCCAGAATTACCCGGTTGAGGAAACAGAAACGGTTGAGGACATGGGCTTCAAGATGGAGGATAACCAGGAGGTCGGAACGCATGTGTTCGACGAGTATCCGACCTATGACGAGTGGATCAGCCACTTTGAGCTGGATAAACCGGCCGACATGAGCAAGCTGGAGCCGTATCACAACAAGTGCCATCTGCCGGTTTGGGTAAACGGAAACGCTTACTTTAACGGAGCAAAGGCGTGTGTGAATGAAAAAGAGAATCTTATGGATAACGAGAACCAGGTTAAGGTGGAACTTGTGGAAAAAGACGGCCACTATTCCATCAAGACGAACGTGTATGAGTTCCTGAAGGATTTCCGGACGGGAATTATCAACAGTGATATTTTAGGATACGCCTTCGAGCCGGAGCAGAGATTCGAAGATCCGGACGGAAGCACGATTATCTTCGATCAGGACTATCTTGGCGAGCACCGCGGCGTGGCAGCAATGCCGGGACCGTTTGCGGATGGAGCTGAGGCAGAGAAGATTCTGTGGTAGAAGAAATCAGAACTTACCGGTTGATACGAAAAAAACAGGGCGCTGTGCAGGAAATGGCACAGCGCCCTGTTTTGGTAAAAGGAAAGTCAGGATGCCTTTGCAGAATCTTTTGCCGTCGGCATTTTCGCGTATAAGATTTTCAGTATAATCGGTGTTGCAACACTCGAGAAGAGAATCAGCAGAATCACGGCACTGAAGAAATCGCCGGATAAAAAGCCTGCATTCAGACCCTTTTGCGCGACGATCAGACAGACTTCACCGCGGGTCATCATACCGACACCGATTTTCAGGCTGTCGCCCCAGGTAAAGCCGCATCCCTTTGACATCAGGCCACAGCCGATAATTTTTGCGGCAAGGCCGACGATGACGAAACAGATGGCAAAGAGTACGAATTTCTCGTTCATGCCGCTGAGCGTTGTTTTGAGTCCGATACTTGCAAAGAAAATCGGTCCGAAAATCATATAGGAGCTGATATCCATTTTTTCTTCGATGTAATCGGAAGAATCGAGGGAACACAGGATAACGCCCGCAACGTATGCACCGGTAATATCGGCGATGCCGAAATATTTTTCGGAAATGTAGGACAGTCCGAAGCAGAGCGCAAGACCCAGAATCGGGAGACGGCGGGTGTGCGGAAATACGGAGTTCATGCGGTTGAACAGCTTAAAGCAGAGAAAACCGAGCACAATCGCAAGGGCAAAAAACAGAATGGTGGAGGCTGCTACTTTCAGCGGATTGGATGTCGGATCTTTAAAACCGATGACAACAGTCAGCACAATGATACCAATGACATCGTCGATGATGGCTGCATTTAAGATGGTTGTTCCAACCTCTGTTTTCAGCTTGCCGAGTTCTTTCAAGGCCTGTACGGTGATGCTGACCGATGTTGCAGTCAGAATAACACCGATAAAAACAGCGTGGTAAAATTCTTCCGTTCCGACAGCAGAGAAGCCATAAAAGCTCATGTATAAGACGGCTCCAAGAACCAGAGGAACAAAAACACCGGCACAGGCGATCAGCAGGGATTTCACTCCGGTGCGGAGCAGATCCTTCAGGCTGGTGCCAAGACCTGCGGAGAACATCAGCAAAATGACACCGATCTCCGCCATTTGTGCGAGAAAGTCAGATTGCTGAACGAGTCCCAGCACACTGGGTCCAAGGACAATACCGGCAATCAGCTCGCCCACAACCTGCGGAGCCTTGCATTTTCTGGCAAGAATACCAAACAATTTTGCGAATACGATAATGATTGCCAGGTCTTTTAAAATGACATACGTATCCATGAAAAAGATACCCCCTTTTATGAAGTTTATGTATGTGTCGGCAGCTTGAAAGAGCAATGCCGGAGTTTGATACGCATACATTTTCAGTATAGCAAAAATTGAGAAAAAATACTATCGGCAAGAAAGAAAAAATAAAGTAAAACGGAAAAAGAGATATAGAAAAGAGCATGTAGATATAGTATGATCAAAGCAGCAAATAAATTTTACATGGAGTTCAAAAAGCGGGATCAAAGAAAAAACGAAAGGGGAAATAAAAAATGAGAGTTGGGAACGTGAAAGAAATTGTATTTTCCAAAGATCCAAAACAGATGAACTGGCTGCGGGAGGATTTCCCATACGCCGAGGTAAAATGCCCGCCGGAGTTTTCGGCTGAGGTGCAGAATGAAAAAGACGGAGATGTGCTGACAACGAAGATTGTGGTTTCTTACAACGGTGCGCATCCGTATTTTACAAATGCCGGAAGTATTGGGGTTTCATTTCCGTTGCAGGACCGCTACACGGACAGTGTGACCTGCCGTGACTACCGGTGCCATGCACATGTTTTCTGTGGGGAGAATACCAGTTATATTATGGCGCTCCGCATGGGTGGTGCGGCTCCGCATCTGGGAATGGTGCTCACAAAAGGCAGTCTTTCTGCTTACAGTATTGAGCGCGATCTGAAACTGCAGAGCAATGACAGAGGCTGCTTCTGGCTGCATCCGTCTGCACAGGAGTTTGCGCCGGGAGACACGATGACGCTGGAGTGGAAAGTATTTCCGCATCAGGGACGCGAAGATTTCCGGGAGAAATTAAGAGCATTTTCCCAGGTGATTCTGGTGGATGCGGAGCAGTATGTGATTTATCCGGGAGAGACGAGTAAGGTAACCATTGAACCGGTATTTCAGGCAGAAAAGGTAACGGTAAACGGAGCATCGCTGGAAAAGACGGAAAATGGTGTTTATGAATATCTGTTTGAAAATGAAAAAACAGGAGAGTATGTGCTTTCGATCTGTGCCGACGAGGTGAAAACCATCTGCCGTCTTCTCGTGCAGGAGCGGCCGGAAACACTGGCGGCAAAACGGTGTGCGTTTATCGTCGATCACCAGCAGTATCATGGAAAGATCAAAGAACTGCAGGGTGCCTATCTGCCGTATGATAACGAAGAAAAAATTCTCGTCTGCACGCCGGAAAACGATTTCAATGCCGGACGGGAGCGTACCGGTATGGGTGTGCTGATTGCACGGGCACTGCAGCAGAATCTTTTAAAAGACCGGGAAAAAGCGGAGCAAAGCCTTCGTGAGTACCATGCATTCTATCTTCGCGAGCTGGTAAATGCAGCAACAGGTCTTGTTTGCAACTGTTCCGGAAAGGACAACAGCTATTTCCGGCTTTACAACTACCCATGGGCAGTGACATTCTTTCTTGAATGCTGGAAGCTGTGGGGAGAAAAAGAAAATCTGAAGACAGCAGTTCGTATCACAGAAAAATTTTATGAACAGGATGGATTCCGTTTTTATCCGATTGAAATGCCGATTGTGATGCTCTGTCAAGAGCTGGAAAAAGCAGGAGAACAGGAGGATCTGAAAACAGTAAGAGATCTGTTCCGACGTCATGCTGATCAACTGATTGAGATTGGAACGGCTTATCCGGCTTCGGAAGTAAATTACGAGCAATCGATCGTACAGCCGGCGGCTGAAGTCATTCTTCAGGTTTATGAAGTGACCGGGGAAGAAAAATACCTGCGCGGAGCCGAGCAGCAGATCGCCGTCCTCGAACTCTTCGACGGCCAGCAGCCGGACTACCATCTGCATGAAATTGCAATCCGTCATTGGGACGGCTACTGGTTCGGAAAACGCAGAGTCTTCGGAGACACTTTCCCGCACTACTGGAGTGCAGAAAACGGTCGAACCTTCAAGCGCTACGCTCGCCTGACCGGAAACGAAGAATATAATATTCGCGGTGAGCATTCCCTGCGCGGCGTGCTGTCCATGTTCTTTGAGGATGGAACAGCGACCTGTGCGTACCTGTATCCGTATTCCGTCAACGGCCAGAAAACCGATTTTGCCGATCCGTATGCCAATGACCAGGATTGGGGATTGTGCATGAACCTGGAATAAAGAATGACCAGAACCTTCAAACTGAAATCATACAGAGTGATTCAGTTTGGAGGTTTTTTGGATTTGCAGAAGATGGATTCCGGCATGGTGTAAGAATAATGGTATGATTTTCCTCAATGATGATGTAATAAAACCAGAACCAGACAAAGGATTTGTGAAAATCAAAAGGGTATGGAAACAATCCATACTCTATTTTTTCTTTTAAAAAGAGAAATAAAAAACGTTGACGAAAAAAAAGAAATTTGATAAACTGGAAAAATAAAAGGGAGTAGCTAGCCAACCGTGTTCACTTCTTCGTCAGTACAGCTATTGATACTCAATAACTCGGAAAGTGATTAAATAGCGAGACTTTTACTGTAGATGCAGTAGGAGTCTCTTTTTTATGCCTATAACACCTGCTGCAAAGAATGCAAAAGAAAGAGAGGAAGATACGTATGATGTTACAGGCAGGGATTTTGATAGTGGGTTTCCTTTTTCTGGTAAAAGGAGCAGACTGGTTTGTGGAAGGGTCTGCAAGCATAGCAAGAAAGTTTGGAATTCCCCAGCTGATTATCGGACTTACCATTGTTGCAATGGGAACGAGTATGCCGGAGGCTGCTGTAAGTATTACCGCAGCGATGCAGCAGAACGCAGGAATTACGATAGGAAATGTGGTTGGAAGCAATATTTTGAATATTTTTATTATTCTCGGACTTACGGCATTAATAACAAATGTGGCAATACAAAGGTCTACCTTGTTTTATGAAATACCGTTTATGATGTTTGTTACGGTAGTTTTAATGATATGCGGAATGACAGGAGGAAAAGTA
>OLOK01001961.1_pt1 | contig 15818 bp, 10 predicted proteins | sample 1672591 | NCBI WGS metagenome assembly OLOK01 (sample SAMEA3136703, study PRJEB25190) | human gut metagenome | biome: human gut; feature: human-associated habitat; material: faeces | place: Austria | collected 2013 | reverse complement strand
CGGATCCTGTGGGCGGCAGCACCATACTGCACAGCATGGTGCTGGACGCGCGGCGCGTACCGTACAGCGTGACGGCTCCTGTGGGAGCCGCCACGCTCCCCCTCAAAGCGCCAAGCGGAAACCATGCGCTTCGGGCTATTTCACGGAATAGCGCTTAAGGCGCCCAACGGCCACCACCAAACAGAACAGAATAGAGACCATACCGATGATGCCGCCCGCATAAAACACGCTCGCGATGCCCAGTGTGTTAACCACCTGACCGCCCAAAAGCGCACCAGTGCCGATGCCGAAGTTGAAGATGCCCGAGAAAAACGCCATGGCAACCGTTTCCTCTTCATCGGAAGAAACATTGATGATCTCTGCCTGGTACACAACGCTCACCGAAGCCGCGCTTATGCCCCACAGAACAACAACACCAAGTATTGCCGCAAGGCCCAAACCCGCCGCCGCATGCATCAGCAGCAAGGCTACCGGCACACCGATGGTGATAGCCCTAAAGAACGGGAAACGGAAACGGGGATACAGCTTTGAACACAATATACTGCCGATGATGCTTGCAACACCAAACACGGAAAGGACTAAGGTGACCACGTCGTTTTCCAACCCCGCCACCTGTAACAAGAATGGCTCGATGTAGCTATAGCCTGTGTAGTAGCCCCATGCATACAACGCCGTAAGAATAAACAGCGCCACCAAGCCCTTGTTTTGGAACAACCCCGGCAACTGCCCAATGCTGAAGGGCTCTGCGCCAGGAACCCAAGGCAAAGTGATAAGCAGGTACACCAGCAAAAGCGCAGAGATTACCGCAACAATGGCAAACGTCAGGCGCCATCCAACCGCCAAGCCAATAGCTCGGCCCAATGGCAAGCCAACAATAGCCGCAACAGCAGTGCCCGTCTCGACAACGCTCAGAGCAAGAGCGCGCTTGTTTTTCGGCACCAAACGCACCGCAATAGGCGCGGCAATAGCCCAAAATACCGAATGCGCGCAAGCAACTACCATGCGCGCCGCCATGAGCATCCAGTAGCTTGTCGACAACGACGTAAGAACCTGCCCAACCAGGAACACCACGATAACCACCAAGAGCAGCCTACGAAAGTCCAGGCGCGTTGCGATAATCATCAATGGCACGGAAAGAAGCATTACCGCCCACGCATATACCGAAACCAACATGCCCGTTGTAGCCTCGTTGGTTCCAAACGTCTTTCCGATATCGGTAAGCAAGCCAACTGGCATGAATTCCGAAGAATTGAACACAAACGCCGCAACAGCGATGCCTGCGAGGGCGAGCCATTGCTTACCTGCCATTTTCTGGGTCACCAAGCGCTCCTGAAATTCCGCTCTTAAACAAACGAAGCAATTCTAAGCCGAAGCGAGCTCTGTCGCTTTCCCCTTTCAGGCTATTCGGGAAAGCTTTACAAAAACGGAAGAAGCGTGTGCTGGCTTTCTAACCCTCTTGATCGGCAGCCTCGGGCAGGGCGTTTTCCCCTTCCTTCAGCGCATCAAACTTCGCCTTCATCGTAGGGTTCTTACGCGTAAGCTTTTTAATGGTAAGGTCTTGCGCCTTGTCGTTTGCCAGGCGTAGGTTCCTCTCGCTACCCAGCAGTGCCTCTTTTGTTTTCTGCAGATGGTCAATCGTCTTATCGATTTCATCTATAGCCGTCTGGAACTTACGGCTAGCAAGGTCGTAATTGCGCGCAAACTTTGTTTTGAAATCTTCCATCGAGTTTTCGAAGTTCGTGATGTCGATATTCTGATTGCGCACTTCGGCAAGCTCGGTTTTGTACTGCAGAGCAGACAGCGCAGCGTTGCGCAAGATGGAAATGATGGGTATGAAGAATTGCGGACGGATAACGTACATCTTTTCATATCGGTAGCTCACGTCGACAATGCCTTCGTTATAGAGCTCGTTTTCGGGTTCAAGCATGGTGCATAGAACCGCATACTCGCAGCCCTTCTTCTTGCGGTCGGAGTCGAGCTTGGAGAAGAAATCCTCATTCTTGTGCTTAGTGCGCGTTTCGTCGTTTTCATTCTTCATCTCGAACATGATGGAAACCACTTCTTCGCCCGTTGCGGGATCGGTTTCGCGGAAGACAAAATCGCCTTTGGTGCCATCGACCACATCGTTGTCTTTTTCGAAATACGCATGCGGGAACGCCGTAGCACGGATTTTGTTGAATTCGGTCTCGCAATGACGTTCGAGCGATTCACCGACCATCTTGGTGGAAAGGCGCGCCTTCATTTCCTTAACGCGGGCAATTTCTTCGTCCTTGTACTTGATGAGCTCGTCTTTTGCAGCAAGCTCGTTGGTCATTTTCTCACGCAAGGCAGCCCGCTCCTGAGCCGCTTGGGCTTCCTGGAGCTTAACCTGGGCAGCCAGCTCGTCGCGCTGACGCTCAGCTGCGGCACGGGCTTCGCTTACTGCAAGTTCTTTTTCGGCTCTGAACTGCTGAGTTTGCGATTCCAACCGCTGCTTCTGCGCAACAATGGTTTGCTGGAGCTTTGCAGATTCCTCGGCGGCCACACGAGCACTTTCCGCTTTATCGGCGGCAATCTTCTGAGAGTACTGCTGAACCTGCGATTCAAGCTGCTGCTTGAAGGCGCTTTCCTGGGAGGAAAGCTGCTGGCGCAATGCCGCAATTTCCGCATCGCGCTGCGCGGTTGCGTCAGAGAGCAAGCGCTCATGCTCTGCCTTGGCAATGCGATTCTGCGCATCGTGGTCGGCCGATAGCTTTTCCACGTCCGCCTGCAGCTGGACAATTTCGGCTTGCTTCTTCGCAAGCGCCGCTTCAAGTTCGTTGGCATGTTCAATCTGAGATGACTTTTCGGCCTGTTCGCGTTCGCGCTTTTCGGCAGCAAGGCGTGTTTCCAGCTCAGCGATACGAGCATCGCGCTGGGCGGTTTCCGCCTGAGCATCCTGTTGGGCCTTAGCAACGGCGAGCTTTACCGCCTGGGCATTCCGCTCTTGCAGCATGCATTCTCGCTGGACTATTTCCTTATCGAATTCAGCAGTGCGCACCTGACGTAGAATATCGGCAAAACCGCGCTCGTCGACCTGGAACCCCTTTCCGCAGTGTGGGCATTTTATTTCGTTCATGCGTAAGCTCCTTAAAGCGCAGATTCTTTTCGTTCCATCATACCAACCCATCGCCACGCTGCGTGTACAGCACAGGGGACAGAGAAGTGACACATCCAGCTCAAATGCACCGTCCAACGAAAGCACGGTTACGCTCCCCGACCAGTGCCCCACACGTTCGTCGAAACGTCATACTAAATATGTTGCGCCTATGTTCTCAGCTCTCTTTGCTTAGCGCATAACGCGCATTACGAATAAACTCGGGGCAACCCGCTTACTACGAGAAAGAGAAGGAATCATGACTGATTCGACCATGCAACTCGTCTTGGTCCGCCACGGCGAAAGCGAATGGAACAAGCTGAACCTTTTCACTGGCTGGATGGACGTCGACCTTACCGATACGGGCCGCAAAGAAGCATCCGATGGCGGCCGCGCCCTTGCTGAAGCTGGCTTTGACTTCGATGTGTGCTACACCTCGTACCTCAAGCGCGCTATCCACACGCTGAACCACATTCTTCAGGCAATGGATCGCGAATGGCTGCCCGTCAACAAGACATGGCGTCTGAACGAGCGTCACTACGGTGCTCTTCAGGGTCTGAATAAGGCTGAAACCGCTGCAAAATACGGCGAAGACCAGGTTAAAATCTGGCGCCGCAGCTTCGACGTACGTCCTCCCGCATTAGAGGAAGCCGACGAGCGCAATCCTCGCCTTATGGCTCCTTACCGCAACGCTCCCGCTGATGAAATGCCCCTGGCAGAATGCCTGAAGGACACCATCGCTCGCGCATGGCCTTACTTCGAAGAGGAAATCGAACCCCAGATGCGCGCCGGTAAGCGCGTGCTCATCGTTGCTCACGGCAATTCTCTGCGCGCTCTGGTAAAGCAGTTCGACAAGCTTTCCGACGATGAAATCGTAGGCGTAAACATTCCTACGGGTGTGCCGCTGGTTTACACCTTTGACCAGGATTTCAACGTTCTTGACAAGAAATACGTTGGCGACGAAGAAACCATCAACGCCAAAATCAACGCTGTAGCAAACCAGGGCAAGGCCAAGTAAGTTTCACTTTCCTCAATCCCGGCAAGCTAGCACATGAAAAGGCAGCCTCTTTCGAGGTTGCCTTTTTGTTTATTAGCATTTTCAAGCTTTTCGATTGCCGCTACTGCACCGCTGGGCTTTGTTTTCGCTTAGCACCAAACCAAAGCAGCCTCGGGAGTCCCAGCCAACATAAAGAGGCAGCCCCGAAAGAGGCTGCCTCTGTTTTCGAGCGTTCGAAAAACTATACGCTGAACACTAATCGCGCGTAAGCTTGCGATGCAGGCGATGGGGCTTTGCAGCTTCTTCGCCCAGGCGTTCGATCTTGTTCTTCTGATAAGAATCGAAGTTGCCTTCGAACCAATGCCAATTGCCGGGGTTTTCATCGGTACCCTCCCACGCAAGAATATGCGTGGCAATGCGGTCAAGGAACATACGGTCATGGCTGGTGATTACTGCGCAGCCGGGGAACGCCAGCAACGCTTCTTCGAGACTTTCGAGCGTTTCTACATCCAGGTCGTTCGTGGGCTCGTCGAGCAGGAGCAGGTTGCCCCCCTGCTTCAGCGTGAGAGCGAGGTTCAAACGATTGCGCTCACCGCCAGAAAGAACGCCGGCGGGCTTTTGCTGGTCAGAGCCCTTAAAGCCGAAGTTTGCCACATACGCACGGCTGGGAATCTCGGTTTCACCTACGCGGATATAATCCAACCCGTCGGAAACCACTTCCCAAAGCGTCTTTTTCGGGTCAAGACCTTCACGATTCTGGTCAACGTAGGAAATCTGTACGGTTTCGCCCAACTCAAGCGTGCCGCCAGAAACCGGCTCTTTGCCCACAATCATCTTGAACAGGGTCGACTTGCCAACACCATTGGGGCCGATAACACCCACGATGCCGTTGCGCGGCAAGCTGAATGAAAGATCGTCGATAAGAACACGATCACCGAACTGCTTGTGCAAATGCTCGACTTCAAGGACCTTAGAGCCCAAACGAGGACCAACGGGAATGGTGATTTCGGTGAAGTCGACGCTCTTGGCGCTGCGTGCCTCAGCCTCCATTTGCTCATAGCGCTCAAGGCGGGCCTTGTTCTTTGCCTGGCGCGCCTTTGGGCTGGAACGAACCCATTCCAACTCGTTCTTCATGCGCTTTGCCAGCTTAGCCTGCTGCTGACCCTGCGATTCCAGGCGGGCAGCCTTGGTTTCCAGGTAGGTAGAGTAATTGCCCTTGTAGGGATACAAATGACCACGATCAACTTCGCAGATCCATTCAGCGACGTTGTCGAGGAAGTAACGATCGTGCGTTACCGCAAGCACCGCACCAGGATAGCGATGAAGGAATTGCTCCAACCACAGCACCGATTCGGCATCCAAGTGGTTGGTAGGCTCGTCCAAAAGAAGCAGGTCAGGCGCTTCAAGCAGAAGCTTGCACAACGCAACGCGACGGCGCTCGCCACCGGAAAGCACCTTTACAGGAGCATCGGGGTCGGGGCACTGCAGAGCATCCATTGCCTGGGAAAGCTGACTGTCCAGATCCCATCCGTTTGCAGCATCGATATCGTTTTGAAGCGCGCCCATTTCTTCCATCAGAGCATCGAAATCGGCATCAGGATCGGCCATTTCCGCACCGATGGCATTGAAGCGCTCAACTTTAGCAAGCACGTCGGCAAATGCCATACGGATATTCTCGATTACCGTAGCCTCTTCGTCGAGCGGGGGCTCCTGCTGAAGAATACCAACCGTGTAGCCGGGAGTAAGGCGTGCGTCGCCCGCGGAAACCTCTTCAAGACCAGCCATAACCTTCAGCAAGGTAGACTTGCCCATGCCATTAGGGCCTACTACGCCGATTTTTGCGCCAGGGTAAAACGAAAGCGTCACATCGTCCAAGATAACCTTGTCGCCGTGAGCTTTGCGCGCTTGATACATCTGATAAATGAATTCAGCCACAAAGATTCCTTTCACGAGGGATGCTGGTGGCCAGCAATGTGCATACTTATTTTTATTATCCTATATTCGATTAATTTCACCAAAGCACATCGCTGATCGAGGCGTCTTGCACGGCAAAAGCAACAGTCAAGATCATTGGAAGTCCAACAGTTGCAAAATTGCAACGATACGGTTTGAGCCATTTTCGGATAATCGTTTGCAACGCAGCATCGCAAACAATACAGCCCTCATCAGGATCACGGTATCATGTGATTCAGGCATCGAAACGAAACGGGGAACAATGAAACTGCAACAGCTTATCTATGCCGTTAAAGTGGCGGAATGCGGAAGCATTACCGAGGCGTCCCGCAAGCTGTTCGTATCCCAGCCGTCCATAACCGCTGCCATCAGCGATCTGGAGAAGGAAATGGACGTGCGCATCTTCGATCGCACCAACAAGGGCGTCACAGTATCGGAGGAAGGCGAAACATTTCTGGGGTATGCGCGGCAGGTGCTTGAACAGGCCGACCTGCTGGAATCACGCTACAAGAGCAGGTCGCAGCAAGCTCCACATTTCAGCATCTCATGCCAGCACTATTCCTTCGCGGTAAACGCATTCGTTGACGTTATCCGCGAATTCGACTCAGCAAGCTACGACTTCACCATTCGCGAAGAACAAACGCACGAGATCATCGAAGACGTCGCCCATATGAAAAGCGAACTGGGCATCCTGTACCTTTCCGCGCGAAACCGCGAGGTTATCTGCAGGATGCTCAACGCCAACAGCCTGATATTCGAATCCCTATTCAAAGCAGAACCGCATGTATTCATCTGCTCGGACCATCCTCTGGCGGAACGGAAATCAGTAACGCTTGAAGATATGGCAGATTACCCCTTTCTCTCTTACGAACAGGGAAGCTACAACTCTTTTTATTACTCAGAGGAGCTCACCTCCACGCTCGACCGCAGCAAGAACATCCGAGTCCGCGACCGCGCCACCTTGTTCAACCTGCTCATAGGACTAAACGGTTACACCGTTTGCTCGGGCGTTATCTCCGCCGAGCTGAATGGACCTTCCATCATATCGGTGCCGCTCGAAATCGATGAGCACATGGAAATTGGAGTTATATACCGCAAGGGAACGCAACGAACCCGTTACGGTTCCGTCTATCTCGAAGCCCTGAAGCGTCATATTCCACAATAGGAAACGTCTATTGCCATTGCTATATTATTGGTATTTCACAATCGCAAACTCTCCCGCCATACTTTGTTTCGTTACATCAGATCAAACGAACAAGGAAACCAACATGGCTATTACTTTTGGAGAAAACGCACCGTTTCGCTGCGATATAGTTGGCAGCTTCCTGCGGCCCGATGTGCTGAAGCAAGCACGTGCTGATTTTGAGGCGGGTGCCATCGATGCCAATCAACTCAAGACCGTCGAAGACATTGCGATCCGAGATTTGGTGGCAAAGCAAAAAGCCGCTGGGTTGAAGGTAATCACTGATGGCGAATTCCGTCGCAGCTATTGGCACCTCGACTTCATGTGGGGCCTCCAGGGCATCGAGCGCCGCGCCAGCCGCGAGGGCTATCAATTTCACGACGAGGAGACCACGGCCGACACCGCAGTGGTAACTGGCCCTGTCAGCGGCGAAAACCACCCCTTCGTTGAGCACTTCAAATTCGTCAATGCCCTTTCCGACGAAAACCACGTTGCTCGTCAGACCATACCCGCCCCCATCCAAACCTTCGCAGAAGTGACGCTTGATAGGTGCGACGGACAGACCGAAATCCTGCGCGCCGTCTATCCCACCGATGAAGCACTTGCTGATGCTATAGCAGCAGCATATCGCCAGGTAATTGCCGACTTATACAAAGCGGGATGCCGCAACATCCAGTTCGACGACTGCACCTGGGGCATGTACTGCGACACCACCTTCGCAGCGCAAATCGGCCTAAAGCCCGATGACATCCAGAAGATTTGCGAGCTTGGCGTGCGCCTGAACAACGCAGCCATCGAAGATCAACCTGACGATCTGGCAATTAACACCCATGTATGTCGCGGCAATTACCATTCTACCTATGCCTTCGAAGGCAGCTACGACCCCATCGCGCCGTATCTGTTCACTAAGGAAAACGCCCGTGCATTTTATCTGGAATTCGATACGCCGCGTGCTGGCGGATTCGAATCTTTAGCGCATATCGCCGATGGCAAATACGTTGTGCTCGGCCTGGTCACCTCAAAGCAGCCAGGCCTTGAGGACAAAGAAACGGTAAAGGCCCGCATCGCAGAAGCATCGAAGTACGTTCCACTCGACCACCTCTGCCTTTCCCCACAGTGCGGCTTTGCCAGCTGCGAAATCGGCAATAAGCTCACCGAAGAAGAGCAATGGGCTAAAATCGCCCTGGTGCAGGAAATCGCCAAGGAAGTTTGGGGCTAGCCGCTCTCTTATACCGCAGCAACAGAAAGGGCTGGCATCCATCGGGTGCCAGCCCTTTCTTCGAAATAGCGGGGATTAATCCCGTTATCTTACGGCCTTACTTGAAGTACTCTACGCCGCCTTCGAACAGAGGCTGGTATAGATTGCCAGGAACGTTCTTGTACAGGCCGTTGCCGGAACGCTCGGTATGACCCATCTTGCCCAGAACGCGACCATCGGGGCTGGTAATACCTTCAATTGCCAAGATGGAACCGTTAGGATTAACCGAAAGATCCATCGAAGGGTTACCCGCCTCATCAACATACTGCGTTGCAATCTGACCCGCTGCAGCAAGCTGAGCAACCGTTTCAGGACTTGCCACGAAACGGCCCTCGCCATGGCTGATGGCAACCGTGTGGATATCGCCCACATTGCAGCGCGAAAGCCAAGGGGAAAGGCTCGAAGCAATGCGCGTGCGAACCAGGCCGCTCTGATGGCGACCGATGGTGTTAAATGTAAGCGTGGGAGCCTCGGGCGTTGCAGGAACGATGTCGCCATAGGGAACCAAGCCCAACTTGATAAGCGCCTGGAAGCCATTGCAAATACCCAGCATCAGACCATCGCGCTTCTGAAGCAGCTCACGTACCGCTTCGGTAACGGCGGGCGCACGGAAGAAGGCCGTGATGAACTTCGCTGAACCGTCGGGCTCGTCACCGCCGGAGAAACCGCCGGGAAGCATAACGATTTGGCTGTTGTTGATAGCCTTCACCAACGCATCGGTGCTTTCGGCAACCGCTGCTGGCGTAAGGTTGTTGATCACCAGGACCTCAGGTTCGGCACCAGCGCGCTTAAAGGCGTGAGCGGTATCGTATTCGCAATTGGTGCCAGGGAATACCGGGATGACAACGCGCGGCTTCGCGAACGATTCGCCGCAAACCAAAGGAAGCTTTTCCGACCAGCTAACCTGCTCAACCTTTTCACCTTCACCGCGATACGGGAATACGGATTCGATGCCGCCCTCCCAAGCTTCCTGCAGCTTCGCCATGCTGACGACCTCACCGCATGCCGCAAACTCGTAGGCTTCGGTGGTGCAGCCAAGTTCGGAAACGGTTACCAGATCGGTATTGGCGGGAATCTCAGCATCGTCAGTGAGCTCGACAATGAAGCTGCCATAAGCCAGGTTGAACAGGTCGTCTGCCTCAACTTCATCGGAAAGCTTTACACCTACGCCATTGCCAACGCTCATCTTGAACAGAGCCTCGGCAGCGCAGCCGTAACCCAACGTTGCCGCAGCGGAAACCTTGCCTTCACCGATAAGCGTTTCAACCAAGCTGAATGCGGCATTCATGCCGTCCGCTTCGGGGACCAGGGAATCCATATCGTAGAATGCAGGCGCAATGCTGATGATGCGCGATCCAGCACGTTTGAACTCAGGGGAAACCACGCGGTCGATAGAGCCAGTGGAAACCGCAAAGCTGATGAGCGTAGGAGGAACGTGAATTTCGGTATCGCCCTCTTCGAAGCTGCCCGACATGGAGTCTTTGCCGCCGATGGCACCAATGCCCAAATCAACCTGAGCCATCAAAGCGCCCAGAACGGAAGCGGTAGGCTTGCCCCAACGCTCGGGGATGTCACGCAGACGCTCGAAGTACTCCTGCAAGGAAAGATAGGCTGATTCACGAGTGAAGCCCGTAGCAACAAGACGCGCCACGCTTTCCACAACGGCAAGATAGGCACCCTTGAACTGGTTCTTCTCGGAAAGATACGGATTGAAGCCCCAAGCCATAGCGCTTGCTGTGGTGGTTTCGCCATCGACGGGGAACTTGGCAACCATAGCCTGCGAAGGCGTGAGTTGACGCTTGCCGCCGAAGGGCATAAGCACGGTAGCCGCACCGATGGTGGAGTCGAAACGCTCACCCAAACCCTTGTTCGAGCAGATGTTCTGGTCGGTAACCAGCGAAGTCATGCGCTCTTCAAGCGTGGAACCTTCCCATGCAGGAGCATACGACTCACCCGCCTGAACGTGAACGTCCTGATACTTCGGAGCACCGTTGGTATCGAGGAAAGCACGGCTGATGTCGACGATAGCCTCGCCGTTCCATTCCATGCGCAAGCGCTTTTCTTCGGTTACCGTAGCGACAACTGTTGCCTCAAGGTTTTCCTCGTGCGCATAGCCGATGAATTCTTCGACATCTTCTGCGGCAAGAGCGCACGACATGCGCTCCTGGCTTTCGGAGATTGCAAGCTCGGTGCCATCCAAGCCTTCGTACTTCTTAGGAACAGCGTTCAGGTTGATGAGCAGGCCATCGCACAGCTCGCCGATGGAAACAGATACGCCACCAGCGCCGAAGTCGTTGCATCGCTTGATAAGACGGCATGCCTCGCCGCGACGGAACAAGCGCTGAATCTTGCGCTCTACCGGAGCGTTGCCCTTCTGCACTTCTGCACCGGACTTTTCCACGCTTTCAACGTTCTGCGTTTTGGAGGAGCCGGTTGCGCCACCGATGCCGTCGCGACCAGTGCGACCGCCCAGCAGAACAATCTTGTCGCCCGGAGCGGGCTCTTCGCGACGAACGTGGTCAGCAGGTGTTGCGCCCACTACCGCGCCCACTTCCATGCGCTTGGCAACATAGCCCGGATGGTACAGCTCGTGAACCTGGCCGGTAGCAAGACCAATCTGGTTGCCGTAAGAAGAATAGCCGGCAGCAGCGGTGGTGACCAACTTACGCTGGGGGAGCTTGCCTTCGAGCGTTTCAGAAACAGGAGCGGTCGGATCGCCTGCACCGGTTACGCGCATCGCCTGATAAACATAGCTGCGGCCCGAAAGAGGGTCGCGGATAGCGCCACCTACACACGTTGCCGCGCCACCGAAAGGCTCGATTTCCGTGGGGTGGTTGTGGGTCTCGTTCTTGAACAGGAACAGCCAATCCTGTTCTTCGCCGTCAACGTCGACCTTGCACTTTACCGTGCAGGCATTAACTTCATCGGACTCGTCGAGCCCCTGAAGGCCGCCATGCGCACGCAGGTACTTGGCGCCAATGGTGCCCATATCCATCAGGCATATCGGCTTATGCTCGCGACCCAGCTCGGAGCGCATAGCAAGATACTTCTGGAATGCGAGCTGCACCGTTTCGTCATCGATCTTGACGTCGGTAAGCTCGGTGCCGAACGTGGTGTGACGGCAATGATCGGACCAGTACGTATCAACAACGCGAACCTCGGTGATAGTGGGGTTGCGCCCGATTTCCTTGAAGTGAGCCTGGAAGAATTCGATATCCGCCTGGTCCATGGCAAGACCGCGCTCTTCACGGAACTGGGCAAGACCCGCGTTATCGAGTTCGGTGAAGCCCTCGACAACCTCTACCGGCTCGGGTTCGGGCACCTGCATCTCGAGCGTTTCGCGTGCCTCGAGCGCAGCTTCGCGCGCTTCAACTGGGTTGATAACGTAATGCTTGATGGCGGCAACATCCGCCTCGGAAAGTTCGCCCTCCAGCACGTACACTTTGGCGCTGCGAACTGCAGGGCGTTCACCCTGGCTGATGAGCTGAATGCATTCGCTCGCAGAATCAGCGCGCTGGTCAAACTGACCGGGAAGGAACTCGATGGCAAAAACCGTCTGGCCCGCAGGGCTTTCGCCCTTCAGGGCAGCCTCGACCTCAGGGCAGCTTTCGCAAGACGTATCTACCTGGGGCTCGCTGAATACCACGGGGATGCACTGCTTGAACAGTTCATCGGAAATGCCCTCGACATCGTAGCGATTAACAAGGCGCAGACCCGTAAGCGCCTTCACGCCCAAGATCGTCTGCAGCTCGTGCAAGAGCTGCCCCGCCTCGACATCGAAACCGGGCTTTTTCTCAACATAAATGCGAGAAACCATGAATCCTACCCTTCTTTAGTATGCTGGGTGCCTTTTCCTGCTTGTTTTGAACGCAAATGCACTTCAAAGCTCTTTTGAAATAGTTCTTATCATGATACCGCAGTACAGCTGGTGCTGCGATGGAATGAGGGTAAGAGCGCCCACGGATGCGGCAAGCGAAAAAGCCCGAGACCGAGGAGAGGCAAAACGCCAGTATGCCGCCCAGCAAATGGACTTGCCCTCGCGAACGGACGCCAGCAACCGCAAACACTTCTTATGCCGTCCCACAGCGCCGCTCCAGGCGCCGACTCGCAGGGTCCCCAAAGCCACCAATGGAGTCACGCCAGGCCCACTCCATTCACGGCGTCGCGTTGTCCAAGGCATCCAGCCGCCCACGTTGCGCCACCAGAGGCATCCCCGCACCGCGCTGCCGAGCCCGCCCCGCCCACAACGCTGCCCAAAGTCATCAACAAAGGCGCCGCGCCCAGGCCACCCCGCCCATGGCACCAGCATGAGGCCGATCCGGGTGCCCAAAAACAGAAATACGCCCAAAATTGCAACTTTTTTGCGATTGCGAATTGCCGCGAGGCGTCAAAACGCGGATTGACGCCCGGAAAAGCGGCAAATCGGACGCACAGCGGCCCATTTCCGCCTCGCGGAGGACGGAAAGGAGTCCGCAATCGCAAAAAAGTTGCACAGAAGTCGGAATTTTTGTTTCTGCGAAACGGATCGTCATAACGGAGCAGTTCTTGCGAAAGACACGTGTGCCTTCAATGCCAATCAGGCCGAGCAGCAGCACGGAACCACAGCGCATCGACCATACAAGCACTCATGCCCTCACCCTTGGCAAAGATCCCGCGCTAGCTCGACCGAAAAATGCAACATCTGAAGAGAAACGATGGGCAAAATAAGCCAAATAGCAGGAAATTATTGAAAGCATCCAGTTTGCAATCATTTGAAGGGCGCACGTGGGGTAGCATTGTTAACAATTGGTCAAATACGACCCCCGACTGTTACAAAAATACAATGTTGAATTGCGATCATACAAGGAAATATAAGGAACGTAATGGCGCTTTCTTTTCTTGATTTCATCTCTCAGGCCATGGCTCAACCCAGCCTCTTCGTCATTTTGATTCTAGTAATCGGCGTTACCGCCGTATCGGGCGCTACTGATGCGCCAAACGCTATTGCCACCGTTGTTTCCACTCGTTGCTTAAAGCCCAGCGTTGCCATCGGTCTGGCAGCGGTATTCAATTTCGTGGGCCTTGTAGGAATGACCTACATTTCAACCGCCGTAGCTAAAACGATGTTCGGGATGGTCGACTTCTCAGGCAATACCGATGCGGCCCTCTATGCTCTGATGGCGGCCATGATTGGCGCCATTTTATGGGGTATCTTCTGTTGGTTCTTCGGCATTCCCTGCTCAAAATCGCACAGCCTTATCGCTGGCGTAACGGGCGGCGCTATTGCCCTGAACGGCCTTGCAGGCGTGGTTCCCGCAGAATGGGCCAAGGTTATTTATGGCATGGTATTTTCGCTGGTAGCGGGCTTCTTTCTTGGCTGGCTGTTCGTCAAGGTCATTGAAAAGGCCTGCACGCATGTAAACCGCCAAGCAGCAAACCATGCTTTTACCGGCATCCAAGACGTATGCGCTGTGGCTCTCTCGTTTTTACATGGCGCTCAGGACGGCCAGAAGTTCATGTCCATCGCCATGCTGGGCGTTGCCCTTTCCTTCGGCAACCCGACCCCCGATTCCAACGGGTTCCCCATGTGGCTCATGATCATCTGCTCGCTCGCCATTTCACTTGGCACCATCGTGGGCGGCAAGCGCATCATCAAATCGGTTGGCATGGACATGGTCAAGCTCGAGAAGTACCAAGGCGTAGCCGCTAACTTCTCCACCACCTTCACGCTGCTGTTCGCCAGTCTTACTGGCATGCCCGTTTCCACCGGCCACTGCAACACCTCGGCAATCATGGGCGTCGGTGCCAGCAAATCATTCAAACGCGTTAACTGGGGAATTGCCCGCAACATGCTTCTTGCGTGGGTGCTTACTTTCCCCGCCTGCGGCCTTATCGGCTTCCTTCTTGCCCACCTGTTCATGATGTTCGCATAGGGCGCCAAGAGGCACATTGCCCCCAAGACGCACCCGCACACTGCTGTGACCGATTCCGCCTTCGCCTATAATCAGGCACATGGAACAAGCTCTTTTTGACATACTTGACGCGCTCAAGGCAAAGGAGCGCCTTGACGAGCGCGAACTCACAAAGATAATCAACCGCCACAACAAACGCATCCTTGAAACGAGACGCTTCGGCAACTGTGATGAACCGAACGGCAGCGGGAGCACACAAAACCATCCACCCGCACCCTCGGAGCCGGCGAAGGCACGCCCTCTCTCGAAGCGCCAACTCATGGCCTTCTATCTTGATGTGCAGAAGAACCAGCCCGAGCGTTGGAGCAGTTGGCGCTTGAGCGATGAGCAGCAGCGCCGCCTTGTCCGCACTCTGCAGATGAAACCCCGCCGCACCGCTTCAGGCGTTGCTACCATCACCGTGCTCACCAAGCCGTGGAAGTGCTCCAGCAACTGCTTGTACTGCCCCAACGACTTGCGCATGCCCAAAAGCTACTTGGCAGACGAGCCTGCATGCCAACGCGCCGAACGCACCTTCTTCGATCCCTACCTGCAGGTTGCCGCGCGCCTTAAAGCCCTCACCGAAATGGGGCACATCACCGACAAAGTCGAACTCATCGTTTTGGGCGGCACCTGGAGTGACTACCCGGAAAGCTACCAGATCTGGTTCATCCGTGAACTGTTCCGCGCATTGAACGATGGCTCCCAAGCGATCGGGAACCTCCCTGCGCGCAAGCATGCCTACGAATCGGCAGGGATCTCTTGCGACCCGGAACTCCTTAAGGCATTCGTTGCCGAAGAGCAGCATCGTATCGACAACCGAGAAACAACGTACAACCAGGCATTCGACCGTCTCTACGGCGAAAACGCTGCGTGGGCGTCGGTATCCCAATGGCAAAAGGCAACGTGGGAAGAGCTCGAAGCCGAGCACGATGCCAATGTCGACGGGCAGCACCGCGTAGTAGGCCTGGTAATAGAAACACGGCCCGAGCGCATAACGCCCACTCACTTGGCCGCACTGCGTCGCATGGGCTGCACCAAAGTCCAAATGGGCATCCAAAGCCTGGACGAAAAAGTGCGCACGCTCAACGACCGCCACACCTCTACGCAGCAAATCCAACGAGCATTCGAGTTGCTGCGCTTGTTCGGCTTCAAAACCCACGTGCATGCCATGGTGAATTTGCTGGGCGCCACACCGGAATCGGATAAAGCAGACTCCCTGCACCTTTGCAACGATGCCGCTTTTCAGCCCGATGAGGTGAAGCTCTATCCATGTGTCCTCGTAGAGGGAACCGGACTCTGCGAACGCTTCGAGGATCACGCCTGGCAGCCTTACTCTGAACCCAGCCTAGTAGACGTATTGGTCTCCGATACCTGCGCAA
>OLOK01001954.1_pt1 | contig 15845 bp, 16 predicted proteins | sample 1672591 | NCBI WGS metagenome assembly OLOK01 (sample SAMEA3136703, study PRJEB25190) | human gut metagenome | biome: human gut; feature: human-associated habitat; material: faeces | place: Austria | collected 2013 | reverse complement strand
GTGCTACACCGGCGCTTTCTCGCCGGACACCACCCCTCTGCTCTCCGGCGCCCTGGCCGGGGCGGTTCTCCTGGCCATCGGCGGCTTTTTGGCCCTGGCCGCCTGGGCCGGCAGCCCCCGTACCCTGCTGGGACAGCGGACGATGAGCATCGCCTGGGCCGGGCTGGGGGTTCTCAGCCTGCTGGCCGCCGCCGGCATCTACTTTGTCGCCCAGAAAATGCGCCGGGGCGCCCCCATTCTCACCGCCTGGGCCGTGGTCCCCGGCTTTGCCTGCTGCCTGTGGATCATGGCCAACTACTACCAGAGCTGGGCGGAGGAGCCCGTGCTGGGTCAGTACCTGATCCCCATGCTGGGGGCCCTGCTGTCCATGATCGCCTGTTTCCTGGTGGGTGGCTTCGCCTTCGGCAAGGCCCGGGTGACCCTCACCCTGACGGTGTGCCTGGCCGCCGGCGCCTTTAATATCATGGCCCTGGCCGACGGTTTGCCCCTGGCGGACACCGCCCTCTATCTGGGCATGATGTTCTACCTGCTGTCCATAGTATTGTACTCTCCTTTCTCCTTCTCTGCCAGAATTTCTTCATAACGCTCATCCCCCGTCATAGCAGATAATAATTTTAATACTTCATCCACATGTTTAATTTCTGTTTTGTCATCTGATACATAATCTTTATTCTTTCTCTTGTGTACAAAGAAATTTGCTACAATTTTAAAATCGCTTTTAAATCTTGCAATCTCTTCTTCCGTCAACCATGCAATATTAAAAACTGTGATTTTATAGTCATTAACATACTCTCCCAAACCCTCCGGAATGTATATCACATCCTTTAAATGCGTTGGTTTATCCCACATCTTATCTGTACCAAAATATAAAACAATTGTCAATACTGCAACTGGTCTTTTTCTTTTCTTCTGCAATTGACTACGATAAGAGGCACCATCATAACCTAATATACGAAGCGGCATATATTTCTCCGGTAAAGTTTGATTTTCCATGCCATATATGGCAAATTCAATATCACGCTCTTTCCAGAGTTTGACGATATCCCTTTCCTGTTCATGCAGTTTATTTTTTCTGTTGTATCTTTCTCGCCCAAACCTTCCTCTCTTTCTTTGCGAAGTTTCCGGAAAGCCCTCAATATCTGTATCTAACAATTTTTTAGGATTTCATGCCGATCTGGCAGAAATAACTCGTACTATAACACTTATTTGAAAAAAAGATTTTGCTATCTGCAATATTGAATGTAACTGATGTATACACAATTGTCAAGAAATCCTTTTCTAATATTTCCTATTTCACTATTTTATGGTATTTTATAACTATGTGTGCCCGGCTTGATTTTATATCAAAATAAATACGGCACCATTTTATAAGGAGGTTTCACATGCGTGTTGAAGAACGATTATTAAAATATGTCTCTTACTGGACAACTTCTGACGAGGAATGCCGACAGATTCCATCTTCGGAAAGACAGTTTGAGTTAGGAAAAGTGTTAGAACAGGAATTGCGCGATCTCGGTTTAGAGAAAGTCACTTTAACCGATCACTGCTATGTTTACGGACTGCTGCCGGCAACGAAAGGATATGCTGACAAGCCTGCTGTCGGTTTTATTTCCCATATGGACACTGCTCCTGATTTTTCTGGAAAAGATGTCAAACCACAGATCATTCCGGATTATGACGGCAATGATGTTCTTTTAAAAGGAAGCGGCGCTTATCTGAAAATATCCGATTTCCCTACACTTAAAACATTAAAAGGACGCACACTGATCACTACAGATGGAACAACCCTGCTTGGCGCTGACGATAAAGCCGGGGTTTCCGAGATCATGACGGCAGTGGAACAGATCATCACAGAAAAAATACCTCACGGCGACATCTGGATCGGCTTCACACCGGACGAAGAAGTCGGAAGCGGTGCTGATTTATTTGACCTTGACTATTTTAAAGCCAGATTTGCCTACACCGTTGACGGCGACTACGAGGGCGAAGTTGCCTATGAAAACTTCAATGCCGCAAGTGCTTCTTTTGAGATCAATGGCGTCAATGTCCACCCTGGAGAGGCAAAAGATATTATGATCAACGCTGCCCTTGTCGGCTGTGAGATTGCATCTCTTCTCCCTGAAAATGAGACTCCTGCCCACACCGAAGGCAGAGAGGGATTTTATCATCTGACTGATTTTAGCGGAGACATCGCCCACGCTAAAGTGAATTATATCGTGCGTGACCATGACAAAGCCACTTTTGAAAAACGTCTTGATACCCTGCGTGGCATTGAGCAAAAAATGAATGAAAAATATCACGCAGACACTGTAAAATTGAACATTCAGCATTCCTATAGCAATATGCTGGAAGTCATTGAAAAGAATGAATATGTCGTTGCAATTGCAAAAAAAGCAATCAAAAACGTTGGTCTGGAACCAGTCTCCCGCCCAGTCCGCGGTGGTACAGACGGCGCCAGATTAAGTTTTATGGGACTTCCTTGTCCGAACCTCGGAACCGGCGGCTATGGTTTCCACGGACCATTTGAACATATCAGTGTAGAAGGTATGGATACCGCTGTTTCGGTTATCAAAGAAATCGTAAAAATCACTGCCGAATAATGATCGGGAACGTTTTTCCTGTTACACAAAAAATCTGCCATACAAAAATTGCATTTGTATGACAGATTTTTTATTCTCTTAAATATTATTTTTTACTTTACACCGAAGTCTTTCTTCTATTATAAGTTTGCAATCAATGCTGCGATCTCATCCGGTGTCATAACCTTATTCGGATCTGACAGATCAGGCATTGCCGGCTCATCATCTACAACAGTTTCATCTTCCAATGGAATCTTCTCGACCGGAACATTATCATCCGAATCCGTCAAAGTATCTACCATTATATCATCATACTTGGATAAATCTTCCTCCGGAGAAGAAACTTCTTCTTTACCAATTGATGTTTCCGCCATATCAGATGGAACTTCCTCGATTGGTGTCTCCTCCATCATGGACGGTTCTTCTTCGATCGGTGTCTCCTCCATCACGGACGGTTCTTCTTCGATCGGTGTCTCCTCCATCACGGACGGTTCTTCTTCGACCGGTGTCGCTTCCATCACGGACGGTTCTTCTTCGATCGGTGTCTCCTCCATCACAGATGGTTCTTCTTCGATTGGTGTCTCCTCCATCAGAGAAGGTTCTTCTTTTTCAATTTTATTCTCTTCTGCCAAGATACGTTCCTCGGTAAAAAAGTTCTGTTTTGCAGACTCTGCTGCTATCTTTGCATCAGCTCCGATCGTATTCAATGTATTCTGCAAAACTTCCAGCTGCTGTAATATTTTATTCTGATTGTCTAAAATATTCTGTGCATATGCGCTGTCATTTTTATTAGTTTCCGGTGCCGGATGCGAAACATTGTCTGATAAAACAGCCTCTAACATCGAAATCTTTTCCATGATGTGGTCATTGGAATTCATCAGTGCATCTGCATTCTCTTTACTTCTTCCAATGGAAACCTTTGCTACTGCTTTCTGTGCGTGGATAATATCCTCCACATTTGCTTTCCGGGACTGGTTTCCTTTTTCAATGAGTTCATACAGATCATCAAATGTTTTCCTCAATAAAAGATAAGACGCTTTTTCTGATTTAAAAATACTATCATACTGTTCTTCTTTGCGATTCTTTTCTGCCATCAGATAAATCGAAATGGAATCTACCAAAAAATAGATTGCAACCAGAAACAATGCTGTAATGATCGCCAGAATAATAAATTTCTGAGGCATATTGATCATTGCATATAAATCTGCAACCAGTAAAACTACCGCAATTAACAATGTAATATTTATGCGGAACCTGACATTTTTTTCGCTGTTCTTATCCATAAGAGCTACCTCCCACTATTGCGTCCTCCGTGACGCTCTCTGTGGCTATTTTACCATAACTTACACGAGATAGCTATATGCGAAAACAACAATCTTCAACAGAATACGACCGAAATTTCTTTTTATAATAAAATAAGCTGTCCGATCAGCTCTGCTCCTTTATAAAGATCATCGACCGTTGTGTATTCCCGTGTCGAATGTGCGTTATACATTCCATTCGATAAAACAAGCCCTTCGATTCCGTTTTTTGCAAAACTGTTGTTATCACTTCCACCGAACGTACCTGTAAGTCCACCGGAAAATCCTAAGATTTCACAGGCTTTTTGAAAATCGGTCACTGACTTGCTCTCAAGTGTTGTCTCATAGGCGGTCAGCACACAGCAGTCCGGCACAATGTTTGTCGCTGTTCCACCCTGAATCGTTCCGATATTAAACGTCGTCTCTTCAGACAGATCAAGCACATACGCCTGTTTTGCGGTTACTTTCGAATAGTCAAAAACATCCGAACCTTTGACATATAATTCCTCACCAATTGTAAACAGAATTTCAATTTTTTTATGAGGTTTTCCACTGTCAAGAACAAGTTGTACACAATAGAGGATTTCCAGAATACCACTGATGTCATCTGCACCAAGCACAGTATCCCCTGCAGAATGTATTGTTCCGTCTTTTTCCAAAACAGATTTTTTGCCGCTCCAAGGTTCTACAACATCCATATGTGCGCAAAAAATAACCGGATCTCCTTCTAATTCTCCATCTAAGACAGCAAAAATATTTCCGGTGTCGCCACCATAATAAGCTCCGGGTCTAAGGCTGAAGTCGGCTCGTGGAGCAGGAGTAATTCCGGCTTTAGGGCAAGTGCTCTGGCAATTGCGACACGCTGCTGCTGTCCTCCGGACAAATGTTTTGGATAATGATTTTCCCATGATGCCATTCCAACACGCTCTAATTCTTTTAAAGCAATTGCTTTGCTCTTTTTCTGAACAACCATAAGACCTTCCCTAACATTTTCCAACGCTGTCTTTTTCTCAAACAGATAAAATCTCTGGAACACCATGCCCGTAATCTTACGGAATTCCAGGCTGTCTTTGTGTTTTTTGGAAAGATCGACCGTTTTTCCACCAAAAACTGCCTCCCCCTCCTCCGGGATCTCCAACTGGTTGATGCATCTTAATAAGGTTGATTTTCCTGTACCGGAAGGGCTGATAATTCCGACAACATCGCCTTTTTCAATTTTTAAATTAATATGGTCTAATACTTTATTCTCATGAAAACTTTTGGAAAGGTTTTTGATCTCTAACATTTTTATACCTTTCTGTTATACACTTTCATACGTTAATTCCAAAGAGTATACACATAAAGAAAGAAGCAGGTCGTTGTCATATGGTTATCACAACTGCCTGCTTCTTCTTTTCTCCAAAACACTCAGGTGTATAAATCATATGAAAATAAAACCGTATTCATCCATACAGCACATACAACAGCAACACATCTGGTTTTTGTTCATTACGATTGTATTTGTCTTCATATGATTTTCCCCTTTCTTATTTCCTACTTATTTGATATGTTATGTAGGAATTACTTTATATGGGGAATTATAATCATCTGATATTATTTTGTCAATTGTTTTTGTTATAGAAGATTCCTTGGGTTTGTTATAGGTTTTGATTATAGCTGATTTTTTTTAGAACAACTCCGGGTGATTTTCCAGCGCATCTTCTTCCGTAATCTCGCGGATCACGCGGCATGGAACACCAACTGCAAGTGAATTTGCCGGAATATCTCTGGTAACGACGCTTCCAGCACCGATCACACAACCCTCGCCGATCGTAACACCACCACAGATTGTAACATTTCCTGCGATCCAGCAGTTATCGCCAATGGTAATCGGTCTGGCGTATTCCTTATCGGTAAGTGTTCCATTCTGTTTCTGATATTGGTTGCGATCCTGCCAGCGGAGCGGATGCATCGGGGTAAGAAGTGACACATTTGGTCCCATAAATACATTTGCACCAATTGTAACCGGACAGCAATCCACACACGTAAAGTTAAAGTTCGCATACGAATTTGCACCGATAGATGTCAGACAGCCATAATCAAACTGTACTGGTCCCTGCAAGTAAAACGAATCACCTATGATTCCCATTTCTTTCAGAATCTCGGAACGTTTCTCGTCTGTTTCAAGAAGTTCATTATATTCTTTACTTAATCTATGGGCTTTTGTTCTTAATTTTACAAGTTCTTCATCGGAAGGATCGTAAATTTTTCCTGCCGTCATTTTCTCTTTTTCTGTGATTTTTCCTGCTCTCCTTTTGAAATCTCATGATAGACTGGTTTTTCCCTATGCCAGCTCTGCGCCTAATTTTTCCAGGTCTTCCATTGCACCCGCATTTTTTGATAATTCATCTTTTGCAGTTGCATAATAGGATTTCTGGAAAAGCATATCCCATGACAGGTAGTGAGCCATGCAGTCAAACTGTTTCTGAATCAGTTCATATTGTATACTGTCTACCGGTGATCCGCCTACGACAATAACACCAACCTTTTTCCCTTTTATCTGTAATCCTCTGCAATAACATTTGTCTATAACCAGCTTTAACTGTGCGGACATTCCCCACCAATACACTGGTGTTGTAAAAAGGATCATGTCTGCTGCCACAATTTTGTCAATTGTAGGATTGGTATCATCCTGATCTACGCAGCCTTTATTACATTGACAGACGCCACATCCTTTGCATGGGCTGATATCTAACTTGTCCGGCTGAATCACTTCGATCTCATTTTTTCCAGATGCACCTTTTATAAATGCATTAATTGCAGTTAATGTATTGCCTTTTCTTGCACTTCCGTTAATAATCACAATTTTCATTTATTGGTTCCTCTTTTCTTTCCTAAATTTATATCTGAAGTATACCATAAAAAGTATTAACATACGCATTATATGTTATGATGATAACGCTACATCGCAAAAAGCCCTGAAGCTGCAACTTCAGGGCTTTTGCTTATAAATTATTCCGTTTCCGGTTCATCCACAGATAGAAGATCACATTCAGCACAATTCCGAATATCGTTGCTTCCGGAGCCGCAAAACCGATCTTGGTGAGGCTCGCATCTGGCTGGATACTCATATAATATGCCAGCGGCAGACGCACAAGAAGCGTCTGGACGAGTCCCTGAACCATAACCCAGACCGTTTTATCATGTCCGTTGAAATAACCGACCATACTGAATAGAACGGCTGTCACGATCGTTTCCAACGCAAACCCTTTCAGATAATCATAACCATTCTGCACAACGGCTGCGTCTGTTGTGAAGATTCCGGTCAGAAGATCTCCCTTAAACATAACAAATGCAAATACAATGCAGCCGATCACAATTCCAACGCCCATGCCGGTAAACATTGCTTTTTTCGCTCTTTTTTCGTTTCCGGCACCCACGTTCTGCGATACAAAGGATGCCATGGACTGCATCAGAGAACTTGGAATCAGCATTGCGAAGTTAACGACCTTGCAGGCAACACCATATCCGGAGGAAGCTGCGAGTCCAAGCCGGTTGACAAATGCGCAGAGTGCAAGGAATGAGATCTGTGTCAAGAACTCCTGCATAGCAAGCGGCAGACCGACTTTTAATGCTCTTATACAATGTGTGTTGATCTTAAAATCCTGTCTGGTGATTTTAAATGGAAGTTCTCTTTTTACCAGTAAAAATAATGCAAAAACGACGCTGACCGCCTGTGCTGTTACAGTTGCGATTGCAGCTCCGGCTGCGTCTAAATGCAGTCCTGCCACTAAAATCAGGTCTCCTGCGATATTTACCACACATGCAACTGCAACGAATAATAATGGAGATTTGCTGTCACCTAAGCCTCTGAAAATAGCTGCGAGCAGATTGTACGCCACAATGAAAAAAATTCCGCCACCGCAGATACGCACATAAGACGATGTCAGTTCCACAGCCTCCTGTGGTGCCTGCATCAGCACTGCAATCGGCTGTGCAAACCCGATCATAACTACAAAAAGTACCGCAGAAACAATTGCAAAAATAATTGTTGCTCCACCGATCAAAGCTCCAATATACTGCGGTTTTTTCTCCCCGATATACCGTGCGATCAAAACAGTGATACCCATTGCAAACTGCGTAATAACAAAAGTGACTAAGTTTAACACCTGGCTTCCTGTTGATACGGCTGAAAGCCCCGATGTTGTTCCAAACCTTCCAACGACCAGAAGGTCAACTGCACCGTAAGCCGCCTGCAATACTAATGCGCCTAAGATTGGCAGCATAAATGGCAGCAGCTTTCCTAAAATACTTCCCTGTGTAAAATCTGATTTTGAACTATTCAATGTCAACTCTCCTTTCGCTCATGACTTTATAAAATTTTTCTATGGTCGAAATCATACAATCCGCTTCTTCTTCGGAAATATGATCCATATATTTCAAAAGCCGGCTGTAATAATTTTTATCGTACTTATCCGATAACTCCTCACCTTTTTCTGTAATGAAAACATATGTGATCCGACCGTCCTCCTCAGACGCATATTTCGTGAGATAGCCCTTTTTTTCCATTTCCTTGACCGTTCTTGTCACCCCCGGTCTTGGCAGCTTTAATGTGTCACTGATATCCGATACTTTTACTCTCTCTTTCTTCTCCTGTAACTTGTGGATCACATCCATGTACTGTATATACGCTGGTGTGACTCCTTCCGGCAGTTCCGGGAGCAGTTCCCTCGTCCTTTTTGCAAGATAGCAGGCATCCAACATTCTCTTTATTTTTTCTTCGTTCATACTATCGGTTCCTTTTTTACATTGTGCTATATAATTGCCTTTGTTAATTACCATTGGTAATTATATGGTTCTATAACGCTATTGTCAAGAAATAATTTAAACTCGCCCTATCATAATATTACAAAACAGGAATCAATCACCAATACAAAATCATGGTCATCAATCCCTGTCTTTTCACATCTTTATGCGGTTTTATTCATCTTTTCCGGAATCATGTGAAGCCTGTTTTCATCGCCAAGCGCAATGAGTATTCTCTGGCATTTTTCAAACTCAGAAGCAAGCTGCTCTATCTCTTTCGACTGCATTATTTAACCTCATGTCCTGTGTCTTTCCTTCATTAACTCTAAGATATCCATATATAATTCCTTTCTTTGTTCAAATGTTTAAACGCATTGTACCATAAAACAATCCAGAATTTTCAATGGGAAAGAAAATAGAGACGATTAAATTTTTTTATCGTCTAACATCCCCTTTTTTCTCAAAAAGAGCATGAATCCAACGCAGAGAATCAACTGCAAGGCTGACGACATCGGCGTTGCCAGCCCGATATGAAACAGCGATGTTTCCGGCTGGATGCTCATAATATAAGACACCGGAACTCTGACGCAAAATGCGCCAAGGATTCCCTGGATCATGACAAATCGTGTCTTACCGATACCATTGTAAAATCCGGTATAGCAGAAGAAAATAGCTGTAAACAGGCAGTCGATCGCATATGCCTTGAGATAATCTGCCGCTGCAAAAACCACTTCCCCATCCGAGGAGAAAATTCCTGCCAGCGCATCTCCATGGAAAAACGTGATCAAAAACATTACCACGCCAATGGAAAAAGAAACGGCAATGCCGTAATGCAAGGCTTTTCTGGCTCTTGTAATCTGACCTGCGCCATAGTTTTGTGCCACAAATGCCGACATGGACTGCATGAAAGCAGACGATATGAGCATGATAAATGCACACACTTTTTCTGCGACACCGACACCTGCCGAGGCAATGACTCCCATAGAATTTACGATTGCCAGAATGATCAAAAATGAAATGCTCACAAGCAGATCCTGCAATGCAATCGGCGCCCCAAAACCAACCATTTTCTTCAAATATACTTTATGAATCCGAATATTTTTATTTTTTACGGTAAAAGGCAGCTCTTTTTTACAGATCAGGAAAAACGAAACTACCACGCTCACAATCTGCGCAAACACTGTTGCAATCGCAGCGCCCTGTGTTCCCATGTGAAAGCCTGCACATAGGATCAGATCTCCCGCAATGTTAAAAACACATGCAATCGCGACTGTGATAAGCGGTGTCTTAGAATCGCCCAGTCCACGGAAAATGCAGCCGATCAGATTGTAGGCAACAATGACTAACATACCTCCGCCGCAAATTCTGATGTAATCAACGGTCTTTTGAAATGCTTCCTCAGGCGCGTTCATGATCTGACTGATTGAAGGCGCAAAAACAACCATAATGATCGACATGACCACTGCGATCGCCGCAAACATGACAATTGCTGTTCCTACGGTTCGTCCGCCTTCCTCTTTTTTTCCGCTTCCGATCTGCTGTCCCAGCAAAATTGTGGTTCCCATTGCGAAACTGCTGATCAGATTTGTTAATGTAGTCATGATCTGAGAACCTGTCGAAACCGCGGATACATCTGCGGATGAAGCAAATTTTCCCACTATGAGCAGGTCTACCGCGCCATACATCGCCTGCAGAAATAACGCCAGCAAGACAGGAAATGCAAATAAGATCAAAGGTTTTAAGATTTTTCCTTCTGTAAATGATGTGTTTGTTTCCATATATTCCTCCTGAAAATGATAGGTTGTGGCAGTAATTTCCTGTCACACAAAAAAAGCCGGATAAGAAAAGCAGATATTTCAATCTGCCATCTTATCCAGCTATTGTTTCTAAACGAACAAGTTGCCCTCCGATGAGCGATTCTGATTATACAATACACTTTTTTTCATGTCAATCGGTTTCATACAGTTCCGATGTTTTCAAATTTCCTCATACATCTCAAATCGCGCAGATACCTAAAAAACCTTGATTTTACTGGAAAATTTAATATCCTTGCAGGGCATTTTTTAATCTGCTGCCTTAGCTTGTTTCTTTTAAGAATCCTGGAAATCAAATGTTTCAAAAACAAGCTCAGTTCCTATGATCTTGTAAATTTTATGCGTGACTTCAGGGCTGTTGACAAAGGTGATGGAACCAATATCAATATTTCTCAGAATCAAAGCGTTAATGAAAAAATCAAAAAATTAATCGGTTTAACTAATCTCGATGCTCTGTACCTGACAGAAAAAGAGAGTGATAATATCTTTGAGTTCACCATGCTGATTGACAGATGAGTACTAGGTTTTTCTTATAGCTCATGTTGTCGTTCATTTCACTTTAATTTTTTGCTTATCTTACTTTTTTTCTGATTCCAACTGCGGTCAATGCTCCACAGGAAAGAAGGAGAAGTGTGATCCACAAAGCTGCCTGACCGTTATCTCCGGTTTTCGGTGAAACTGCTGTTGTATCTGCTGTCTGAACTTCAAAGTCTGCTGTTGCAACTCCATTTGCAGAAACAATACTAATACTGTGTGTTCCGGCTGCCAATGTGCTTAAATACTCCGGTTTCAAAGTGATAATGATACTTCCTTCTGTTGCCGTATAGCAGTCTGCACTGAGTTCTGCATTATCTACCATAACTTTCTGGAAGTTTGCAAATGAATCACTGGAACGGAAATAAATTGTATTTCCACTTCCCTGCGTATAGCTGCTGCCTGCACCTTCAATAATGGTTGGTATAACCTGCTGACTGCCCTGTGTGCTTGCCGTTGATGTCGAAGCAGGTGTTGATGTTGTTGTAGATTCACCCTGCGTTGTTGATGGTTCACTTGGTGTCGGTGTTGGTTCTGGTGCTGGTGTTGGTTCTGGTGTCGGTGTTGGATTTGGATTGGTATTATTACTTACGAAAGTTGTACCAATCTCACCAGTATATCCTTCTGGTTTTTTATTTAATGCTGCGGTAACTCCAGATGCTGTGACAACTGCATTTGGAGATATTGTTATTTTTTTACCACTTTCTAATCCATAGCTGGAAATCTCTCCTTTTTCTGCCTTAGCTACCACAGTTCCTCCACTAATCGTTATATCGCCATCACATTCAATACCACGGCTACTGTAAGCTGCTTCTGCAGCATATGCTGTAATATTACCATTTTTAATAACAATACCATCATATGCATATATGCCACTTGTACCAGCTGTTGCCTGTGCATTTGCAATAATTGTACCCTGACTATCAATTTCCAGTTTTCCTAGCACACTAATACCATGACTGGTATCTGCTGTTCCACCTGTTACATCAAGTGTCCCATCTCCTGTTATGGTTAAATTTCCATGAACATATATTCCGCAACTCCATCCATTTGTACTACTACTGTAAGAACTGCTTATATTTTTTATTCTATTTTCATTTTTAATTATTATGTTCAGGTCTTGTAAGGTTTCGATTTCGATTCCGCTTCCATTACCTTCATAATTAAATCCATCTAAGGTCAGTGTATTTGTCTGATTATCATAACTCCAGCCTGTGCCGGAAGTATTGGCACTGGTAACTTCAACTCCGCCTACCCTTAGATTGTAAGATGTTGAAGTGGATGGTGTGGAACTGCCGCCAGAAGATTTTTTTTTCGTATAAAAGATACCCTCTTCGCCATCTTTTGTTGTAATCTCATAACTGTCATTATCAGAGACAAATACGTCCTTTAAATCTTTACAAGAAGTTGTAATTTGTTTTCCATTTGAATCCGTGGAAACTCTTATACATATCTTTGCTTCTGATGTTAATGGGCTATCTGTACTCAGATTTATTATTGTACTAGATGATTCGCCATTACCAACACTTAAATTACTATTCATTCCATCAGCCGTTCTATTGCCGTAAATCTTTGCATTTCCTCCAATTGTCACCGAAGGTCCCTCGTACACATATATACCTGCTCCATTCTTTCCTGCATCACAAGTATTATCTGTAATTTCTCCTCCGGTCATTATAAATGTACCGCTGCGAACTCCAACAGCTCCTCCTCGATCTACACCATTTGCATCCACATCTTCACATTTATTTCCTGTGAGAATTCCAGATTCCAGTCTCAAAATACCACTGTCTACATAGATACATCCACCTCCACAATTATTGTCATTATATCCGCCAGTAATTTGTCCTGCTTGTGCTGCACTTGTGTCTTTAATTGTCAGGTCTCCTCCTGATACAGTAAATGTATTGCCATTCAATGTTGCTTTTATGCATCCACGATCAATGGTATGTCCTGCAAGGTCAACCGTTACGGTATTGCTTACATAGATTGCACTATTACCAGTTTCAGCCACAATATCATTACCTAATTGAATATTACCACCCTTACTTATTGCATTTTTTAACTCATTCCACGAACTTACTGTTGTTACCGCATCATCTGCCTTCACTTCCGTCACACCCAGTCCTGCAACCATGGTTATGACAAGCATCATACACAGCAATCCTGCTATCCATTTGTTTAACTTTTTCATTCCTTTTTCTCCTTTGCTTTTAATGTAAAAAATTCGTTGTACATGATTACCTGTTTCTAATGTACAACGAATTTCTTTCCAAATGGACGGATTGTCATGAATCGACCGTAAAATGTATTGAATCGACCATATTTTTTCACTACGTCTGTATTTTATGCTTTACAAGACAGCCGAAGGATATTTACCTAAACAACCCAATAATCGTTAGACACTATCCTCTGGAAGAAAATATAAACTATTGTTTTGTCGGCATCAGAAGAACCGGCAAATCCTACATGATGTATCAGCAAAATGCTCAGCAGCGAAATTGCTTCTACACTGGGCGGCCGTTTTGTCATCATGAATATATATCCTTATTCCTTCTCTGAGTATCTGACTGCAAATGGAAAAGAAAAGAATTATCTGGATACTATCAGCACAAGTGATAATGCTCATGCGCGGTAAAGTAACACACAAGAATTTGATAGACAACCGCCCATTATTCCGTTACTATTCTTCAATATGGATTGAGAAAACCTCTCTGATACAGTATAATAAAGTGTCAGGGAGGTATCTCTATGAAGGAAAAAATACTAATCATTGAAGATGATTTTACGATACAAACACAGCTTAAAACTCTTTTGTATGGGAATGGATATGAAGTATTTGCAGTTACGGATTTTTCCCAAACAATAGAGCAGTTAAAAGAAGCTGCACCACATCTGGTTATTCTGGATATAAAACTTCCGGGGAATAACGGTTTTGAAATATGTTCTCAAATTCGCACTTTTTCAGATATTCCGATTGTATTTGTAACAAGCAGCAATACAGATATGGACGAACTAAACAGCATTATGCTGGGTGGAGATGCGTTTATCACAAAGCCTTATAATCCTGCTATTCTTCTTGCTAAAATTGCTGCATTGTTAAAGAAAGCCTACCGTTCCTCTCAAACAGAAATTTATATGTGGAAAGAAGCTACCCTGCATTTGGAGAGTAGCATGATAGAGTACAAAGGACAGAAAGCAGAATTGACAAAGAATGAATTGAAAATCCTCTACTACCTTTTTAAGAACGCTGGAAAAATCTGTTCCAGAAATGATATTGTGGATTTTCTTTGGGACAATCAGCTTTATGTTGATGATAACGCCCTAAGTGTCAATATTACCCGTATTCGCGACAAACTGGCAGCAATCGGACTTGTAGATTTCATTAAAACAAAACACAGGCAAGGATATACATTATGAGTGGAAAACAATATTTGAAAAATCAACTCCCCGTTATTTTAATCAATCTGCTGGGTATGCTTGCCTTTGCCTTGTTCCTGATTGCAAGCGATAATCCTATCCAAACAGTCCTGTTTATTCTTGCGGTCTGGTCGATTGTCCTTGTTTTATCTTTGCTGACTTTTTATTTCTCACGAAAAAAGTATCTGAATAAATTGCTCAATATGACGGAGCAATTAGAAGAACGATATTTATTGCCGGAAATCATGCAAGTGCCGGAAAGGGCTGATGAACAGGTTTTTTACCAGATTATGAAAATGGCTGAAAAATCTATGTTGGAACGGATTGGCGAAGTACAGAGGGAACGCAGGGAATATAAAGAATACATTGAACAATGGATACACGAAGTAAAAACACCAATTACAGCTATGAAGCTGCTGTGTGAGAATAACCGTTCTCCCTTTTCCAGAGAGGTATTGGCAGAGTTAGAGAATATCAATCAATATACAGAACAGGCACTTTACTATGCCAGAAGTGAACACGCTGAAAAAGACTATTCTGTCCGTGAAGTCAATTTATGCGATGTTGTGAATAGTGCAATCGCAGATAATAAGTATCTTTTGCGTCAAAGTAATATGTCAATTCAGATAGACGATATAGAAACAATGGTTTACACTGATGAAAAATGGGTGCGGTTCATCTTAAATCAGATTATCGGTAATGCAATCAAATACCATGCAGAGCAGCCTATTTTGCACTTTGGGGCAACAAAAACGAATGACAAGATTGTGCTATCTATCAGCGATAATGGGATAGGTATTCCTAAAAGTGATTTACCCCGTATTTTTGAAAAAGGATTTACAGGTCAGAATGGGCGAACCGGGAAAAATTCTACTGGAATTGGCTTATATCTTTGCAAGCGTCTATGTGATAAACTGGGAATAGGACTTACTGCTTATTCCGAAAACAGAGGAACAACGATTTCACTTATCTTTCAAATGAATGATTTTATTATCGGAGTGCAGGGCTGACAGGTTCTGCACTTCTTACATTTTTGTAAGAACTGTGTAAGAAAACTTGATACAAAAAATGAGATACTCCATTTACAATATGGGTATGGAACAGTTAAGGAGGTTTATCCGATGAATACAATTTTGAAGCTGGAGCATATCCAGAAATATTATGGCAATGAGGGGAATATTACCAAAGCCATTAAAGATATTAGTTTTTCTGTGGAAGCCGGAGAATTTCTCGGAATTATGGGTGCGTCCGGTTCTGGAAAGACAACGCTGCTAAACTGTATTTCTACGATTGATACCGTAAGTGCAGGGCATATTTTTTTAGAGGGAACAGATATAACGGAAATCAAACCAAAATTCCTTGCCCGCTTTCGCAGAGAGAATTTAGGTTTTGTATTTCAAGACTTCAATTTG
>OLOK01001940.1_pt1 | contig 15927 bp, 15 predicted proteins | sample 1672591 | NCBI WGS metagenome assembly OLOK01 (sample SAMEA3136703, study PRJEB25190) | human gut metagenome | biome: human gut; feature: human-associated habitat; material: faeces | place: Austria | collected 2013 | reverse complement strand
AAATCCTCCTGAATTGATATTTATTTTAACATCAATCCAAGAGGATATATAGCTCTTTTAGAGTTTACACAGAATTAATTACAGTCTCGCTGTAGATGGATTAGGTTAATTTAACTCGTAGTCTTACTTTCCAACTCTTTTTTCAAATTTAATACGTAATCTACAGAAACTTCACAAGCTTTCGCTATTATTTCGGGCGAAAGACTTAATGCCAGCATACTACATATATTTTTCATACGTTCTTTCTCTCTACCTTCTTTTTCACCAAGTTTTATTAAATTATCTTCGTGTTTTTTCTCATCAAATTCGGTTAATAACATAACGCTCATCTCACTTTTACATTGGTATAAAAACATTCCTATACATTTCCATTCTCTGGCTTTTTCGACCGCTTTATCTATAGCTTTCTTTAGTTCCATTGCTTCAGAGTATTCCCTTACGAGCTTAATAAAATGTGCGTATTCATACAATGGCTGACATTGTTCTAATAATTCTCGATTATGTCCGTAGTTAATATTAAGCATTGTCGCTGTCCACTCAAATTCTCCTGAATCGTCTGGAACTTGAAAGGCATCAGATAATTTTAGTTTAACTACATCTGGATGTTTCTCTGTTCCATTGTAAAAAACATAATATCTTGGCGTTGGGATTTTCTGTAGAGAACTCACATAAATGTCTAAGCCATTTTCTGTAATATAAATTCCATACAGTTCTGCAAAATATTCCATACCACGAAGAGGCATGTTAGGATTAAAAGTACTTTGATGTTCGAATAGGTTCATCTGACTGTCTATTAAAAATGAAATATCATTCTTCATCTTAATGTAGATAGCATTACTTAATGTTGTGATTTCAATATCATCTACATCGGTGTAATCTGTACCGCTTACTGCATTACACAAGGATAATAAATAAGCTTTGTTCTCTTCTGCACCAAAGACAAAACGAAATAAACGGTCTTTGTACTCTCGATTTGCATTCCCTGTATTAATTTTTGTCATAAATATCCTCCTGTAAAATTATTATACTATAGCGTATTGGAAAAAATCACTATTTTTTGAAAATTATGAGGATATAACAAAAATCCCTTATTCGAGGCCCTGGCCTCGTCTATAGTTTGCTTAATGAATTAAATAGTAAATCACAATTACAAATTTAGATTCCCTGTTTGCTATTATACAATCACAAACAAGAACGAACCTAAAGGAGAAAAATCATGGCAGGAAAAAAGAACAATGGAGTAGTAGCAGTTATTTCTGATTTAACAAACGAGCAGGCAGCACAGCTGACGAAAGAAATTATAAAGGCAAAAAAGAAAGGTTGCGCCGAAAGGAAAATCAATTCTATAGAATGTATAAGAAGGATGTGATAAAATATATAAAAATAAGGAGGAGGAAAAGCAATGAAAAAAACAATGCATAATTACAGGAAACTTTTAAAGAAAAACCTAATGCTGGCTCTTATGTTTTGCCTGATTTTAGGAATAGGAATTTTTACAAATTCTGTACAGGTTAAGGCGGCAAATTCATTGAAGATTGGAAATATTCAGGCATATGGTGGAAGTCAGGTAGCTTTTGAAGCAACATTTAAAATGAATGGTTATCAGAAGATTGAAATTTACCGTTCGACTTCAGGCGGAGCATTTCAGTTAGTTGATAATTTCACAGAAGAAGGGGAGTTATGGAATACTTACAGTGAAGGCTGGTATACTGTAGGTAATAAGAAAAAGGTAACTTGCTATGCAGATAATACAAAGGTAGCTGGACAAGTAGTATTTGAAGATGATTCTGTTACTGTGGGAAATCGTTATTCTTATAAAGTAGTTCTCACCTGTTACGATGGAAGTAAAATTACGTCTGGAACGGTATCTGTTGCAGTAACATTAGATACAGCAGAGATTTTAAATATTTATTCTGCTGATGCGAAAAAAGTAAAGATAAAATGGCGTCGTGTTAGCAAAGCGCAAGGATATCAGATTTATCGTACAGAAGGTAAGAAATGGAAAGTAATTAAGACAATCAAAAGCGGTAAAAAGGTTACATTTGTAGATAAAAAGGTAAAGAAGAATAAGGTATACCGCTATAAAGTACGTGCTTACGGAACTGTGAAAGGTAAAAAGGTTTATGGCAATTTTGGATATGTATGTAAAGCATCATTGAAAAAGCCTACTGTAAAAGGAGCCTACAAAAAGGGCAGTATTTATGGCCCGGCACTTAATAACAATCAGTTAATGCAGGTTCGAAGAGTTGTTCAGAGTTTTAAAACAAACTATATCAAAAAAGGTATGAGCAACTATGAGAAAGCATTTATTGCATTTAATTATCTTAACCAGAATTGTAAGTATGCGACAAGAGGCTGGCAGTATAATGGAGCAAATACAGCTTGGGGAGCATTGGTATATGGTGAAGCACAGTGCTCTGGATATGCAAGAGGGATGAAAGCTTTATGCGATGCCATTGGAGTACCATGTTATTATGTTCATGCCAATAAAAAGGCATTAAATCCAAGCCATCAATGGAACCAGGTGAAAGTGGATGGAAAATGGTATATTGTCGATGCTCAGAGCGGATATTTTCTGGCAGGCAGCAAAACCTGGAGAAATGAAATTGGAATGTCATGGGATACAAAGGGACTTCCTAAATGTAGTGGAAGTAATCATAAACGAGGAGGATTTTACGGTATTTAGTTATTATTTAATTAAATAGAGCAGTCTTCTACATCAGCAGGATATTTCTTCACAGAAAGGTAGAGAATTTGTAAATTCCAAGTATAATGATATAAAACGAGTATATTCCATATGGGTTTGTATAAATATGTCGCAAAACTGTATGAATTATATCCATTTTACACAGGAAAGTGTAGTCGGTACTTATCAATGGAAAGGTGACATAGACCTTGCAAATATTGTCTTAATAGGTTTAGCAGAAGACCTTCCAGAAAAAGAGGAACGATATGAACTTCATCGTTTACTGGGAGCGTTATTATCCGCAAAATTAAATGTAGATGAGAAGTTTGATATTATAGGAAATGAATTTGATATTCCATTGGAAAGTGATATCAGAAAGGATGTGAATGATATGTGTAATCTGAGTCAGGGAATAAAAGAACAGGCATATGTGGAAGGTACTGAGAATGGAATCGCCATTGGAAAACAAGAAGGAATTACTATTGGAAAACAAGAAGGAATTGCCGAGACTATAATTAAGATGTACCGAAAAGGGTATGAACCAGCGCAGATAAGTGATTTATTAGATATGGAACTAGATGAGATACAGGAAATCATTGAGAATGAGTAAGCCAGTCCAATCTAAAAAAAGAAACCGACATAACGCCGGCTTCAAAAGAGAGGAAAGTATGAAAAAATCTATCAAAAATCTGTTGTTGTTTTTGATGGTTTTATGATACTGGAAATTTGTGAACAGGTTGTGAATAAAGAATGAAGATAATCTGACGAAAAAGAAATTGCTGACGTTTTTCTGTAAGAAATAGAATAGGTCAGCAGTATCAAAAGAAACCTATAAATGAATAGTGTCAAAAGTAGACCGTTAGGTTTGACAAATCATATAAAATTAAGTGTCAAATCTAACGGTCGTTTTTTTGTGATACAGAAAGAAAATTATGAGAAAGATTTATGGGTATGTGCGAATTTCTATAAAGAAGCAGAATATGGATAGACAGATTCAGAATATTTAGTTTAGAAGATACCTGCGCTATGCTTTCATCTACAGAAATAAAAAATCCTATACACGCTCCAGCACCATTCGGTTCTCTGGGAAGAGTAAAAAGATTTCTTTTCGAATAATTATTTTTTTATGACATGGACAACTTCTGTCCATGCCAATCCGTATAATAAAACCAACAAAACAACAACACATCACACAGGAGGAGAAAGTTATGGCAGATATACTTAGTGGAATTGTATGGATTTTATACATAGTACTTGGCTACTGGTCCGTAGGTCAGACGATTTATGCAAACAAAATTATTATTGGTCCGATGGGAATATTGTGGATCAAAAGATTTATACTTGGTTTTATGTTTGGCTGGGTATTAATTCCAGTTGCTATTATAAAGTGTTTGATTTTTCGCTAAATAAGAGCAGATAAATCGACGGAGATAAAGATGCAAAGAATAGGAAAGTGGGGATGCAAGAAAGAATTTCAGATAGCAAAGCTACTTGTTTTGGGAAGTTTTTAGCAGAAACTAGATGTCGGATATGATTTATCGAGTGTTTGATTAACTGTAGATTTGAGAATCGAATGATAAAACACCGGTACGATAGAATATTAAAATAATGGAGGGAATACAAATGGCAAAGAATAAGCAGAAACAGAAAGGTTTACTAGAGTCCGTTCATGATGGTTATATAAGGGGTAGCATGGGAGGGGAGGAAGATACTTCTCAGGCACGAATCGTTACTTCGCCAGAACCATTACCAGATGAAATAAAGAAATTCCGTAAGTTATATATTTTGGTTCCGCTTAGTCTGGTAATTGGACTTATCAAAGGGGATTTTACAGGATGGTTAGCGATTGCTGCATTTATATTGTTATGTCTTGTCTGCCTGATTGATACATATGCAGACCATAAAGTAAGACGGCTTCGAAGAATGAAGTTTAAACTTCCGGCAAATGTCACAGCTGATGAATTATTTGTAAAAATGCAGCCAGTCTTTATCTCAAAATACAATTGGGGAATTGAACGTGGAGATAATGGGGAACTAACTATACTCGATAAAAAATATAAATATGATGTTAATCTTGAAGAAGATGGAACATTTGTCATCTGGTGGAGGATGTCCGTAGCAAAGGCCTTCCTATCAACAAGACATTATCCTATTTATAAAAATGCAATCGCAACGATGGGAATTATCGCTTATGAAGTACAGCAGGTATTTCCAGTTGGAGTAGAAAATGAGAGTTGTTAATTCAAACACGCTTTAGTACGGTCTTAACACTGCCAGATGACAGATTCATTTGGCAGTGTTTTTTATGATAGATAATGGGAAAATATTGATTGCTAATGTAGTTAGAATGTTATGGTATCGACAGTATTATAGAATCATGAAAAATAAAGAGTTAAGAAGCTTTCAAATAGAAAGTTTAAGTGAAATATGGTAGAGTGTTTGTAACAGGTAGCCGGTAGATAGAAAGAAGAAATATTAAAATAGAGACATAATGGAATGTAAATAAGAGGTTAGATAAAAAATATTTCTACAGAAAAATCATTAAAATAGAGACATAATGGAATGTAAATGAAAAATACCATGTAGGAATTTAGTATTTTTTTAGATTAAAATAGAGACACAGTAGAAAGTTCGTTTGATATAATAAAAAATGGATGAAAATATATGAGAGGAGGAACAAAGTATGGGACGATTTGTTGATCCAGATAATAGTGCATTTCAGGATGCATTAAGTTCAAAAATATATATTGATAAAATGGGATTGATTTCATATACGAACGGTGTAATAGACATGACAGAGTAATTTATTTATTTTTTATCTTCCCCCTAAATTCAAAAAAATTTTGCAAAATATCAAATACTCATATACAATAAAGAACAAGAATATACGGAAGAGGGGGAGTGGCATGATTTCGGATGAGATGGCTTATCGGCAGTATTTGGACGGGAAAGAAGAGAGCGCGGATATTCTTGTTGAGAGATATGGGGATGCACTTACATATTACATAAATGGATATATCCATGATATTCATGAGTCAGAAGATTTGATGATAGAGGCCTTTGCACAGATTTTTGCAAAGGAGCGTCCGATTGATGGAAAAGGAAGTTTTAGGGCATATCTGTATAAAACAGCAAGAAATTTGACGATACGGCATAGACAGAAGCATAAACTATGGTTTTTGTGTTTAGATGAGGTGGATTTTGAGCTGCCGGGCGAAGAACTGGTGGATGCAAAACTTTTGCAGTCGGAGCGGGAGCAGCATCTTTATGAAGGAATGGCGAATCTGAAGACAGAGTATAGAGAAGTACTGTATCTGGTTAGTCTGGAAGGAATGAGTTATAGAGAAGCAGCTCGGATTCTTGGTAAGAGTGAACAACAGGTTACTAATCTGGTACATAGAGGGAAGAAGAGTTTAAAAAAGATTTTAGAGGAAAGAGGTTTTATATATGCGGACGAATGAAGAACGTCAGCAATTGATTCATAGAAGAACGCTGGAGATTCAAAGAGAACAGCAGAAAAAAAGAGAGAGAGTAATCAGTGGATCAGGGATTGCTGCATGTCTGATGATAATCATTGGAATAGGATGTCTGATGCCAGAAGTGACAAAACAGGCTTCTGTTTCTGGGGCAAAAACTAATTATACAACAGGAATGGCTAGTATGTTGGGAAATTATGAGGCACTTGGATACATTTGTATGGGAATTTTGGCATTTGCACTTGGTGTTTGTGTAACGATACTTTTGTATCGTTTGCGTAAGGCGGAAGAACATCGAAAAAAAGCAGAAGAATATAAACAATCGCAGCAGGTGCGCGAAAACAGGCTGAAAAAAGAATAACAATAACAAAGCGGGGAAAAATAGAATGAATTTTGAGATAATTGATAATATATTTCAGGTAATAGTATTTTCTCTAATTGTGGTGGCAGATATTGTGTGCTGGTTTTTGCACAAGAATCGTTTGTATATTATATTGGCTTTGGCGCATAGCTGTTTTATGATGGGAACACTTTACTTTGTACTATATCTTGTTATCCGGGGAAAGGTACCACAGTTTTTTTATGTATCAGAGATTTCCTGGATTGCCAGTTATTTGTTTCTGCATTCGTATCAGATTGTAGGATATAAGGGACAGAGGATGAAGATATCAGTGATTCCGTTGATTTGTGGAATTGGTGTGGCGATTATTTCAATCTGGAGTGGGATTTTTGGTCCGGCGATTCTTTCAACGGGAGTATTTACATTAGCAGCAGGAGCGATTGTCTACATTAGTGTTTTTCAGATTTTATATGGCGATGCACCATATAAAAGCAGCATTTGTATTCTATTATGTATAATTTTACAGGTGAGTCTATATATAAGTTCGTCTTTTTTTCATGACTATACAAGGTTTAATTTGTATTTTTGCATTGATATTGTGCTGACAATCTCGATGGCGATGTTATTACCTTGTACATTTATGGAGGTGGGGAAAGATGATGTACATTGAAAATATTTTTATTTGTATTAGTATTCCATTATTGCTTTCATTGATTTTTATTCAGGGAGAAGCACGTAAATATACATTATTTGTTTGTATTGGAATGGGAATATGTGTGCTTTCTGCATATGTCAGCAGTTTTTTTATGAATTATTATGGAGTGGATACAATAGAGGCCTCCATTGAAATTACACCGGTCTGTGAAGAAGTAATGAAGCTTTTTCCGTTATTATTTTATATTTTAATATTTGAGCCGCAAAGAAGCCAGATTCCAAGAGTTGCTATTGCAATTGCGGTAGGATTTGCTACTTTTGAAAATGTGTGTTATTTAACAGAGAATGGGGCTGCAGATTTTGATCTTTTATTAATACGGGGAATTTCGACGGGAGCGCTTCATATATTATGTGGCATTTTTATCGGCTTTGGACTTGCCTATATATTTAGACAAAGGGCAATTGCAATTACGGGAATGGTTGGACTTCTTGGCGCATGTGGTGTTTTTCATGCGATTTTTAATCTGCTTATTTCGGCAGATGGCATTTGGAGATGGATGGGGTATTTGTTTCCATCGGGCATGATTATTGTTCTGGTGAGTGTATGGCATTTGATGGTAAAGTTAAATCATATGAAGTAAAGTCAGGGAAATTGGAATCTTACAAAAGAAAAGGAAGCGGGTATACCCTGCGATCCAATTGCAGGGTATTTGATTTGATAAGCAAAGCAGGCATGAAATTCTTTTTAAAATCTTTTCATTTATTTTTTTAAATAGGTGAAAGGATTTTTTTTATTATGTCTTTATAGAAGTACAATGTAAAAATGAGTAGAGAGGAGGAGAAAGATGAACCCGAAGGAGATTAGGCGGGAAAAGATTCATCAGCGTATTCATATTCTGCGTATTCGATATGACAGATGTATCATTTTTAGTTTGATACTCCTTTCTGTCGGATTGGCAGTATGTATGGGAATAATGTTTCAAGAGATGCATTTATCTGGTGTACCTGCTGTTGTTGACAGTTATGGCTCTGTTCTACTAAGGGATGGGGCGGATTTATATGTGATTATCGCCGTTGCTGCTTTTGTAGCAGGTGCGATTTTTACGATGGTATGTATCTGGTTTCAGAATAAGAAATCAGACAAAAAGAAGAAAGTATGAGATACGCAGAATAAGAGGTGAAATGTATGAAGTACCAGAAAACAAGATATGTATTAGCGAGAGTCCTCGCCGTAATACTTACTTTAACAGCAGTATTCGGGTTATCCGCTCCGCTGATAACACAGGCGGCTTCCAATGTATCTGTTCTTTATCGATATGATGGTGATGGAACTGAAACAAAGAATCGTGTAGGGATTCGCTCTGTCATTATTAATGATAAGAAGTATTTTGATATTCATGATGGCAGTGTGACAGATCGCGTAGATCCGAACAACCAGATTGCATTTTTACAGGCCGTACTCCAAAGTGGGAATGAAACAGATGGTGGAACAGACAGTCTGATTGGACAGTGGGCATCTCTGGCAGAGCAGATTTATGGAACCCATAACAAATATGCTGCTTTTGTGAATGCAGGTGGAGGTTTTGCTAAGAACTTTACTGGGGAAGAAAACCGTACAAGAAATGGTTATGCTGATGTTGCTTATGCACTATCACAAAAAGAACCTAAGAGTGATAGAAAGAGTGGAAAAGATAATACTTATTGGACAGGACTTGCTTATGCTAAGAATTTAAAGAGTGTTCGCCAGCAGGCAGCAGAAGAAATCGCTTCCGGAATTAATCGAAAGGTTAGTGGAAGCAGCATTCTTAACAGTACAGAAGGGCAGGATGCTGCGTTAAAGCAGATTGATGATGACACAACGCAGGATGTTTTATATTCGCTTGTAACTTGCGTGGACCGTGTAGGATCCACACCAAGATTTTGTTATAACACTTTTGGACTGGCTTTTTATGATTTCAAATTATCGGTAATTGCCGGAGAAGGGTTAGAGTATATTACAAAGGCACAGAAGTATGATTCTTTAAAAGAAGCAGTAAATGGACAGGCTGCGGGTGTCACTTATAAGACAAATGCCAACTCGAATCCTAAATTGAGTTATTATAAGAATGAGTCGAAAGAGGAAGCAGATATTGGAATGGAATTTAAACAGTCGAATTCCCTGACGACTTCTAATACGTTAGAGACAGGAAAAAGTTATTCTTACAGTGAGATGATTGGCTCAGAAACAACACTTTCCGGAGAGATTCCGCTGATTGCAGAGGTGGAACAGACTTTAAAAATGGAGGTGACCTGTGAGCAGGCATTATCCACAGCATATTCTGAAACAAAAGAATATAGTGAGACTTCCGAGAATACGATTTCTTCCAGCATGTCACTTCCGGCACAGACAGCGGTTGGAATGGAATCTTCTAAGGCAGTAACAAATGTGCAGCTTGGATATGACTGTCCGGTGGCGATTACTTATAAAGTAGCGGTTTTCTCTTTATCAGGCACTGTATATGATGATAATATGAAAATACAATCATTCTCTACGGCAGGCTATCGTCAGAGTCATTTCAGCACAATTTTTGGTTCTGAGTCTGAAAAAGGCGGAACGACAGCAATGGATAATCTTTATAACCGTGCAGTAAGATATACCGCGACACCAAATTACGAGCAGACATATGGACAGACTTATGGATGGACAAAGAAACGGTCTGATGGAAATCCGGCAGATAAATTAGAGAAACTGGAATGGAAAGATATTTTAAACGGAACGATTAAGGAAGAAGAACTTACAGATGAAAAGACGAAAGTTACACTAAATAGAATTCTTGTAGATGAGGACGGTGTAATTCAGCAAACTTTTTCATCCGAACCTTCTGGAACAGAATATCCGATTGGCTATGAATCATTAATAGAAGTTCCTTCAACGATGACACAAAATACAAAGAAGTATACGATATATGACAAAACTGTGAAGGATAGTAATGGTGAAGAAGTAGATAATGACATAAATTATAATGCGAATGGAGATACTTATAACAAATGGATTCAGCCAATTGGTGAGGAAGAAAAGAAGTCATTAGCGGAACAGGGCGTATCTCAGGAAGAACTTGATGCGCTGAACAGCGTGAATTTCTACTATACGGAAAATGCACCAGAAAGTGGAACAACAGGACAGCGTGCCAATAGTAATCAGAAAGCAAATAAGGCCGTAAAACAGTCTGCCAATACTGCACAAAGAGCAGCATCTGGAACAAACAACAGTCTTATAAATAAGGTTTCCTGGCTGTCAACACATTGTCCGATGTCCGTCACAGGTGGTGTACTTAATTATGATACAGTAAGTATGAATTCAAATATTAAGGAAATTGTACCATTATATCCATTAAAGAAAATCAGTGTCACAAATGGCGTGAAGACATTGAATATGATTAGTGGAGATACGTTTGATCTTAGTACAGTTACCTTGAAAGGCAGTAACAAGAATGATGTAGAGTATTATGGATTTGACCAGAATAAGGGCCATTGGATACTTATTGATCAGAATGGTAAGGAACTGACAGGCAGTAATATTGCATCTCTTACAGAGGAAAAAGCAAATGGTGAAGCGATTCTGACAGCAGGAGACGAAGAAGGAACCCTGTATCTTAAGTATATGATTGATGATGATACTACATATACCAGTCTTGAGAATGAACAACCAGCTACGAATGCAGGACTTGACGCAACAGCAAAAATTAAGGTAAATGTTACAGCAAAACCATTTGACGGAAGTGTTCAGGCAGAGGGAACTACGACAACATATGTTGGTGAGGAACCTGTCAATCTGATTGGTAACGAAGACATTAAGGGATATGCAGTAGACAGTACAGATAAGAAGATTTCCGGTGCACCTATCGTATGGGAAGCAAGACTTGACGAAGAAGATGGAATCAAGCTTGAGAATAACCGGGTATCTTTTACAAAGGAAGGAACCTATCAGATTCGGGCAACCTACCGAGGCAAACATTCAGAATGGATTAGTGTAAAAGCACTTCCAGAAAAAGCGCTGACAACGCTTAAGATCTCTGATGATACAAAACCAGCTACATTAGAAAGCTTTATTTTCAAAGACAAAGGAACTCCTGACATTATTGATTTATCCAAACTTACAGTAAAAGCATTTGACCAGTATGATGGCGAATGGAATGATCTTTCTGATGTAAAATGGCATATTGATTTTTCAGGAGAAAAAGCAGAAGACAGTTTCTCTGATTATCTGGTAGCGAATAAACTTCCAATAGATAAGGCAGGAACCTATAAGATTCAGGCAAGAGCAAGAAAAGGCAGAGCGGTATATGCAGAATCTAATGTATTAGAACTGGTAGTAAAACCGACAAGGAAGCTGACTTCACTTAATATTGAGACAGATATTGAAAAAGACGGAATCGGTATTGGAGATTCTTATTCCAGTGATTTAAAAGAAGATGTAAAAGTAACTGCACTTGATCAGTATGGAGACGAGTATGACTGGACAAAAGAGGAATACAAATGGCTGACAGGCGGAAAGTATTCTAAAGTTACAGGAGATACTTTACTTGGTCTTGTAAAAGGTTCTGATACGCTTCAGTTAATCGTAGGCAAAGATGATGCAAAGATAGAATCGAATGTAATAGACTTTGCCATTGTTACCAAACCATATGTGAAGGAATTATATACCGGTGATTCGGCAGTAGTAAGAGAAGGAGAAGAGTATGATCTTACGAAAGTAAACTTTACAGCAAAAGATCAGAATGGAGAGGCATATATTCTTTCGCAGAAAGAAATTGACAGCATTCAGTGGAAATTGACAGATAAAGGAACGATTAAGAGTACACAGGCATCTTTTAGTGCAGCTAAAAAGACGTTATCTGTAGCGGAGGGAACACTTGGCTATGGAGAAACTGGCAATGTTATTTTGACGGGAATGTTTACTAATAAGAATGGAATAGAAGCACAGGCAGTACAGTTTACTTTAACTGTAAGACAAAAGCCTGTACTGGATACCCTTCAGTTAGAGAAGAAAGATGCAGAAAGTACATTGAAAAACGGAGAGAATGCTTATGTCGATGAATACTTCACTGTAAAAGGTCTTGACCAGTATGGAGAGGAATATGGACTGGATGAAGTAGACATTACATGGAATTCGGATAATGAAAAAGCGTTCCGTTTTGAGAACAATAAAGTTATCGCAGCAGTAGAAGCAGGCAAGAAAGCGAATATTGCAGTCAGCGCAACGAATAAGCTGAATCAGAATGTGGTAAGTAATGAAGTAGAATTAAGCGTTCCTAGAGTACGTTCGCTCCAGAAGATTACGTTAGAAGAAGTACCGGAGGCCATTCCATTTAACAGTACTTTGGATTTAACGGCACTGAAAGCAACTTGCTATGATGAGTTAGGTGAAATATATAGTGAGGAAGATTTAAAAGCATATCCTGCTAAAGTTATTTTCTCATTAGATGCCAATGGAATAAATTGCAAGCTTGATACAGCGAAGAATATTCTTCAGACATATGATGAATATGGCTATATTACAATTTCTGCAATGGCTGTAAATAGCAGCACAACCAATGAGATGCAGGATGAGAATGGTAACACTATCATTTCCAGCGTAAAAATCTGGGTAGGCCCGAAAGTAGAGTCCTTAAAGAACACAGAAAAAATGATTGCTACTGCAGGAGCAAACACAATCACTTTAGAAGGAAAATGTCTGGAAGATAACATGAAGGCTGGATTGTTTGATGCAGATGGCAGACTGATTACGGAAGCTGGTACCAGTGGAAATGCAGACAGTCAGAGTGCCACACTTGATATTCCATCGAACATTGGTGGAAAGTCAGATGTAGTATATACAGTAAAATATGCAATCAAAGATACTTATATGGATGAACCGACAGGAAAGATTACTGTAAGTAATAAAATTCCAGCAACTGGCGTGAAACTCAATAAAAATAATCTGGTAATTGCTCCAAAGAACAGAGAAGTTCTAAAAGCTATCGTATCTCCATCTAATAGCACAGATAAGTTAAGCTGGAGTAGTACAGCCCGAAGGATTGCCTCCGTCGATAAGAATGGAAATGTTAGCGCAGCAGCTCCGGGAAAAGCAGTAATTACTGTTACAACAGAGAGTGGAAAGAAAGCATCTTGTAATGTATTAGTAGGACTTCGTCAGGGTGACGTGATTTCAAGTGGAATCTATCGCTATAAAGTGACAGATTCCAGCGTAGACGGAACTGGTCAGATGGAAGTGGCTGGTTTTATCAAAGGACGCAGAGCAAAGAACGTCACATTTCCAAAGAGTATAGCATGGAACGGAATTAAGTATAATGTAACTTCTGTTGGAACGAGAGCATTTGAAGCAAACAAAAAGATTAAAACAGTCATCATACCAGATTCTGTAGAAAAGATTTGCCACAAAGCATTTTATCGATGTGCGAACATGAAAAAGCTTACAGTTGGAAAGAATGTTTCCTTCTTTGGTGCCCATGCATTTTGTAATAACAAAAAGATTACAAAGATAGTTTTCAAAGGGAAAAAATTAAAGACTTTAAAAGACCCACATGTATTTATTTGTGTGAACCATGCGAAAGTGTACGTTCCAAAGAGCAAATATAAAGTTTATAAGAAACTCTTATCTACGTATGGACTCGGAAAATGTAAGTTTGTGAAAAAATAATAGATGAAAAATAATGTATGGATAAAATAGCAACGATATTCGTATATTATCAGACATCTAAAAATTAGATTCTCTTTACTGTTTACTTTAACAAACTTGGATTTTGATTTGCAGGGTCGGGAAAACTGACAGACGAAGTCAGAAAAGGAAATAACCTATATTTGTGGCCTCGGAGCAAGGTTTGGATACGAGCGTGTGTAAGCGAGTATTCAAACCGCAGCGACTAAAGTCACAAATATAGGTTATTTTTATTTACTGAGAGCGTCTCATTTGAATCAGGATTTAGATATTTTACTTACTGTGGAAGGATTGCCTTCGGTGTATTCTATGGTTACTTTATCTCCTTCTTCCAGCAATATTGCATCCAAATATTTGGATATATCCACATCATAAATCGTATCAGAATCATTTAACACAATATAATAATGGGAGCTTCCGTCAATAACTGCCTGAGCAATCTTTTTGATAGTGCCGGCTGTTGTTTTAGTGGAAGCTTTTTTACTTTCTTCATCAGAACCCATGCCATTTGACTGGATGAGGGAACGATAGGAAGCTTCGCAGTCATTTACTGTGTCCCCGGTTGCTACGATTTGGTAATTGTGTACATTTACCATTGCGTACTTTTTGACGAGGCCGGAGGCATCTTTTAATGCCATGAAATAAGTTGGTTCCGCATCAATATTCAGGAGAAGTGGGAAGGTTGCCTTATAGCCTAAGTTCTGTACTTTTCCTTCTGCGGAAGTCATGGCGGAATCTTCGATGGCTCCCTCAATTTCGTAATATTTTGTTTCCATAGTACGCTGGTTCATAAGAACGAAGCCTACGTTAGACTGATCACTTGTGATAGAAGTGACACCGGTGTATACCCACACATCATCGTTGATGGCAAGGTAATTGTAACCATTTGTTGTGGTCAGACAGTCTTTCTGACCGAGAATACTGTTGATAAATCCATGTTTTAATGTGCCGTAGTAGTTGTAGAGATTTACAAGCATATCGGCAGAGTATACACGGTCAACCCATTTTGGAGTGTCTTCGACTTTGTAGTCTTTACATTCGCCGGTGATGGCATTACATAAGACAACGCGTCCGATGGTCTGACCGCCGAAAAGACCGATGTTATATTTCTTTACGCTGCATACCCAGTAAGGGGTACCTTCTTCGTTAATTTCGAAATTAATGTCATCAAACATATAGGTCGGATATTTGAAACGAAGGTGGCGGTAAAGATAACGTCCAAAATGGTCATAAGGAGTATACTTCATTCCCTCTTTTAAGCGGACAAGTTCTGTCTGCTGTGTTGCCATATCAATTTTGATATAGGCAGGAATACCCGCTTTTTTATTAGTAAACCATTTCACCAGATCCGCATAGCGGAGAGGAGTCACACGAACCGGATTATTTTTATAATTAATCTGACTGTATTCATCTGCAACTTCAAACTGAGAAGCAAGGTCTACAAGACTTCCCATCTTACGTTCTCCAAGAATTTCTGCGGAAGACTTATCAAGCAGAGGAATCTGGTCGTAAGAAATCTGGTCAATATCCTTTGTAAATTCACTTTTTTCTATCTTCATCAGCTTCTGATATTTGGAAGCATTAATAATAGGAGAAGATAAAAGAGTGCCGACAAAATAAGCGGCGGCAATGACAACAACAAGAGCAGCCAAAAACTTGAATGTCTTTGTCTTATAATTGCCACTGAAATTGACAGGATGTCTCCGGTCACCGGTAAATGTTGTCTTTGGAAGGGCATATAGTGCAAAGATAATCACTGCTAAAAATAATACAAACTTCCACAACTCTGGATTATGGATGTTTATTGCGGGAAGAGCAATATAATAGTAAATTGCTGCAAGAATCAGAACAACAACGACGAGCGCTGCAATCCATTTCTTCCCCGTGAAATGATGTTTTTGTTTCTTTTTCATAGAAATTTATTCTCCTTTCTATTTTAACAGAGTATAGCACAGACAAGGAAATAAGAAAATAGGAATTTGCCGCAGGCAAAGAGACGCCCCCGAAGAGAGTCTAGCCCCTATATTTGTGACTTTAGTCGCGGCGGTTTGAATACTCGCTTATACACGCTCGT
>OLOK01001928.1_pt1 | contig 15978 bp, 4 predicted proteins | sample 1672591 | NCBI WGS metagenome assembly OLOK01 (sample SAMEA3136703, study PRJEB25190) | human gut metagenome | biome: human gut; feature: human-associated habitat; material: faeces | place: Austria | collected 2013 | reverse complement strand
GGCCACGCCGCTGTTCTCGGTCGAAGCCTGCTCCACCTGCACCGTAGCCTTCGCGTCAGCAGCAGTCGCCTCCACCGTCGGGTAAGAAGCAGCGTCTCCGGCCAGCGCACCGGCATATTCGGTGATATCCGCGGAGAATCCGTCAACCGTCTTGCCATCCACAGTCAGATCAGCAAGATTGGCGTTACTAGACGGCTGCGGCTTTGGCGTTGCTTCACCTTCGGCGATGCGTACTTCAGCGATCTTGGCATAGTCATTGCCATCGGCGTAGGTGAAGTTGAGGCGAATGCCCTTGGTGGCGGGCAGAGCGCTCACATCGGCTTCCGTCACGGCTCCAGCAGCACCATTCACAGTGACTGCCGGCAGCGTGGCATCAGTCCACGTGGCGCTGTCTTCAGCTAGGTACGATACAGTGAAGCTCTTCGGAGCGGCCTCGCCCTTGGCCTTATCCACCGCAACGCTGAGCTTGCCCAGCTGATATGCCTTATCGAAGGTGTAGCTGAGCCACGGCGAGGTGTCGCCGGTGCCCCAGTTCGACCAGTTGGTGCTCAGATTGTTGTCGCAAGTCAGGTCGGCCGTAGAAGCGGAGGCCCAGCTGCTGGCCGGCTCATACTTCGAGGCCGCAGCGGACGAGCAGAACAACCGGGCAAGGTTGCTTTCCACAGTCACGGTGAACGTGGCGGTTACTGAAGAATCAGCGACAAGACGCACCGTCACGGTTTGCTCGCCCAATTTGGTGGTGTCGAAGCCTTCCAGCGTGTATTCGCTTGGCTCCAGCACACGCGTTTTGCCATTGGTGAGCGTGGCGGTAACCGTCACGTCCCGAAGCGCGAGCATCTGCCCCTTGGCGATAGTGGCTTCAGGGTCCTTAGCCGCGATGGACTCCACAGCAGCAGTCTGCGAACCGAACGCAGTGCCGTTGAAGGCCACGGTGAATGCGCCGGCATTGCTGTTCGACGTGGCGAAAGCACCGGCATCGAGCCCGGTTACGTCCGCACCGGTCAGCGTTACCGTAGCGACATCCTGCCATTCATCGTTCGCGGAAGCACGCCAGTAGCCTTTCAGGGTATCGGTTGCGGCGCGCTCCAGCTTGAGTTGCACTTGGTCGCCGAAGCCGGTACCAACATGCGATGTTTCCTTATCGATGTAGCCATCGGCATTGGAATCGTACTGCATGTAAACGCCGCTTGGGCTGGCAAGTAACGTGGCATATCCCTTGCCGCCGTTAGCGCCAGTAAGACCGTTACGGACCACCAGACCGGCGCGCGGATCGCCATTACCGCCCAAGTCGAGCGGCTTGACCGTGGTTTCCAACGTTTCGTTCACGTCCAGAGCATCAGGCTGGTACACCGCACTGCCCTCGTTGCGATCCGTCCAGACGCCACGATTGGCGTTGTCCGTAACGGTGAAGTCATAGGTACCGCCGGATGCGGCGACCTGGCACGCGCTGCCGCCCTTCCAATGGGCTTCCTTCCAACTTCCGGAAATCGGGTTGGAGCAGGAAACGTCGATGGTTCTGCGGAATGTGCGGCCCGGGTTGAAGTTGCTGCTCTCGGCAAGAGTGCCCGTAATGGTGTAGGTTCCCGGCACATTGAATGCGTAGGTGCTGCCGGCAGCCTTGGTCGACTTGCTGACTGCCGTACCGCCTTCCACATTCCATGTCACCTTGGTAGCAATGGTATCGTCGCCTTCCTTGACGTTGACGGTGTCCGGCAGAGTAACGGTTCCGCCCGTGTTCACGGTCTTCGGGAGATCATCGCCGGTTTCCACAGTCCAATTGACCAGCTTGCCCTTGGCGCTACCATGGTTGCCCCAATAGCTCAGATCCCAACCGTCGGGCTCGCCTTCTTGAGCAGGATTATGCATTTCGATGGTGCCGTTCTCACCGATGGTCAGCGGCAGCCAAACATAGGTGGAATCGGCTTTACCGGAATCCCAACGGTCACCAAGGTAGATGAAGTGACCTTTCTCCTGGTCTACTGCGAGCACACTAGCCGACTGCGAACCGAATGTGGTGCCGCGGGTATCGCCCACGGACAACAGACCATCCGCACCTTCCGGCATGTTGTTGTACCACGTGTTCTCGTTGATATCGTCCTTTTCCACGCCACGGGTCCAGTTTCCCAGCATGGAGTCGGCGGTGTAGTAGGTCTGCTTGTTCGGGTCCCAGCCGGTTGCACCAGATGCGATGATGTTGTAACGCCCGTCATATTGGAATACGGCAGGAGCTTCCAGCGAACCATTTTGTTTGACGATTTGGAAATCTTCGCCACGCACCGGGGCATCCGTAGTAGCGTCTGCAAGAATGTATGGGTACTGCCCGTCAGCAGAGTACTGCTTTTGTCCCTCGGACTGGTCCACATTCGTGGTCTTGACTACATTGGTGTAATCATCGTTAAGCTTGGCGATATACAGCGTGGCATTGGCTTCGGAAGAATACAGTACATAGGCACTGTCGTCCTTCGGATCCACGAACACAGTCATATCGCGGCTGTCACCGTTCTCACCCCAGCTGGGGTTACCTGCGGCTTCTTTCCAATTGTTCTGGTTAGGCAAACGATAGGCACCCACCATAGTGAACGGGCCCGCCGGATTGTCGGAAACAGCCACGCCCGCAAGTGCACGTGCATAGTTGGAACCGCCCGGCGTGGTGCTTCCATCGGAATGCCACCACAGCACGTATTGCTTGTTCTTCTTGTTGTAGATGATCTTCGGACGCTCGAAAATGCCCTGTACGGAATCAACCGCGCCATCACCATCCTGATCGGGGTTGGTGTTGAGGTACGGGAAGATTGCGTCGGCCTTGGCAGCGTCCACACTGCCGTCGGACTTGGTCAGGTTGTAGGCCTTGTCGAAGTAGGCGTAATCGGCATTGCTCTTATCCGTCAACTGAGATTTGCTGGTCACCGCACGCAGCGCCACACCAAGATCGGTCCAGTTGTATAGATCTGTCGACATATAAGCATGAACACCGGGGCTGTTGTCGTAACCGTTAGAACGGTCTTCGCCATACCAGTAGTAGGCGTCGCCAACCTTGACCACTTGGCCACCGTGCGCTTGGATGTGTGTGCCGCCATTATCATTGGCGTTCTTGGCATACCAATATGGCTGGAAGTAATCGCTAGCGTTCTTGCCCGGATCGGCTGTGGGCTGGAACTTGGTGTATGTCGGCACTTGGCCGATGGTAGGCAGGTAATCCACACCTGCCGCACTGGCACTTGCAGCGGCCAGCCCGCATGACAATAGCGTTGCCGCGGCGGTAATTGCCGCGATAAGAGCGCCCTTGCCCTTATTGTTTATCTTCATTGATTTGGTTCCTTGATTGATGATAACGGTTTTTTGAACAAACAGTTATGTCGCTATCCGCGAAGTCAGAAAAGGGCCGACAAATCAATATACCGATACTGAAAACTCAGTATTCAACTTGTCGGACCAATTATGCTCAAAGAGCGGAGGAACCGGCCGGCAATAGTCAATATTGCCGGCTTGTTCCTTCCCCCATTACTGCGCGAGGGTGCTATGCACGCTTGCGCAGCATGAACAATGCACCCGCGGCAGCGGCCAGCAGAGCGACAGCGCCAGCGATGGCGGCAACATTGGAACCGGTGTTGGCCACCGTGTTCTTGTTGCCGTTGCCGGTGGCACCGGGCTTGTTGGTGCTGCCGGGCTTCTGTTCTTCAGGGCCAGGGGCGACTGCGTTGGCCTTGACCGTGACGTTGAAGGTCGCGGTCACACCACGGTAGGAGACGGTAATCGCCTTCTTGCCTGCGGCGGTGGAGTCGAACGAGCCAATCGCAAGCTGCGGGTCGTCAAGAGCGACCGGCACTTCCTTGGTCTTGTCGCCACTCTGATAGACGGCAGTAACCTTCAGACCGGCGGTATCGAGCTTGTCGCCGATGGCGTACTCGATCTTCGTGGGTCCGGTCACCTTGAGCGAAGCCAAAGTGAAGGCTTTGAAGGTCACCGTGTAGGTCTTCGTCTCAGACTCGTCGGCTGAGGTCACCGTAATGGTGGCCTTGCCGCCAAGCTTGCCATTCTCAACCGCGTCGCCAGTCACCTTGACGGTGGCGGCATTGTCGGCGGCGAAGGCCTGCAGCACCGGGTTTGCCTCAGCACCGAACGGAAGATCAACTGTGTAGTCGGTCTTATCAGCAGCGAAGCCCTTGATGGTCTCGCCGTCAAGACGCAGGTCGCCCAGCGTGGCATCGGATGCCGGCTGCGGGGTGAGTACCGTGCTGTCTTGTGCGAACACCTGAATTTCGGCCACGTTGATGTACACCTTGGTGTCCTGCAACGTGTTGGTCAGGCGGATGGCCTTGGCCTTTACCGGGGTGTCGAGCACGAAGTCAACGGTCGGGGTGTCGGCGGCGGTGATGCCGTCGGAGCCAGAGCCGGCATCGCCGGCCTGTATCTTCCAGCCATCCTTGGTACCGACTCCATGCCATTCGCCAGCCTCATCCTGGTATTCCAGCGTCTGGCTCTTCGGCCAAGACGCACGACCATCGTAGTAGAAGAAGGTCTTCACTTCGGTGATGGTCTGAGCTTCGTCGAAGGTGAACGTGGCGACCGGGTCCACCGTCGAGGCGGTGGAAGCCCAAGTGGACCAACCCTTTGACGTAGTGTCACCATCGATGGCCTTGGAAGCGGAGGCACCCTCCTGGAAGTTCACCGAGAAGTTCGTGCCAGAGGCCGCGGCGATGTTCTTCGCAGCACCCTGAACCGGCGTCACGAATGCCTGAATTTCGGTGGCGTTCATGTAGTCGTTGTTCACGGTGTTCACAATGCGCATCTTCGTGGCATTCACTGTGCCCTTATCGGCCTTGAACGTCACCGTCTGGCCTGCGGCAGGCTTAACATCGCTACCGAATTGCATCCACGTCTCGCCATCAGTGGTGTACTCGGCCTTGGCGGAAGCCGGAGCCTTGTCACCATACGTAATGGTCACGCTGCTAAGCTCACACTCAGAGCCGAAGTCAATCGTGGCGGTCGGGCTGGCGGAATAGTCACCAGCAGAGTTCCACGTCACCCAGGCTTCAGCTGACGTGTCACCATCGGTGAGCTTCTTCCACTGATCGCCCTTGCTGTATTCCGTCTGCTGGTTGGTCACAGTCAGGTTGGAAGCAGTGTCGGCCACATTCTCAGGCGTGGCGGCGGTGACATAGATCGCGCCCTTCAGCGCAATCGTGGTCGCGTCGTCCAGCTGGTACGTACCGGTCACGGCAATGTTGTCGCCAGCCTTGGCATCGGCGAGCTTGGTATCAAGCCCATCGAAGTTCCACGTAACCTTAGCCGCATCGCCCTCGAATGCAGGCGATGCCTTGACGTGTAGGTACACCGGCGCAGCCTCAAGCGCGGCCTTCGCCTCGCTCGCACTGGTGCCGGCCAGCACTGTAGCCGATACCGGATCGGAAACGGTGAGCGCGCCAACGTAGACCGTAGCGGCGACATTGAACTCGTTGCCGTACACATCGGTGGCGGTAGCGGTGGCTTCGTAGGCGCCTTCCTTGGCCACATCGACCTTGGAAGTATCCCAGTTGGCAACCGTGGCCTTGCCTTCGCCCCAGGTGTAGTAGAGCGTGACTTCGGTCGGCAGCGCGGCCTTCTCGTTAACGGCGGTCTGCACGTTCACGGTCTTCTGGCTGGTCGGCGTTACATTGCGCAGAGTCCATGTCTGGTTGGCGGACGGCGAAGTGCCGCTCGGTGACTGCCACAAGCCAACCTTCGTGCCGACTGTGGTACCAGAGTTATCCACATCAAGGTTCGTCTTAGTCGCGGCATTGAGCAGCTGGTAGGTCGAACCATCGGAAGTGTTGAGAATCCACTTGGCAGCCGGGTCGGACTTAGCGGCCCCAACCGTTTCGTTGGAAAGCGCGTTCGTGCCATCCTTGGACACCAGCACCTTGCCTTCGGCGTTAGTAATCACATAAGCCTTGAGATCAGGGCGCTCGGAGTCGGCGGGCTGCTCGATCTGGGTAAAGGTCCAAGTCTGCTTCTTGGCGTTCTCGGCATCGGAAGCGACGTTGGCCAGGGACAGCGCGGAATCACCAGAAGTGGTATCAGCCACGGCCTTGCCGGACTGCTTACCAACGAGCTGGTAAGTATCGCCGGTCTCGACGGCAGCATCCTTAGCGTAGCCGGTCACGCCAGTGAGCTGGATGGAGGCGATAGAACGGGCGGGCACAGTGACCGTAGCGGTCTTGGCAGCCTTGTCAATCACCACAGAGCCTTCAGCTTGCTTGACGTTGCTGGTCTTGGCGAAGACTTCCGGAGTGGCGGAATCGACACCCGCGTTCTTGTCTTCGGCAGAGGTTTCGGTGGTCAGGTAGAGCTCACCGTAAGCGTTGTCGGCAATCTCGCCGTACTTCGACAGGTCGATGACGAAGGTCTGGTCAGAGGTGCCGGAGTTGCGGTGGATGACGGTCTGCGTCTTGCCATCGTCGGAGGTGGCAGTCATGTTGTTGTCTTCATCGTTGTTGGCGATGACCTTGTCGCCCGCGTGGATGAAGTGGGTGATGGCCTTGACGCCGTTGTACTTGGCGTTTGCAATAACCGTGCACGGTTCAAGTCCATCGGTGGTACCGCCGTTGTTGTTCACGCGGCGCTCGGAGTAGAGCTTGCCGTCCATGCCAGCCACGGTGCAGTCGAAGTCGATGAGCACGGTGCCCCAGTTGGTGTTCTCACCGGCCGGATTCACATTCGAGCCCATCTGCATGTTGTAGAGGTCCTCGACCACCTGCCAGAAGGTGAAGTCCTTGGACTGCAGGCGGGTGACGTTGGAGCTGATCTTGCTCATCATGCCCAGCGCGTTGTCGAAACCGTACGGGTTGTAGGAGCCAGACTGCCAGGAGCCGTCCACCTCGCTCATCGACAGCTTCTTGCCGTCTGCCTGAGCGATATCGCGCGACTGCATCTGGTTGCTGTCGGAGTAGGCGTGAACGTTGTACTGGCCGATAAGGTCCTTGATCGCCTGCGGGTACTGGTTGTACGACTTGACAAAGTCAGCGGAGTTTGTAGCATCAGTGGCTGCGATGATGGTGTCATCATTGTCCTTGAGCGCCTCAGCGAGTGCGGTAATCGTCTGCTGCTGCTGGGCGTTGCTGACATGCATACCCTCCTGCGGCTTCTTCAGCGCGTTGGAGTATGGGGTGACGGACTTATCTTTGTCGGAGTAGTACTTATCCCAGTAGTTGTTAATGAGCTTGGTGTTGTCATCGCTCTCATCGGTGTACTTCGAAGCCATGTCGCCCGGAGTGCCCCAGTAACTGGTCTCGGACTCGTTGAACGGCTCGACCGTGTCAACGTTTGCGCCAAGGCTTTCGAGGTGCTCGACGTTCTTGGTCATGTACTGAGCGAATTTCTCAGGGTTTGCAAGATTATTGCTACCGGAGTTGCGTCCACCAGTGGCGTAACCGCTGTTGGTCAGGAACCACGGAGCGGAGTTGGCGAAGGCCTCTACGTCGGTGATGTCAGGGTTATCGCCGGTGGCACCGCGCTCAATCCACCAGTCTTGGGCGGCGGACTTGGAGAAGTCATACTGGTTGTCGTCAGTCGGGTCGAATGCCGCAGCCAGCTTGTCTTTGTCGGCCTGCTTGGTGGTTACGCCATTGCCATACGTGCCGGAGCCGGTGGCGTCATCTTTCCACGTGCCAGGCACGGCAGCGCCTTGGCGCATGAATGGGTAGCCGTAGGCAACATCGGAGGCATTGCCGCCGCCCACGTTGTAGCGGGCCATGTTCAGGTCCAGTCCTTCATCACCGAAGATGGACTGGTAGAACTGTTCGCGCAGCTGTTTGCCGTATTCCACAGCCTTAGCCTTGGAAGCGTCATCGCCGAGATTGGTGGTGATGGCCGATTCCTCGCCGAGGCTGCCGGTGGCGTTGGCGAACCAAGCCAGTGAGGTGCCCCAGCCATCGAAACTGTTGGCATACCACGGGTTCGGGGTCACGGTAATGGCATCGTTATCAGCCGCATACGCAGTGCCGGCAACCGCAAACGCCCCTCCTCCCACTAGTGTTGCCGCCGCAACCATTGCAGCAAGCGATTTGCTCAGTACCTTCATTGGTCTCCTTAGTGTTCCTGCTGTCCGCCTTATACCGGAAAAATCGGCCTTTGCTTCACTGAGCCAGCCTCTTTGCCTGATACATGACCTACGTCGACTCCTTCTTTCGGCGCAGCCAAAATGTTTACGCAAACATTTTGATATGAGCGATTTTATCACAAAACCGTCACCCAGCAAACAACTTCAGAGACCACAAACGACGCACAAAGTCATGAGCCATTCGAATTGCGCTGGCCCAATCGCTACGAATCATATTTGCCGTAGCCCTTAAGTGAATCCCACTGCATCGAGATATCGCGCCCGCTATCCCTTCCGATAACGCCGACCACGCGTGTTGCCTTCAGCAATCAGCTTTCCTTGCGCAACTAAACCGTTTAGGAATTTGCGGACTGTTCTGTTATCGAGCTCTGTTATCTTGGCGAGTTCAGGTACAGTCACATAGTCAACCTCTGTCAAGCGTCGATTCATCGCCGACAGCATCGCTGCCCGCGAATCAATTTCACCCGATGCGGTTGCATCTGCTTTCTTACCATCCACACGTTCCCCGCCAATGAGCCTCGCACCCTCTTCGGCATCTTTCTCAACTACAGATCTCACGCTAGCAAAACCAGAACCATCCACGGTCTTCAGCGCAGGAACAATAGGAATCGTCGCCTCGAATATGTCACCATCGCGGAACTCAGGCTCTCGCTCAGTATATTGCCGGGACGCTCTTATCAGATTCCGCAGTCCGCTACCCAGCTGCTCGGCTATGCCGGTCTGCACAAACACATTAGCGATAATCGGATTCTTTGGCATTGGCGTGAACTCGCCCAGCTTCATTCGACCTTCAAAGAATGAGCGCGAAGCATTAACCGTCCGGATGGATTCATTATCAATGGTGACACGCGCCACCACCGGACTGGAATACTCCCGATGCATGAGGCTGTTTGCCACCAATTCACGGGCGATCATCGTACGCGGGCTCACTCGCTTATCGCCCTTTAACACAAAGCGGTCAGGCAGATTCCGCTCAGTAAATTCACGGAGTTGCTCGTACGAATCGAACAAGTTGGTCCGCACCATAAGTCGGTCATCGTATCGGTCAATATTGTCTCGCCGAACCACGGCATCAGTAATATACGCTGGGCAAACCGAGGAAATGACTTCATCCTTGCCCAAGAGCAGCACTGCAGCAAGATTAAAGCCCTCTTCGCCGGTCGTGTAATCACGATCGTATAGCTTGGCGCTGCGGAACAGTTCTTCGTCAGACATAGTTCCCCAAGGGTGCCCAGCTCGCTGAGCGACCGCCAGCTGCCGCATTCGCGCAATCAGCTCAGGACGCAAATCAAACGGAGTCACGTAACGGAAAATTCGCCGTTCGGAATAGTAGTTCTGCTTGCGAATATACATTTGACTAATCTGGATATCGCTTTCGATGTGTGTATCCACATCAGCAATGCGATCAAACACTGCGCCCTTGAACCGCACAACCGAAGAACTCGGAGCTACCCAAATACGAACAATAATCCGTTCGTCGTACTCGATATGTTCCGTTTCCACCATTGGAGCCGGTTCGAACATCTTACGATTAGACACTACGTTGACAACGTTGCGCTCTATCTCACTAACGCGCTTAGAATCGACGCCGAGCACTTGACCGTCATCGTCAACGCCAAGATAAATGCTGCCACCAGAACGATTGGCGAATGAGCATACAGTCTCAAAAGTATCCGTATGAGGCAATTCGCTGCAGCGCTTGAACTCGACCATAGATGATTCACCGGCCTGCAGCACTTGCATAAGTTCATCCTGCGTCATCGCATTCCGCCCTTCATAGCGATAATTCATACATTAGGACATGGCACTTATCGTATTTTAGCATCTAATTAGTACATTAGGACATTGTTTTATGTCCTAATGTACTAATTAGGCGGCTAATTGTACTAATAATTGCACACTGATGTACTAATCCGATGATCGAATGCACTAATTGTCCGCGCAAATGCACTAATCGGATGACCGAATGTATCAATGAGACCTATAGGCAGCCGATTGGCTGACGATCAGCCCAGTCATTGGCTATCGGCCGCTAGCCAGTCAGCCGCCAACAGCCAACAGCCACCCAACTAATAGCCGCCAGCCAATCAGCCCGTCCAATCACTCCTTGTGTTCCAGTGCGGCCTTCAAATCGCGGCTACGGTAGCGTTCGCGCAGCATCGAGAATCCACCGAAGCCCACAAGCCACACCAGGCCGGCAATCGCGGAATTGCGCGTATCGTCCGCAAGGAACAACGTCAGGTAGATGAACACGAAGAACACGATTGCCACCGTATTGAGCACCTTCCAAGCGGGCATGACGAACCCGTCCGGAATGAAATCAGCGGAGCGACGGTACTTGCGGTGTGCCATCAGCGTCAGGATGTAGATGAACAGGAACACCGCGGAGCTGGCGGACGAGAACAGCACGAACGCTCCGGACACGCCGGGGATGGCGTTGACGATCGGCGACAGCAGTATCAGCGCCGCGGACACCAGGATGGCGCGGGCCGGCACCTTGCGATCGGACACCTGACCGAGCTTGTTCAGCATCGGGTTCGGCGACACCTCGGACAGCTGGTACAGGTGGCGGCCAGCCGAGTACAGCAGCGAGTTCAGCGCGGAAGATGCGGCGGTAATCACCACGAAGAACACCAGCGCAGACGCCCAATTCAGCCCGGCATACTGGAACATCATAATGAACGGGGATGCGAAGGAGCCGTCCTTGTTCGGCTTGAACGAGGTCCACGGCACAATGCACATGATGGCCACCAGTGCGCCCACATAGAAGATGAGCACGCGCACGATAATCTCGTTGATGGCCTTGGGCAGCACCTTGCGCGGATTCTTGGTCTCGGAGACGGTGACGCCCACGAATTCAATCATCTCGTAGGCGAAGAACACCATCTGGAAGCTCATGAGGAAGGCCATCCAACCGTTCGGCGCGAACGAGAAGTTGGCGAACAGGTTGTCGAATCCGGCGTGGCCGGCCGGGCTCACGTGGTCCACGCCGTGAATCTGCACGGCTGGGTAATGGTAGCCGATCACGATCATGACCACGGCGGTGGCGATCATCGCGCAAATCAGCGTGATCTTGATCATCGAGAACCAGAATTCCACCTCGCCGAACACCTTGACGGCAATCAGGTTGATGGAGACCAGCGACACCAGGAAACACAGCTCGATCAGCCATTTCCAATGGGTCAGGTCGATGCCGAACGTGTCGAAGAAGGTGATGAAGTACGTGGAGACGGCCGTGATCTCGGTCATGCCCAGCAGCACGAGCGCGGCCCAATACGTCCAGCCGGCGAAATGCCCCCACCCGTTGCCAAGGTAACGGGTGATGAAATTGATGAAGGTGTGCTGGCTGGGGTCACGGTACATCATTTCGCCGATGGCGCGCATCAGGAAGAACATGATGACACCGACCAGAATGTACACGAAGATGATCGAGGGGCCGGTTAGCGAGATTGACTTGCCCGAGCCCAGGAACAGGCCGGTGCCGATGGTGCCGCCAATGGCGATGAACTGCACGTGGCGATTGCTCAGGCCACGCTCCATCTCGTTGGTCTGGTCCAGGCTTTCGACAGACTTGAGTTTGCCCGTAGCCTGCTGTGTACCACCATTCACATTCGTATCGGCCATACTGATTTCATTTCTCTTCTCTGCCGCCCGATTGTTACGCACCAGACGCGATACTCGTTCAAAACAAGTTCAAACTGTATCACCGAAATATGTCACGAAAACCGCTCAGCTCAAGAATACATGCGATGATACTGTAAATATTCCGCCAAAAAGTTCAATTCATCAACACCAAATTGAACTTCTACCTCTATTCCACGGACTTGAGCGAGCTGACCGGGTCTACGCGATCGAGCACTGGGTTGGTGAACAGCTGCACCAGCAGCGCGAACGCCAGCGTCGCCACCACGGCAATCGCATAGCTGTACCAGTGCACTTCCACTTCGAAATACAGCGACGGCATATTCAACGCAGCAGTCAGTAATCCGCCTATCCACCTGCCAAGCGGCAGACCAACCACCACACCCATACCGGTCAATATCATCATCTCGCGGTTCACGTAGTTGTGCACCTCGCGGTCATAGAAGCCCAGCACCTTCAGTGTGGCCATCTCGCGGATGCGTTCGGACACGTTCGTATTGGCCAACGTAAACAGCACCACCAGCGCCAGGCCGCCGGCGAGCCCCACAATCAGCGCCACCACGGCACCCATCAAATCGAACTTAAACGTGGCGGCCAGATGCGCACAGCTCACGGCCTTGAGCACCGACGATTCCTCGCCCAACCGATCCGCATATTCGGCCTGTTCGGTCTCGGAACCTTTCAGCTTGGCGAGCATCGCGTTCCACGTCAAGGTCGAGGCAGTGCCATCTCCCGAAGCCGAAGACGCCACACCGCCGGCCGCAAACTTCTGGTCGTACAGTCGCTCACTGATGTACACATCAGAGCCAATAAGATTGCGCGTCACGGCCGTGACCTGCACCTTGGCCCGGCTGCTACCGCCATTGCCCAGCGTGACGGTGTCGCCGGCATGAATATTCAGCGAGTTGGCGGCGGACTGCGATACAATCACGCCACTATCGTCCAGCGCTACAGTGCCGCCACCCGCTTTGCCGAAGATATTGGGCAGCCCAAACCATCCATCATCGCCAGCTTGTTCCAGCGTGACCATATCGTTCAAGATATTCAGCGAATCGTTGGGCACGGTCATCAGCTGCACGGTTTCGCTTTCCTGCGCCGCATTGCTCATCTCGCCACTATCCACGCGCAGATTCAGCGTTTCGGTGGTTTGGCCATCTTGTGCCACCTGCTTGCGCATCGCGGTGGCGTCATCGTCATTGGCCACGACCATCAGGTCGTACTGGTAGATCTGCTCGTATTGTTTGACGCCAATCGTGTCGACGGTGTCATTAATCGCAAATCCGCAGATAATCAACGCTGTGCAACCGGCCACGCCACCCACGGTCATAATCAAACGCGACTTGAATCGGAAGATATTGCGCGCGGTGACTTTGCCGAGGAAGTTCAGCCGGCTCCATACCGGGCGAATCCGCTCCAGCAATATGCGAGCGCCCGCCTTCGGCGCCTTCGGGCGCATCAGCGCGGCGGGCGTGTGCCGTATCTCCTCGCGGCAGGCGAGCGCGGTGACCACGCCCACACCGACCACGAACAGCACGATGCCGGCCGAGCCGTACAGCCAGTCGTATTCGAGTCGCACACCGGGCAATATATACAGTCCCTCAATCACCACCATCAGGAATGCCGGGATGCCGAGGAATCCGACCAGCAGACCGATGCCGCCGCCGACCAAGCAGGCGAGCAACGCGAACAGCAGATACCGGCTGGACACGGCGAGTCCGCCATAGCCGAGTCCAAGGTAGGTGCCGATAAGTCCGCGGTCTTCCTCGACCATGCGGGTCATGGTGGTCAGGCTCATGAGCACGGCGACCAGCAGGAACACAATCGGGAATGCGCGGCCGATGGATTCGATGGAACTGACATCTGATTTGAGCGAGCTGAATCCGTCGATCGAAGCGCGCGTCTGCACATACCAACGTGCGTTGGCCACATCGTCGATGCGCCGTTGCTGCTTGGCGAATTCGCTTTCCGCTTCGCTTCGCTTCGCATCGAGTTCAGACTGCGCATCATCCAGTTTCGCCTTGCCGTCCGCGAGCTGTTGTTCGCCTTCTTCCAGCTGCCGCTCGCCTTCTTCGAGCTGCTGCTTGCCGCTGGCCAGTTGGGCGGCCTGCGCTTCAAGTTGCGCCGACTGGGTTTCGAGGGTTGCGGCATTCGCTTCGAGTTCCGCGGATTTGGTATTGAGCTGTGCCTCTCCTGCAGCCGCTTCCTGTTCCTTGGCGGTCAGTTGCGCGTTCTGCTGGTCCAAGGTGGATTGTGCGGGGGCAATGGTTTCGTTTAATGTGCGCTGCAAATCGGCTTTCTGCTGGGTCAGACTGTCTCGCTGCGTTTGCAGTTCCGTTTGCTTGGCGGCCAGCTGTTGCCGCAGCTCACTGATTGACGGCACTTCAGGCAGGGTAATGCCAAGGCGCGCGAGCAGTTGCTTGATGGCCTGCCATGTGGGTGAGTTGAGGTCGATATTCGGGTCAAGTTGCGCCAGTAGATTGTTGGCCTGTTGAATCATGGGCAGCATCTGATCAATTTGCGCCATGCCTTGGTCGATTTGGGTAATGCCCTGTTCGATTTTCGTGCGATTGGCGGTCAGTTCCGTTTGCGCCGCATCGAGCTGTTTGCGAGCCGAGGTGAGCTGCGTTTTGCCTGATTCGAGCTGGGTGCGCGCTTCGGCTATCTGCTGGCGACCTTGCGCGATCTGTTGACGGGCCGTTGCAATCTGCGCACGTCCATCGGCGAGCTGCCGTTCGCCATCGGTAATGGTTGTCCTGTTGTTCTCCAATTCGGTACGGCTATCTTGCAATGTCGTTTCGTTGGCTTCCAGCTCGGCCCAGTTGTCGTCGATCTGCTTCTGGGCTTCGTCCAGCTGCTCGTTGGCCTCGTCTTGGGCATCGTCCAGTTTGCGCTGCGCGCTGGAGACGATCTGTTGACGACGGGCTTTCTGGCGTGTGGTCTGTATCTGATGTTCGATACGGTCGGCCACGGTTTTGACGGCTTCATCGTAGGCATCGGAAAACGTGTCAAAATCGGACGCACCAGTGACGGCAACCGATATCGCAGTGTATATATTGCCGGTCACGCCGTCGCTGGGTGCAAAGAACGTATAGTCCTCGGATGAGGTGGACCGGAAGGAGGTCATGCCCGAATAGCCGTCTGGATTGTTGAGGTCGCGCGGGTCAAGTACGACGCCGGTGATGGTGAGTTTCGTGGGGAACTGCGGGGATTGCTCGGCGTCGGCGTCCGTATTGGCGGCGGACTTCGCATCGGATGCCGAGGCATTGGCGGCGACACCTACCGTATCGGCATTATTGGAATCGTCAGTCTCCGTGGCCGCTACCGATATGACGGATGAAGAGGTGTCTTGTGGCGTCACAGTAATGGTGCCGCCAATCTTGAGTCCGCTATCGTTCAGGAATTGCTGCGTAACCGCCACTTCGCCGGCCTTGTTCGGCAGTTTGCCCTGCCGTATGTACGGCTGATCAAGCCCTTCGGTACCGATTTCCTGCATGGTCACGGTTTTCTTGGTGCCGTCCACCAACGTGGTCACCGTCTGAGAACGTTCGGGCTGCACGGTTTGCACACCGTCGATTCGGCGCAGTGCCGTTGCATCATCATCGGTCAGGCCGTATGTGGATAGCACCTGCAGGTCATGCAGTCCCTGCTGATCGTAAAAACGACCGGCCGCCAGAAAAGCATCGCGGCATCCGGCGTAGATGCCGGTCAGCACGGCCACGCCAAGCAGCGTAATGACGGCGATCGAGACGAACCTCTTCCAGCTGCGCAGCCAGCAACGCAACGTATCTTTGGCAAATACCGCAGAAACGCCCGCTCCTCGACCGCCGCTATCGTCGAGGTTCCGCCGTTTCACAGAATGTTTCACAGGTTGTTTCACGAATCGCCTCGCTTGTTTCACGGGGCGTTTCACAGAGTGTCTTGCAGTGAGCATCGCCAATCACCTACCATTCGATATCGGCGATGGGCCGCGGCGTTGCGTTGACCTCCTCGCTGGTCACCTTGCCGGAGCGGAAGCGAATCACTTTGTGAGCCATCGGTGCAAGCGCGGAATTATGCGTGATGATCATTACGGTCATGCCTTGTGTTTGGCAAATATCCTGCAGCAACTGCAACACTTCCTTGCCGGTCTCGTAATCGAGCGCACCGGTCGGCTCATCGCACAACAACAGCTTCGGCTTTTTGGCAATCGCGCGGGCGATGGCAAACGACCCTGCCATTATCCTTGCCGACGAGCCGAC
>OLOK01001904.1_pt1 | contig 16132 bp, 19 predicted proteins | sample 1672591 | NCBI WGS metagenome assembly OLOK01 (sample SAMEA3136703, study PRJEB25190) | human gut metagenome | biome: human gut; feature: human-associated habitat; material: faeces | place: Austria | collected 2013 | reverse complement strand
GAGTCGACTGCCGAAACCTCTGTAATTTCTGCTTTTTCTTCTGTATTTTTAATATTATCCGACCGCAATTTTCAAAACCTCCTATCTATGCGACTGCTTATTAAAGCTTATAAATCTTCGCAAATTCGGCGAGCTTTGCTCGACGATGTGAATGTTTGGTCGCCCCAAAGCGACCAAACTTTAACCAGCAAACAAAAAAAGGTTCGATTTCCATCAAACCTATCCTCTATTCGCTTTCTCAAACTCTGCGACAAATGCCCGAAATTTGCCCCTACAAACCTATGGGGTAACTTACCCCACCTACCTTGTAAAAGCCTTACAAAAGGCATTGTCGTGCGACACAGGGCAAGTTAGTCGGTATACCGACAGGACAATTATTGTCAGTTATTACTCAGACTGAATATTTTATTCATCATGAGCATTGTTCTTCGATTTCCTTGCAGGCTTTTTTGCAGTTGTCATTTCAATAAACTCTCTGACATTTGACGGTACATTTTTTTGATACAATGATTCTATGCATTTATCAAGTTCCTCTGTCAGCTTCAGATTTTTCTGTCCTAAATACATTTCAAGCGCTGTGAGCTTTTCACTCTCAACGCTTACAGTTACTGATTTTTTCATACGCCCACCTCCATTTCATTTTTAAAATAAAAAAGAGCCGATTAACGACTCTTATAATTTAATATTTCATTGTCAGTCCCTGATCTGATTCCATAAATATTTTCTTCTCAGGTATTCTGCCTGTTCATGAGTGATTAACCCATCACTTATTTCTGCCATGTTGATACTGCCATATAATTCTCCCCACCAACAATCAATTAATGAAGAATGAGTTTCTATCGCTTTCTTAAACTCTTTTAGATCATGTTCAAGATAATCCGGTAAACCATATTCATATGAGCGTTCTCGTTCATTTTTCATTTCTTTCGTATCAGACATTTTAATCACCCCCAACCCTAAATTTACAAGATTAATTTAAAGTTATTATACCATATTATATACCTTTAATCAAGAATAAAACAATGGTTTATCCCATCTCCATTCCCATACTAAAATCCTGTGATTCATCTTCCGATATTTCTTCCTCACATTCCTCTGTTATATTCTGTTCCTGTTGAACAGTGATTGCCGAATACAAGTCCTGATCCTTTCCGTATATTACTCCATAGGAAGTTGAAATCGTTCCCTTGCATTTTAAAATTTTACTTCCGAAATCATGTAAATCTATATCTTCAAGTACAGATAAATTAAAATCAGTCGGCAGATTTCTTGATAAATATTCCTTTCCAAATACACTTTCATGTCTGATATTCATATCAAAACCATATCCATCAAGACAGTTTATACATTCTTCAGCGTCGGAAATTTCTTTGAACTCCTGACTCTCCATTACAGCTTTCAGCTTTATAAAATCATAATCAGACAGCTCTGATAGTTTTTCCGCAAGCAAATTCAGTTCATTTATCCTGTACATATCACCAAACTGCTCATCGGTGATCATCGGCAAAGCTGACTGAAAATCATAATAAACCATATCTTCGATCCTGTCTGTCCCAAAGGATTTTGAAAATTCATCAAGCTGTTCTCTGTCACAAGGAAGTGAGATCCATTGTGCAAGCTTATCTGTAGGTTCTTCATCAATAGGCGCAGGCGCAATCCGCAGACGGAAAAAACATTTATCACCCTCGCCTATCTCAATATTGATGTCCGGTTTTTCATATACAGACGGCACACAATAATAGCCGTCAATGAACATTCCTTTCTCTCTGTCCTGACACAAACTGCCGATTTTCTCACGGTCAATGAGGTCTATGTATTCAACGGGAAGCTCCTTCAGTTCTTCAACCATATCATTTTCTATCATTGCTTCACCTAATTCTTCTAATGAAGAACACCGATATACAGGAACACTGTCCAATCCATAAGTCATCAATAACAAATCTTCAAAACTGCTTTCAGGATAAGCTGCTAATAGACTTTTGAATACCGCACAGTTAAGCTCATCAAGCTTTTCATATCTTTCCGCAAACAGATTGATCTTATATATATCCGCAGAAAATTCTTGTTCGCAAAGGTTTTGGGGCAATGTCGTATTATCATATTTTGAAATTTTAAACAGAACTTTTGAATCATTTTTCGTAATTTTCATCTGATCTAATGTATCCTGCAATTCAAAAACCGTCATAGGAAAATCCTTTATATAAGCAGTATATTTGCCGTCTTTTAAATATATTTTCATTACTTCTTCTCCTTTTCCTCAACATAACTGATGTACGGAATCTGTAACCAATGAGTCCACTCACGCCCTACAAGCTTGGTACGGGTAACGCCTCTCAGCGTGTTCATGGCTTCGATCACCTCTCCGTTTCCAATATAGATTCCGATGTGACCGTCACTCCAAACAGCAAGTCCGGGAACTTCCGGTATGGTGTCTATCGTACCTTTTACCTTGGCATTTTCAAACATTCCGTTTGCTCCCACATCTGCCATGCCATTAGAACCAACCGTTATCTTACCTGATTTACTGTCATACCAACCGTATCCTTTGATTAATCCAACGCAGTCCGCTGTCCTCTTTCCAAGCCAGTTTGAACGGATAAAGTCCATGTAGCTTGTTACTTCTCCCCCAAACACTGAAGCTCTGTCCTGCAGAATTGATTCGGTAAGAACATTTCCGTATGTACCATAGACATATCCCCAGCCGTTTTCGTGAGCCTGAATTGCCCATTGGACAAGTCCCAGATTATTTTTCTTGGCTTTGTCATATTCATCAAACTGAATTTCATTATTAAAATTCTTTTCCTCCCCGTACTCTATCCACGGTATTTCAAACCACGATTTCCATAATGAATTTTTTACAGACTCTTTTACCACTCCGTCCGTAACAGATTTCGCATATACCACATTACCTCCGCCGATATATATTCCAATGATATCTCCGTTTATAACAGCAGTTCCTAACCTTTCGGGAAGCTTATCCATACTTCCTTTGACTGATGCTGAGTTGTACAGCTCCTGCACACTCATATCGGAAATCGAATAATTATCCTTTGATATCGTTTTGCTTTTGCTGTCATACCACAGATATGATCTCAGTAAGTTATAGTTATCTGTCGTTCTGCGGCTCTGCCATTTATCATATTCTTCTGTGATATCCTTTGGGTATTTTTCTTTCAGAGCCTTGTATTTTTCTTCTGTCAGAACATTTCCGTCTGTATAAGGAACATACCCCCATTGAGTTGTATATGCATTTTCTGCCCACCTCGCTAAGTCAATGTTGTTTTTCACATCGAGATTTAAAAACAAACTGCTGTCAATACTGACATTTGCAATCACAGAATATGACCTCATAAATTCTTCATAGCTGATTTTTAATCCGTATTTTCTATTCAAATTTTCAATCAGCTTTTTATTATCCTTCTCCTTAAAACAGGCACAGTAATCTGTAAAGAACTTCTCACCCTGCTTTACAGAATCAAAATAGGTGAGGTAAATCATTTGTGCTTTTACGGTCTGTGTTTTAAGACCGAGCTTTGACAGCTCATCTGCAATTGCTTTACCGTCCGATTCCATTTGTGAAAGCTGAGATTTCTGCTCAGCACTCAGATTCTGAACATATGCAGAATAATCTATATTCTGCGTTTGAGCTGATGAAAGCTGATTTCCTATTGCCAATAAAACCATCACAGGAAGCAAGGCTATGACTATTATCATCGCTGCTAGAAATCCAACTACCTTCCATGTCCGCTTATCCTTTGCCAATATCACTGCTGCCTTTTTGGCTATTGCTCCTGCTGTTATACTCATTGCTTTTCCCTCCCTTAAATATAAAAACTGACCGTTTTTTCAACAGTCAGTTCTTGAAATTTCTTTTTTATCTCCGCAAATATTTTTGTCTTAAATAGTCAGCATGTTCGTAGTTTCACAAATATTATCTTCCTCCTGCCTTACCGAACAGCTTAGCCTTATAATCGGAAGCTATTACCTGTAACAGATATCTCTCGTTTCCGCACCGATACAAACACGAACCCCTTGCAGGATATTTAACTAAATCATACTCTGACATTTCTAACTGCAGTGTGTCAATAAACACCTGTACCTCGATATTTCCGGGATTAAAATAGAACTGATGCGTTGGAATCGAGAACAGCGGCTTTGTAAACTCCTTGATTTCAGGCAGCAGAAAGTCCTCGATATTCTGTGAAGCTATCACTATCGAGGACTCTTTTTTACGAACACGTTTCATGGCGTTTCTTATATATTCTATCGCCGTTAAATTAGTTAAAAACAAATACAATTCGTCTATTGCCGCAACGGTATTGCCTCTGCTCAGCAGCTGATTACTCATATAGCTGAGAATGTTAAACAGCAAGGTATCCTTAAGCTTCTTGTTTGTGTCCATTAAGCCTTTCACACCGAAACATAAAAACTCACTGTCCTTTATATTCGTATGACCGTTAAAATATTTGCTTTCCGCTCCTTTGCACATGGAATGCAGTCCCAGACAGATGTTCTGTAAATTTTCTTCTGTGTACAGGTGCTTTTTTTCATGATCGAATATCATATATTCCTTTTCAATAAGGTTATACAAATCCTCCATAACAGGATAGTCAGTGACTTTCAGCTTATCCAAGTCTGTCAGTTCATCTATATCAAATCTCGCATACAGCTTCATTAACATAATTTCAATTGTATCGATCTCTGCATCGGTAAAATCCTTGTAGGTTCTGAAAAAGTCCTTGAGATACGAAATGTGCTGACTTAATCTTGTTACCTTTCGAAATGCTTCGGGTTCACTATCATTATTGTTGCAGGAATCAGACCTTGATTCCTGTTTTTGTGAGGTGTGCGAAATGAGTCCGGCGTCACGCTGGTCGCCGAAGCTTTTCGGCTCTAACGGATTTATCATATATTCTCCCGACATTAGATCGAGATAAGTACCACCTAGATTATTGGTCAAGTCCTCATACTCGGCTTCGGGATCAAGGCAAATTATCGATTTCCCAGACTCCCTCATATTTGTCAGCACAAGCTTCATAAGGTACGACTTGCCCTGTCCGCTGTTTCCTAGAATAAGAACATTGGCATTTGTCTTGTCATCGCTTCTCTTATCAAAATCCACAAGAATATTCGTGCCGAATTTATCTCGTCCGATATAAAAGCCTTTTTCATCGGTTTTGCCTGAATAATTTAAAGGATACAAATTTGCCACAGCGCTTGCAGGAAGTACTCTTTCAAACAAAGTTCCGAACGCATTGTGTCCGAACGGCAATGCTGACAGCATTCCTTCTTTCTGTCTTAAAATCAACTTATCCACCATGATCTTTGAACGGGTAAGCTCCATCAAAATATCCGACTGCAGTACCTTCAGTTTTTCTTCATCACTTGCTTTCAGTTCAATAAACACAGCCGTATGCAACAGAGGTTCTTTATTTCTTCTCAGGTCTGCTATAAGCTGAACAACATCTTTCAGATTGTTCTCCGCCTCTATTGAATCGGTCACATCGTTTACAGTTGTCATCAGCTTATTTCTCCTTGCCGCATGCTGTATTATCTGCCTTTGTTCCGAGCTGTCTACAAGTCTATTATATATTCTAAGTGTTACTCCGCTTCGGTCTGCTAAGTGTGACAGTATTGCCTGTTCTTCCGTTGACGGCGGATATTCCCTTACCGCCCACACACTTTTGTAACTGTTTCCGCATATATAGTGGTCTGTAAAAAACTTCACTGTACTTGGTGATATTCTGTCAAAAAACTCCTGTACTCTTATTTCCTCTGCCTGTTCCGGTGTCAAAACCTTTGGCTTTCTCTTAAATTTTTTCATTTACCGCTACCTCCAAATATGCTTCTCCCTCTGTATCCGATATATCTTCTCCGTTCATTGATACCTCAAAATATATGGCAAGCATTCGCTTGATATCCTCTTTTTTAAGCTGTCTGACATCAAATCCGTGTTCGGCTATCAGCTTTGACGAACGGTTGATCTGCTGAAATATGTTTCCTTCTTTTTTATCCTTGATTCTCAATGAAAACAGAAACTGTCTTGCCGTAGACATTTCTACCTGAATGCTGTCCAAGAACTCCAAGTCCGATTTCAGTATCTTCCTTATCTCAGGATTCTTTTCTTCTTCTATTCTTTGAATAATATTCTGCTTGTTTGCGTCAAAGCACTGACAGCTGTCAAGACATATCAATTCAAGTTCGGGTATCATCGACAGCAGCGACATTAAGTGATGCTCTTTAACATCTATATTCTCATCTGACAATACCGATATATTTGTTGGCTGTACACTGTAAAACACAAGTTCTGCCCTATCTGTTTTCAGTCCGTACTTGCCAAAGGTCTGTAAGCCTAATAATATCTGCGTTGATTTTTTTCTCTGCTTTTTTACTTTCTTCATATTCCTTTACCTCCAATAATATAACTGCTGTGATGTCACAAAAAATTTAAACGCACAGAATATATAATCCATTATCGTTGTTTCCTCCATGCGTATAGACAAAAACGCAAACATTGCCGTTATTCCGAACGGTATAAACGACCATATCTGCGTTAATATCACAACCGATAATATCAGTCCTATGCAGATAATCAGAAAATCCTTTATGCTCCACAGCCACAGTCTTGACGCCGCTTTCAGATTCTGCGGATATATATATGTTTTCATAAAAACCTCCTATGCAAATTTTGATGTAACAAATTTTCCTGCACGCATAGCTGTATTAACCGTACTTGAAACGCTTACCATATTAAATCTTATACTTGTGTCCAATCCGAACTGCTGTGCTATTCTCGGAACTTCACTTGCCGAAAGCATTATTCCAAGTCCCAAAAGCATATTTGTCTGCCATGTCAAAAGTCCCAGAAACAGCAGTGTTGTCTGTAAAAAAGCTGTCAGACACAGTGCAAATATCTGCTTACACCAACTGTTGAATCCGTCTGAAAAACCTCTCGGAATCGAAAACATATACAGGCTTCCCACCGCTATCTGACAAAGTAAAATTCCGCCTCTTTTGATATTCGCAAAGAACAGCTTTATTACACAATATGCAAGAGCTATAACTGTCAATATTCCGATCAGTCCCGAATACCCTGCCATAGACTTCAAAACTACATTTGCGGTATCTCCCAGATTGCCTCTTACCGAACCTGTAAATGAACTTATCAAGTCATCTGAGAATGTGGTCTGTAAGGTTATGCAGAACTTATACAGGGCAACAGGAAGCTTTGTAAACAGGCTTACTGCCATAAAACCTTTCAGAATATTCAGACAGGTACTTTGTATATTTACCCTGCCCGACTGGTATTCTATCGCAGTATCGAACACTGCTACTGCCAGTCCTGCCACGAACAGCGCCCATCCGAATGACGAAAACAAACTTAAAAATGCATTTACCCAATTCAGTTCAAATATTTCCGCCGCCATACCGTTTATCATTCCGAAGAAGTCTGCAACCGCTCCGTAAATTGTTTTAAACAGCCATTCAAGCATTATATCCCATACCGCTTCGGAAATTGCCGAGCCTACGCTTGATACCGCTCCCGATATCTTATCTCCTACCCAGCTTAACGCATCTCCTATCCAGTCAAACATTTATACCGCCTCCTTTTTTCTTTCCGTAAAAAAATCAGTCCCAATGGACTGATGATTTTTCAGCTTTCCGTAACGCTCACAGCTATGGATCGTTATATAATACTTTTTTGTTCTTCTGTAGCTTTTACACCGTTCGGCTTTTCTCTTTTTCATTTTTTCCTCCCATATAAAAAAACCGCCGATAAAAAATCAGCGGTTTATATTATTTTTTTCTTTAAGCTCCTTATCCCTGAAGCATTTTTCCTCGTGATCGTTTATTATTCCGCATGCCTGTAAATGCGAATAGACGGTTATTGAACCCAGATACTTAAATCCTCTTTTTTTCAGGTCCTTGCTTATTTCATCGGACAATTCATTCTTTGCAGGAAGCTGTCCATCTCTGTGAGAATCATAGATTATTGTTCTGTTATCTGTAAAACCCCACAGATATTTATCAAAGGAGCCGTATTCTTCAATGATTTTTAGGAACATTTTCGCATTATGAATTACTGCTCTTATCTTCCTTTCAGACTTTATCATGTCGGGTATATTCATTATTTCTGCGATTTTTTCTTCATTGTACAAGGCGATCTTTTCATAGTCGAAATCATCAAAGCACTGTCTGAAAGTCTGCCTTTTCTTTAACATAAGCGACCAGCTGAGTCCGCACTGCATCGCTTCCATCATCAAAAACTCAAACTGCTTTTTATCGTCATGCAGCGGTACTCCCCATTCTTCATCATGATACTTCTGCATCATTCCGTTATCCTGACACCAGCCGCATCTGTTAACATCATTCATATTAATCCTCTTTTTTCTCCGCATTATCAACAAAGCTCTGGATAACATCCATAATTTCGTTGAGTCTGTTTTCTCCTATTCCCTTTATCTGTCCGATGGCTGCTTTAAGCTCGCTTAAATCTATGTATCCGTATTCTGCGTCCTCTTTGCCTGATGTATATACATCGGTCAGTATTTTTTCCATCTGCACTCTGTCCATCTTTTTTATTGCTCTATAGGTTTCTCGGTCTAAATTATACTTGTTTGACATTCCTTTTACTCCTAACACTTTTTTATATCAGTATAATACCATAAAACTGCTGTTTTTTCAACCTTTAACCCTATAAAGAGTGGAGCTTCGTCCTCCGCTTGTTCTATACCGTTCCTCACGCTCAATAAGTCCTGCGTTTTCAAGATCATTCAATGCACGAAACACTGTGGACTTTGAAAGTCGAAGATCCTCGGCAATGGTTTTCACTGACGGGAAACACTCTTTCTTTTTTCCGGCACGGTTGGAAAGATACATATATACCGTCACTGCCCTGTGAGGCAATCCGTACTCGTAGATCTCCCTTGAAAATCTCAAACACTATACACCTCCTGTTTTCAGCGGCTTTCTTCTTTTCGGCAGTTCTTCATCGAATTCCACATCAAACTCCACAGGCAGTACTTTTTTCTTCTGCGGATACTTCATCTCGACCTCGCGCATTAATCCGTCTTTGCTCATATATGTGACCTTCCTTGCACCTTTATCTTCAAGCACATACGGTTCTTCAAATTCTATACCCCATTTAAAATACAGCTTTAACGGCGATATCATCGGATGCGTTCCCGTTTTCATAACTATAAACTGTCCCTTGGGCATGGATTTCAGTTCATCAGGCGTCATTAACGGTCTGCCTATCATCTGCAGGGACTGTGATTTATCTCTGCCGTGAGAAACAGAACCGGACAGAACTGTTTGTTCACCTAGGGCTTTTGACAGAACCTCCGCACTCTGACTGTTCGGGGCAAAGCCTCCGAATATAGTCAGCTGCGTGTTGTCGGTTATTATCTCCTGACCTTCTCTGCCGTAATTTTTGTCAAGCTGTGCAAAGGACTGAATAATTGCTACAATGCTGATTCTTCGGGAACGGCTTGCTGAAAACATTGCCTCTGCTCCCTCTATCTTAGGAAAGCTGCCGAACTCGTCACAAAAAAACATTACCCTATTTTTCAGCTTACCTCCGTTTTCATCTGCAATAACAAGTATTTCCCTATAAAGCTGCTGAATTATCAGCGATACCATAAAATATTTACTGATATCTTCTTCGGGAAGCACAATAAATATCGCCGACTTTTCATTGCAGAACTTCTCGGCGTCAATTGCCGTACCGAAGCACAGTATCTGTTCCAGTTCGGAATCTATAAAGCTGTTTAGCCTTGACAATGCAGTCGATATTATCGACATCATCGCCTGATCTGCTGCAAACAGTGCAGAACCTGCAAGCCATTTGGCTTTATGTTCGTCAGGAAGCTTTTCCATAAGAATTTTAAATCCGTTTTTAGGCTTTGCCTGTCCTTTTTTCTCTGCCTTCTTTTCTTCGGCTATTGGCGTTAATAAATCCTGAATCATTTTAAAAACCGACACTATATGCCTTTCATTTTTCTCGCCAAATTCAGCTATTAACAAAATGAGTGAAGCCAGTAATCCTTCAGAAGCGTCGTAGAAAAACGCATTTTGTCCCATCGAGGAGTAATCTCCACCTCCTATGTTTATTATGGTTTTGGCTGTTATCTTTGCATACTTCTCCGCTTTTGCTTTTGCCTGCAAATTAGTCTTATCCGACTTGTAAATGTCCATATACTTGTTCACAAGATGAAGCATATTATTTTCATCCGAGCGCGTGGGATTTCTCAGATCAATAACCGAAACATTGTAGCCGTAATATTTTTTTGCTATTGTTCCATAGTTGCGTACTACGTCTCCCTTTAGGTCTGTCTGCAGAAAAGACATACCGGAAGCACAAGCCGCTTCTATATTCGGATAAAGGAAAAAAGCTGTCTTTCCTATCCCCGCTGCACCCACCATAAGGGTATGAACATCTCCCTCGTCAATTAAAGCATAGGTTCGTTTCCCTTTGGTTCTGCACCCTACTACAGTACCCTGAACCTTTGGCAGATTCTTTCCCTTACGCCAGTTCTCCACATCAAAGGGTATTTTTGTATAAGTCTTTTTGATCTCGGCTTTTGTAGAAAAACGGGCAGTACCATATTGCCCCTGTCCTACGGTCTTTTTCTTGATTCCGTTTAAGGAATAGTTGTTTGAACAGTACACCAATACTGCTAATAAAGTAAAAATGACCGACATCGCTATTATGCCGATCAGCTGTGATTGCGTTATTTTTTACACCTCCCCAAAATAAAAAAGCACAACAGTTTTTATTCACTGTCATGCTCATTTTTTTGTTTTAACCATTGATTCCAAAATCTTGTTTGTTTGGAACTCATATATCTGCGTACTTCATAATACGGAATCCAAATCTGTGCTTCTTCAATTTTTTCATATACTTTTTCTGTTATTCTGTCGATTTCGGATTTCGTTGGCTTTCTCTGCTTCTCATCGGCAATTTTAAAAAACTCGGATTTCAGCCATGCAGAAATCTTTTCTATCTGTCTGCCTTTCAAATGACACATTTTTTTGTCTGTTCTAAGCAATCTGCCGTCTATCATTTTATGATTTTTCCTTGACATTTTAATACCCCTTGTCTGCTTTGATATTATTTAGTATATCATATTTAACATAAAATTACAATTACCCATACTCCATACAAAGTGCCTCAGACGGTTCTTCCATCTGAGGCGTTTCTTCCTGTGTTATCTGAGGAGAGGACAGTTCCTGTTCTACCTCACATCTGACTGCACAGTCAGCAAGTTCATACAACGATTTTGCAGTATGAATTATCTGTTCCTTTGTTCTTGCCTGAGTATGCCTTAGATCCTTCATTACTGACTGATATGCTCTTTTTAAATGTTCCTGTTTGGAGTACAGCTTTCCCTTATCGGAATACGCTCTGTATTCTTCCGACATCTTTGCTTTCAGTCTTTCATACATTATTTCCTCATCTTTTCTCCCTATAAAAAATGCCGAGCCTGCAAGCGCATACTCGGCAAGATAACGATATTGTCCGTTTTTGAATGTTTTTGACAGCCTGTCAATTAATCGGTCGGGATTGCATTTAAAATATTGTAAATCCGAAACAGTTTCATAATACAGATCCTTTCTTCTGTGAGGTACAGCTTTTAATGGTTTTATTCCGTTTCTCGCCTTTAAATCTTCATTGAAATCCTTATTTTCAGGAATGATGCGAGAAATATTTTCATACCCGTGTTCTTTCAGTATATCCGTCAGCCTTTGGGCTGCATCTATACCGCCTTCATCGTTATCGGTACACAGTACAATTTCTTCAAGGTTCGAATGGTTCTTTAACGCCGTTAAAACCGCATTTTCATACACTCCGTTCATAGCGATGTAGCTGTGCTTCTGCCAATCCTGCGGATAGAGAGTGAGATAACTCAACATATCTATAGGTGCTTCAAACACAAACAGTTTTTCAGATTCGCCAAAGTGAGCAAAGCTGTACCGTGTATCCGAACCCTCACAGGTCATTCGAAATGTTTTTCCGAAAGAGTTGGTCGACCTATTATGTGCCTGACGGGGAGTTCCCTTTTCATCAAACCCTACGAACACCGCATTGTGATGTTCCTTATCCTCATACAGTGTATGCTGTCTTGCAAAATGAGTTATGATCTCCGGAGCAATAAATCGTTGCTTAATAAGGTAGGCATACACTCTGTGCATATCTGAATTCTTCTCAGGCAGTTTAAACTCTTTAGGCTTTTCTTCCTTTACTTCCGCTTTGGGAGGACTTCGGCATATACTTGAAACGCTTCTTCCAAGTAATTCGTTCATTGCCGTCTGAAAATCCATACCGTAAAAATGACGCATGAACTTTATTGCTCCGCCGCCTACCTGATTCTTATGGTCAAACCAAGTCGAGCCGTTTATCGTTATACTGTCATGCTTTCCGCTGCCGTCGTAATATATCAGCTTGTATTCCCTTCCGGCACGTTCCAGTTTTTCTCCTCTCATATGCAGAAACTGTTGCAAGCTGCTTTTCTTCGTCCGTATACGGTATATACGGCATTTCATCACCCCCAATTGAAAAAGCAGTCTCAAGACTGCTTTTTCTTATTCTTTCATTTCCCTTTGTATTCTCAGTCCGAGCCTGAATCCCATATGGAATGCGGCTTTCGAATAGATATCATTTTCCCGTGAGATTATATCAATATACCCGTCGACAGTTTCCTTTATTTCATCATCAAGCTTTTCAAACTCGTCCGATATACTTTGAATCTTACTCTTTAGCTTCAGATACCTTTCATTACTCACCGCCTCCCTTGAGATCTCGTCTGCATACTTATTGTACAGCTCGCCCGCTATGTCCATTGCCTCACCTCCGCAACACAATATATCAAATAGTTTCAAAAATAGCTATACCAATATCCAACAAATATTCAGCCTCAAACCTGTTCTTTTATTACATTCCCACTATAGACCAAATATACAAAGGAGCTGTCAGGGAGAATATAAGGCAGCCGAACAAAATCGCCGGAGCAGTCCATTCGAATTGACCATGCTTGCGATAGTCCATGTAGCTTGTAGATATTTTAACAAACAATAGTATTGCAAGAACAACATCTATCACGGGAAATACTACATCGTTTACGATCGATTTTATCTGTCCTCTGGCCCTTGTCCATGTATTGCTTACTGCGTTTGCTACCTCTCCGTCCGCAAACACTGTAATACTGCACAACACCGCCATTACTGCTGCTGTAATTATAAATATAAGTACTTTCTTCTTTTTCATATACATCCCTCCGTTAAACTTCAATCAATTTGCCCGTCAGAACAGTTCTTGAACTTCCTTCAGAATTTGTACAGGTAGAAAGCGAGATCATACAATCATCATCTTCGATTTCTATTTCTCTATCTATCACATTGAAACTCTTGAGCTTTTTAAGCCACATATCTCCTGCCCTCTGAACATTGTATACTCCGCTGTAACTCTGCGGCTGTGAAACCGAAAAGAATTCTATCCTGTATACGCTGTCCTCCGTTGTTAGCCATCCGTACTTATGACTGTCAAAGTAACCCTTGTTTATGAAATTCACTACATCCGCAAACATACTTCCGTTTTGCATATTGTGACCGTAAAGCATATTCACATCTCCCGAAAAATCCGAATTACATCGCCAATCGAGAAAAACCGAACCTGAATACAAATAACTTCCGTCATATGACCTGTGGAGATAATATTCATTATCCTCCGACTGCATTATCGGATAATTGATATTTGTATCGGGAATATATATCCATCCTATTGAGTCATCATAGCTCTGATTCAGTTCCTGAACCTGTTCATTCAATTCCTTTTTTTCATCTTCCTCGATTTGCTCAGTTGGAGAAACATTCAGAACAGTAATATCGGGCATAAACGGCTTTAGCTTTTCATAGCTTATTTTCTGTGCCAGATCATCATAAAACAGAAAATATATCCCTCCTGCAATTAAAGCGGCAGCTGAAACAGCCGCCGCTATTTTCAGTAGCTTACTTTTCATCTTTTCCTCCGTTCTTTTTTCTGCTCTTTAATATCAGTATTACAAGTATTGAAAGTCCTGTTCCTGTCAGTAGGATTCCCGGAAGCTTACTGCGGTTATCTCCTGTCTGAGGGGTTATCTGCTTTTCTTCCGCTTCGTCTACCATAACTATCAGCGGATTTCCGTCTTTAGATACAGCAACTGTTTCTGTATTTCCTGCCTTGACAGTACCGTCCTCAAAGACCTCGAAGCTAATATCTGTGGCTATCTCATAACCGTCCGGAGCTGCGGTTTCGGTAAGCACATATTTCCCTGCCTTAAGCTTTTTAACAATATGATTTGTACCGTCTGAAGTCCATTCCTCTATTACATTACCTTTTTCATCAACTATCTGAAGCTTAGCTCCTTTAAGCTCATTGCCCTCGGTATCTCTCTTTGAAAACTCAACGGTTATCGGCTTGTTTTCTGCTGTTATTTCTACAGTCTGACCGTCCTCGGTTATGTTCACCTGATACACCTTATCTGACAAAATATATCCTGTCGGAGCTTTTATCTCTCTTACTGCAAACTCTCCGAACGGAATATCGGCAAAAGAAAAACAGCCCTTATCATCCGACTTGGCTGTCATTAATGCGTTTTCCTCTGTAAACTCTGTACAGTCGGGTTTAAAAAGTCCGAACACTGCGTTTACAAGAGGTTCATTATTCTCGTCTAGTTTCAGTCCCTTGACCGTTCCTCTTTTAAGCTTGTTTTCAAACTCTCCGCAGTCGATAATTACTGTTTCTGCTTCTTCACTGTACTTAAAATCAAAAGAATACTTTTTATCGCCGAGAATGTAATGCTCATCTGCTGTGATTTCCCGAACATAATACTTTGCAAACGGAAGCTTTACCGAAAATACCGCTTTCATGTTTTCATCAAGACTGATTTCAGATATTAGACCGTTTGCAGGAATTTCAGTACCGTCTGCCGCTGTTATTTCTTCCTCTGCAAATAAACCGAATCTGACACTTTTGTATTCTTCATTTGTTCCGATTCCGAAGGTTTCGTCTTGTTCTAAAATCTTTTCAAGACTGATTTCAACCCTTTGATAATCGTTGACAAATGCCGTATTTACTGTATTCCTTACTTCGATTTCCTGTCCTGCATATACAAGTTCAACAAACTGAGACTCGGTATTTAAAACATATCCATCAGGAGCAGTTATCTCCTTCACTTCATACTTACCAAGATACAACAAGTCTGTTTCGGCATAGCCGTTTTCATCAGTGATAAGTTCTGCAACTACATCTCCTGCCTTTGCTCTTACCGTACCGTCTGCTGTTATGATGTCCTCAAAAGCTATTACCTGAAATACTGCCCCTGCAAGATTTCCCGTTTCAAACACCGGAGTATATGTCGTAGGATTTTCAATCAGATTTCCGTCCTCGTCTGTATATGCAGAAGAGGTTCTTTGTACCCTTGCAAAAATATCTCCTGTTTTCCGAACACTTATTTTTCCCTTTTGAGCAGTATTGAATTTTTCTACCGTAATTACTTCTTCCTGACCGTCAATTGCAAATGGAACAGGAGTTTCATCAAGCACATATCCGTTTGCCGTCTGTACCTCGTGAAGCTCGTAATTTCCGTAAACAAGCTCGCTTGGCATCATAAGCGATCCGCTTTCGTCTGTATAGTATGTGTCTATTGTGATCTGCGTCGGATAGTTGATCGTCTGCTCTACATAGCATTCATTCTGACAGTCCCATACCTTGAAACCGATACCCGAAACCGGAATAATATTACCTGTTTCAGCGTCCTTTTTCACTATTTTCACAAGTGAAGTTAAAACGGCGTCGTTTATGAGGTAGAAATAATTCTTTTCATTCTCGCTGATGACCACTTCAAAATCCTGCATCCATTCGGTGTTTTCCCAGCCCTTAGTCTGATGAACAATGTAAATACCGTATGGGAGAAACTTGGTTTCGTCAAATCCGTTTTTATCGCATACAAGATGATGGTGCTATACTAAAAAAGTGGACAGCAAAAAGCGAAAGATGGTATAATAATAAAAAAAGGAGAGAAACACATGGAAAACACCAAGTATACAGAGGAATTCAAGCAAAGCATAGTAAGCTTGTATGAATCCGGAAAAA
>OLOK01001892.1_pt1 | contig 16230 bp, 10 predicted proteins | sample 1672591 | NCBI WGS metagenome assembly OLOK01 (sample SAMEA3136703, study PRJEB25190) | human gut metagenome | biome: human gut; feature: human-associated habitat; material: faeces | place: Austria | collected 2013 | reverse complement strand
AGCCTCTATACCACCAGGGTATGTCATGCTCACGTTCTCCAATTCTATCATCTTACGTCTCCCTGAATGAAATTATGTTATTTTTTCCCTCATTCAATAATCAACGAAATTGTAACAATTCTGTAACAATATGTCAAGTGTTACCACATCTTACATATTTAATCGAATCGCCACACCGCTTATGTACATAATAAATTTATGTCATATACAGATTATTTTTTTATTATAATATCATCTTGGATTTATTAATTTTTTATATCAGTATCAGGCTCGAATTTTGACATATTTTTTACAAAAAGTCCACTAATGAAATTGACCTTGTCCACAAAAAAATCTATAATTAGAAGAAAAACAATAGGGAGGATTATTACTTATGGATAATCAAAAAAATGCCATTCGTGACGCACGTCAGCTCGGAATTCCAAAGATGCTTTTGCTCGGATTCCAGCACATGTTCGCCATGTTTGGCGCAACAATTCTAGTTCCACTTCTCGTAAACGGAAAAGGTTATTTTGAAGGACATGGACTTTCCGTTCAGGTAACGCTTGTATGCGCAGGTCTTGGAACACTCTTCTTCCACTTATGCACCAAACTCAAAGTACCTGCATTCCTCGGTTCATCATTTGCTTTTCTCGGAGGTTTCTCAACAGTGGCAAATCTTGATACTGGAATCTACAAAAATATGCCAATGGGTGAAAAGCTTTCCTACGCGTGCGGCGGTATCGTGGTTGCCGGTCTTCTTTATCTGATTCTGGCTCTCATCGTCAAACTTGTAGGTGTTAAGCGAGTCATGAGATTCCTTCCACCTGTGGTTACCGGACCTATCATCATATGTATCGGCCTGAGCCTTGCACCGTCAGCCATATCAAACGCATCAAACAACTGGCTGCTTGCATTTATCGCACTGGCTGTCGTAATCGTGTTCAACATATGGGGCAAAGGAATGTTCAAGATCATCCCTATCCTCATGGGCGTGCTCATCTCATACGGTGTGGCACTTATCCTTCACCTCTGTGGTGTGACAAACCCTGGTGGAACAGCTATTTTGGACTTTTCGACAGTTTCCGATGCAAAGTTTCTCGGACTGCCACCTTTCCAGATCTGCAAGTTTGACATAACAGCCATACTTGTAATGGCTCCCATCGCCATAGCATCCATGATGGAACATATCGGTGACATCTGTGCTATATCAGCTACAGTCGACCAGAATTTCCTTGAGGATCCGGGACTTCACAGAACGCTTATCGGTGACGGTCTTGCAACCTCACTGTCAGCCCTCTTCGGCGGTCCTGCAAATACAACCTACGGCGAGAACACTGGAGTTCTCGAGCTCAGCCGTGTACACGATCCAAGGGTCATCAGACTTGCTGCTTTATTTGCAGTAATCCTCGGATTCATACCTAAGGTTTCAGCAATTATCAGCTCAATGCCACTTGCCATCATAGGCGGTATAAGTTTCATCCTCTACGGAATGATATCTGCCATCGGCGTAAGAAATGTGGTCGAGAACCACGTTGACTTCACAAAGTCAAGAAATCTGATAATAGCAGCCGTTATCATGGTATGCGGTCTCGGATTTACAAATGGTCTCACATTTACAATCGGCGGAACAACCATCACCCTCACAGGTCTTGCCCTTGCCGCTATATTCGGCATCCTGCTGAATGCTATTCTGCCTGGCAACGACTATACATTTGGCGAGAACACCAAGGGCGACGTAAGCCGCGGACTTGGAATGAATCCACAGAATTCTGATATAGAATCATAATCATAACATTTGCGGTTGTTTCCGATCTGTGTGGTTTTTATAACACGCTGATCGCTCCGCATTACATTATCTGTATTATTCAGGAGGTTACACAATATGACAGATTACACAGTAATGACACATCCACTTATTCAGCACAAGATATCAAAGCTCAGAGACAAGAACACCGGAACTGCTGAGTTTCGTGCACTCGTTGAAGAGATTGCAATGCTTATGGGATATGAGGCTTTAAAGGATCTTCCTACTGAGGAAGTATGCATTGAGACTCCTATTGAGGAGTGCATGACACCGGTCATCGCAGGAAGAAACCTTGCGATAGTTCCTATTCTCCGCGCAGGTCTCGGAATGGTCAGCGGACTTCAGGCTCTTGTTCCTACAGCCAAGATCGGACACATCGGACTGTACAGAGATGAGGAGACACATGAGCCTCATGAATACTACTGCAAGCTCCCTGATCCTATCGATGAGAGACTCATCGTTGTTACAGACCCTATGCTGGCAACAGGCGGATCAGCAGTTGCAGCCGTGGACTTCATCAAGCAGCACGGCGGCAAGAACATCAAGTTCATGTCCATCATCGCTGCACCACAGGGTATCGAGAGACTTCTCAAGGCTCATCCGGACATACAGCTCTACGTTGGACATGTTGACCGCGAGCTGAATGAGAACGCATACATCTGCCCGGGACTCGGCGATGCCGGCGACAGAATATTTGGTACGAAGTAAAATCAACAAGGATTTGCAGTAAGAATTTAACGGTCTGGATTTCGTTGCAAAGGTATTTGTCGTAAAGAATTTCTAAGAAAGACTGCCACGCATATATGACAAATCTACCATCCACGATGGCAAGATGTCATGGCTGCGGGGCAGTTTTTTGTCAATTATCCTTTTCACGCTGTATAACTTTTCGTAAGCAATTCCCAATCAAATTTTCACACTTCTAACATTTTTATTAAGAATTGCTTTTCGATATCCATTTGCGTGGCTTTCATGTTATCATATAGAAGAATGTATCAGTTTTTCCAGGAAAATCTGACAAAAAGCATCAGTCCTCTCAAAAGAGAGTTTTTCATAAGCTGATGTTCAAAACCGGAGGTCTTTTATGGAATCGCAGAAGAGATATACCAAAAAACAGAGAACGTTGGACATTATCGAGAGGCTGAAGAAGGAATATCCTAATACGGTATGCACTCTCGACACATCACACGCATGGCAGTTACTTGTCAGTGTCCGCCTGGCGGCGCAGTGCACTGATGCAAGGGTGAATGTTGTGGTGCAGGATCTTTTCGCAAAATATCCGGGAGTAAAAGAACTGGCCGCTGCAGATGTCAGTGACATTGAGGCCATTGTCAAACCTTGCGGGCTGGGGAAAAGCAAGGCAAGAGATATTAGCGCATGTATGAACATGCTTGTTGATTCCTACAACTGTCAGGTTCCTGACAGCTTGGACGAGCTGCTAAAGCTCCCTGGCGTTGGCAGAAAAAGTGCCAACCTCATCATGGGTGACATATATGGCAAGCCAGCCATTGTAACTGACACCCATTGTATCCGGCTTGTCAACCGTATGGGATTGGTTGACGGGATCAAAGACCCGAAAAAAGTTGAGATGGAACTGTGGAAACTTGTACCTCCAGAGGAGAGCAATGACTTCTGTCACCGGCTTGTGGATCACGGGAGAGCCGTGTGCTCAGCCAGGACAAAACCGCATTGCGATGCATGTTGTCTAAATGACATATGCAAAAAGATCTTATAAATTTCATAAGGAGGAACTATATGGAGTATATGGAAAATCTTACAGGCTACGTTGAAAAACAATCACATCTTTGTCAGCAGCACGATAACATCGACAAAGAACTGTACAGAAAATATGGTGTAAAGCGTGGTCTTCGTGACGAGAACGGTCAGGGAGTATTGACCGGACTTACAAACATTTCCCAGATCATAGCATTTAAGGATGTGGACGGCCAGAAAGTCCCATGTGATGGAGAGCTGCTATATCGCGGCTACGATGTGCAGGATCTGGTAAAGGGCGGCAAGGGAAAACGTCATATATTTGAGGAGGCTGCTTATCTGCTGCTTTTTGGTGAACTTCCTACCAAGGCACAGCTCACAGAATTCAGCGGAGTTATATCTGAGTCTATGAATCTGCCAACAAACTTCACACGAGATGTCATCATGAAGGCACCAAGTGTTGATATCATGAATTCGATGACAAGGAGTGTCCTGACACTGGCATCCTATGACAATCAGGCAACAAACCTTGACATCGACAATGTGCTGAGACAGTGCATCGGACTCATCGGCACATTTCCTATGATGGCTGTCTACGGCTACCACGCATACAACCACTATGAGAATGATGGAAGTATGTATATACATCGTCCTGACAAAGATGCATCAGTGGCAGAGAACCTGCTCAGGATGCTCAGACCAGACATGAAGTACACTGAGCTTGAGGCGAGGGTTCTGGACATCGCTCTCCTGCTTCACATGGAGCACGGTGGCGGTAACAACTCAACATTTACAACAAGGGTTGTAACATCCTCAGGGTCCGACACCTATTCAGCGATTGCCGCTGCCCTCTCATCCCTTAAAGGAAGGAAACACGGCGGTGCAAATCTTCAGGTTATGAATATGATGGACGATATAAAGGAACATATCAATGATTACCACGATGAGGAGGCCATCGAAGCCTACCTTGACAAGCTGCTGAACAAACAGGCGTATGACCACAAAGGACTTATATATGGTATGGGACATGCGGTATACTCCCTGTCCGATCCAAGAGAAAAGGTGTTCAAGGCATTTGTAGAACAGCTCGCAGCAGCCAAAGGCAGAGATGAGGACATGGCTCTGTACAACAACATCGAAAAGATCGCGCCTAAGCTCATCGCAAAAGAGCGCAAGATTTATAAGGGTGTAAGTCCAAATGTGGATTTCTATAGTGGATTCGTATACGAGATGCTCGGCATTCCTAGAGAACTTTACACACCTCTCTTTGCGGTTGCACGTATCGTTGGCTGGAGCGCCCACAGAATTGAGGAGCTTGTAACCACAGACAAGATTATCAGACCGGCATATAAGAGTCTTGTGACACATAGAGACTATGTAGACAGAGATGCCAGATAGTTCAGGCAAATAAAAACTCCCACTCTTCAAGTATGTACATACATTATATATGTACCTCTCAAAGAGCGGGAGTTTTATTTGTTTTCAAATATAAAAAAATATTTTTCAGATGTCTTCTCTTTTAAGTTTTCCTTAAATATTTGACGGTAAATGTTTGACATTTACTGATCTTACTTATTTTTGTTTATAAAATCAATCAGGTCATACTTGGATATCGCACCAACGCTTCTAGAAGTTTCCACGCCATCCTTGTAGAGAATCAGCGTAGGTACGCTGAACACTTTGTTTGATGCGGCAAGTCCTGGATTCTCATCAACATCAACATTGAAAAAGCTGACCTCATCCTTCATGTCCTCTGCAACAGTATGAAATACCGGAGCCATCATCTTGCAGGGTCCGCACCAGGTTGCCGAGAAATCAGCTACGGCAATCTTGCTCGATTTTATCTCGTCAAAATTATCTCCAACTACTTTCTTTACCATAATGTATCCCTCCTGACAATATTATCTGTATATCTATAAATTTTATGTGATTTAGTTAACCTGTCTTTTAATCATATAATGTCATATTTAGGTGCATAAGGTCAATACATTTTAATGATAAAAACTAATCTTATAAAAATTATTCAAGCAGTCTCTTCATACTATCCATGCTTATAAGCAGAGTCGATGAATTATGGAGCAGTGCCGATGTCGTCGGCTGGATCACGCCCATAACACCGAGTATGATAAGCCCTGTGTTAAATGTAACTATCTTGCGGTAATTTCTATTGATCCTGCTCATCAGCTTATTGCTAAGTTCCTTAAGAGTGACAAGTTCATACAGATTGTCTGCGCTGACCGTTATATCCGCGATCTCTCTGGCTATCTCAGCGCCATCACTGACTGCTATGCCTGCATCCGATGCTGACAATGCCGGAGAATCGTTGATTCCATCACCGACCATGATAACCTTGCGTCCCGCCGCCTTTTCGGACTCCACAAACCTTGCCTTATCCTCCGGTAGTACCTCTGAGTAATACTCGTCCACGCCCACCTGTTCAGCTATAGCCTGGGCAGTTCTCTCACTGTCCCCGGTCATCATGACTACCTTGCCGATGCCGAGCTCCTTGAGTTTTCTCACGACCTCCGCAGATTCAGGTCTCACAGGATCCTTGATAGATATTACCGCTGCAAGCTTGCCGTCTATTCCCATGAACAGATGTGAGTGAGACTTTGAAAGTGATTCGTAAAGTTCTATCTTATCCTCCGGTATCACGCAGCCTTCATCCTCAAATACAAAGTGATAACTTCCTATGATGACCTTCTTGCCATCTATACTTGATGAGATTCCATGGGCAACAACATACTCAACCTTGGAATGCATCTCCTCATGCTCTATTCCCTTAGCCGCCGCTCCGGCCACAACAGCTCTCGCCATCGAATGAGGGAAATGTTCCTCCAAACATGCCGCTATCTTGAGCAGTTCATCTGGATCTCTTCCGTCAAATGGCACTACACGCACGAGTGTCGGCGATGCCTTTGTGAGTGTTCCTGTCTTGTCAAATACTATGGTGTCCGCCTCCGCCACAGCCTCAAGGAATTTGCCACCCTTAACTGTGAGATGATGCTTATTTGCCTCCTGGATAGCCGACAGAACAGCTATAGGCATAGACATCTTGAGCGCACATGAATAGTCGACCATGAGAACAGCAAGCATCTTTGTTATATTTCTCGTGAGCAGGTATGTGAGGATAGTTCCGCCGAGAGTCCATGGAACCAGACCGTCTGCAAGATGCTCTGCCCTGCTCTCAAGTCCTGACTTGAGCTTCTCCGACTCCTCGATCATAGCCACTACTTTATCATATCTGCTTGTCCTGCCGGTATTTGTGACTCTGACCACAAGCTCGCCTTCCTCAACAACTGTACCTGCATACACAACATCGCCAGCTCCCTTGTGAACAGGAACAGACTCTCCTGTAAGGGATGACTGGTTGACCATACCCTCACACTCTGCCACAATTCCGTCAAATGGGATCACGTTGCTCATATGAACTACCACAAGATCATCCTTTGCGATCTTCGCGCTGTCCATAAGCACATCACAGTCGTCTACTCTTACCCATACCTTGTTGATGTTGAGTGACATACTTCTGGCAAGCCCTCCAACAGACTTCTTGTGTGTCCACTCCTCAAGGATCTCACCAATCTCAAGCAGGAACATGACCGAGCCGGCAGTTGCAAAATCATTTGTGAGTATGGATGCTGTGATGGCTGTGGCATCTAGAACTGGTACCTCAAGTTTCCTGTCTGCGAGACACTTAAGGCCCTTGCCTATATACTTGAGCGCCTTCACCGATGTAAGGCAATATCTGAGCGGCATCGGCACGATCCACTTCTTGGTCATATACCATGCAGTCTTCCAGAACAGCTTGTCCTCATACTGTCTGTTCATAGTTCTTCCGGATGTCTCCGTGAGATCCGCAGGAATCTCTACTCTATCATAACCAAACTGTCTGAGTGCATCTATGATACCTGCCCTGTCGCCCTCATAGATAATAACCGCATCACAGGTTCTGTCATGCACTTTGACATCGACAACGCCGTCACAGTTCTCAAGATAATACTGTAATATGTCAGCCTGTGCCATAGTCATACGGCTCTGTGTCATGTGTATACGCAGACGATTCTTTGTCTCATTCAAAATTGAAAACTTCAAGATCTTCGCCTCTTTCTACAAATAATTTACTGTGTTTTTGCAATAGGTTTTCCGGGATTACTCCTCTGCGCCCACCTCTTCCTCTGCAGTCTCAGTGCTCTCAGCATCCTCAAAATCAGCCTCTGCTGCCTTCTGCGCTCTTGCCTCATTGATATCCTTTGCGCCTGCATATATATCACCACAATTTTCCTGAATAGTATTCGCTGTCTTCATAACGCAGTCCTTTGCTCTGAGAACACCGGCTGTACAATGTGTATATACGTTCTTTGCGTCCTTGCTTGAGAGAACCTTGATACCAGCTGTTCCGAATAATACGCCGCCTGCAAATATTCCAAGTTTCTTCCAGTTTACCTTCTTTAATGCTTTCATCATAACTATGTCCTCCTTAAAAATATATTTGTCTAATCTTTGTTCGACCTGTCGAACTCCTCTTAACGTAAAAAATGCATTCTCTTCGTAATCATCACCACCAAAAGTCTGCACCTAATCCGTAATTTTATTTTCTGTCAGTATAGCACTGTACCTCCCGTCAGTCCAATATAACAGCCACTTTTTCGGCAACTTTTTTTCTCAATAAGTTTCAATAAGGAATAGTTTTATTTACATTTATACGATTCTGTAAGGTTGCTTTTTTTCAAACTGTATACTATCTTAATAGTATTGTTTTATTATTAATACAAGATTTAAATCTGTAATTTTCATCTATACAAAGGAGTTAAGCATAATGGATAATTTTAATATCAAGAGCATCCTTGTGATACTGTTTTTATTTTTTATCGGCTGTATCATGGGCTGGTGCATAGAGGTCATTTTCAGAAAATTCTTTTCCAAGAGCAACCCGAGCCACAAATGGATAAATCCGGGATTTCTGATCGGACCATACCTGCCTCTCTACGGTTCAGGTCTTGTCGTTCTGTATCTGTTATCACTCATTCACATCGATGCCGTCGATTCGCATCCTGTTTTACAGAAAGTTCTGATCATACTGATAATGACAATAGCAATGACCGTTGTGGAGTACATCGCCGGCCGTATATTTATAATAGGTATGAACATCAAGCTTTGGGACTATTCGGATGAATGGGGAAACATTCAAGGTATCATATGTCCTCTGTTTTCTTTCTTCTGGGGACTCATCGCCGCACTTTACTATTTCTTCCTACATCCGCATATATTAAATGCTGTGTACTGGCTTGCCGACCACCTGACATTTTCCTTCTTCATCGGATTCTTCTACGGAGTGTTCGTTATCGACTGTGTTGTATCGTTCAATCTCATGAACAAGGTCAAGAAATTTGCAAAGGAGAACGACCTCATAGTACGAGTGGAGGAACTCAAATCGAAAATCGCACTGGACAGGGAAAAGCGCAAGGAGAAGCCAAGCTTCCTCCTCATACTTCACGATACTGCCTCCGTCAAGCGTGCATTTGAAGATCATCCCGAGAACTTTTCAATAACCAAAAAAATTAAGGAAAAAGCAGAACAGCTTACCGAAGCCATCAAAGAAAAAAGTGAGGGCATCAGCGAAGGCATCAAGGAAAAGAGCGCTGTTATAAGTGAAGGTATCAAAACGGTCAGTGCGGAGACAAAAGACAGGCTGTCAGAAACGCTCTCCCGAAACGACTCCTCTGATGTAGCCGATACTGACCTGTTTGACAACTCACACCGCAATATTACAGACAAGAAAAACTAGCATTTAACAGAAAAGAGCGCCACCCGGCATCGCATCACCGGACGGCGCTCTTATTTTATATTTTACGAAGATATATCACTTTATATACTATCTCTTACATGAAACAGTTACAGGCGTATATGCGCCACCAGTCTGCTTTTTGTATGGCACTACTGCATATGTATATTTCTTACCTGCCACCGACTTGCTGTCCACCCATGAAGCTGCGCCTGATCCTGCGATCTTCATCAGCTTGTATGCGGAATTTCCTGATTTTCTGTACATCCTGTATGAATCAGCACCAGCCACCTTGTTCCATGCGATCTTCACGCCCTTGTTCGTGTTTTTCGCTCTCGCCTTGACATTTCCAAGATACAGTCTCGACACTGTTGTTACCTTGCTTGTCGTATATGCATTGCATGCCACGATCTTGTATCCATATGTCTTGCCACTGGATATTCTTCCATCCACAATGGATAATGTGTTGGCCTTCTTAAGCAGCTGATATTTACCGCTCTTAGTCTTCTTGTACACTTTATACGCTGTCGCTCCGGACACCTTGTTCCACGAAAGCCTTATACCCTTAACTGTCGCAGCGGTCTTCACAACCGGCTTGCCAAGCTGAAGCTTCGGTGTTGCCACACTCTTCTTATAACTGCACTTCTTACATGTATAGAGTTTTGTTCCTGTTGATGTATATGTAGCTTTCTTCGTGACCTTTCCACTGTTCCAGCTATGTTTCAGACACGGAGCCAGCAGATATGCATCCCTCGGATTGCAGAGCGGAGTATTTGACACCCACACCACTATCTGCTTATTGTGCCAGCCCATGGCATATATATTTACACCGTCCGAATACTTACTTCTTATATCATATAGAAGTGTATACTCGTTTTTCGGGGAATCTAGATCTATCCTGCCTATATATCTGGCTGTATGGAAATACAAGGATTCCTGCGCAAGGAATATCGAGCCGTATTGCTTTGTATAATAACTTCCATCCGTTTTATACCAAACTGATGTTCCTGACAGTATGACTTTCTTTCCACCTGTCGAAAATCTGTTCTTTATAATCTGGAAATCCATCCAGCTTGATCCCTGTTTGATACAGTACCAGTATCCCTTTCGGTAATACATGACCTTCTCAACGCCGCTCCACATCTGACCACTCTCGTATTTCTTGTCTGTGGCTCCGTTGTAGCTGCCGGTCCACGCTGCGCTAATCTTCGTATCATACCGTCCAAGCGAATATGATGAACTTGCATTCTTTGTTCGTCTGTTCAAAGTGTTCGTGCTTATAAGGAAATAGTCATGTCTAGACTGTCCTGGCTGATCTGTGACAGGATCATCCCATGTGGCATCAACGTGATACCATTTTCCATTTATCCTGACAACATTCCACGCATGATTTATATATTGGCTTGTTGCAAGAGCACATGGAACTCCCGATTGTTTCAGAAGATAATTCATGGTTTCTGCATATCCCTGACACACGGCTTTCTTATCAACGAGGGTGCCATACATGTCATATTTGTGATCCCTGCCATACACTGTACTGTAGTCCTTTATTCCACTGGCATCATATTCCACCGTGGACGTCAGATACTCGTGGTATGCAAGAACTATCTCAGCAGGTTTCATATTCTTTGTGTCCACCTGCTTGTTTACCTCTTTTACCGCCGCTACAAGAGATTCTCTCACCTTCTTTGCATTCGGTATATAGCTGATAACCAGAGTTGAGACCGATCCGTTGTATCTATTGTATACATACGATGCATTTGCTACATATACAATCTCCGGATGCAGTGCCAGAATGTTGACAAATATCGACTTAACATTACTGGTTGTGACACCCATTCCGTGCACGTCTATATTCTTCTTGAATGACTTTATCGAGTTCGCCACCCTGTTATGATATTTGAAATTGCCGGATGAGGCTATTGAAGCGACATCTCCCTCTTCCGCTACTTCGGCATAGCCGCCGATTTCGTATATATCCGCAAGGTCTATATCCCCAGTGCACCCCTTTGCTGGCGAGTCTGACTCCTCCACAATTTCCTGCTGTTCGCCGCCATCCGCAGCACATTCTTCTGTCGAATCCTCAGCAGCAAATACTGTCACAGCACCAGCCGTAAGTGCCGAGCCTGCCACTATGCATACGAACGCACACATACACAAAAACCTGCACAGCACCACCCTGCCCACGCGATAATGTCTGGCGCATCTGCTCTCATATAGCTTTTGTTCTACTCTCTCTTCCTTTTCCATCAAAACTCCTTTCTTCCGCACACTCCTTCCCCGGTATTATACTGTTATGACCGTATATTTATCAATCCTTAACGCTTTACTTTTACTGCTTTAGAGGCGGCACTGTAATAATTTCCCTTAAATGCTCTCACATAGTAATAATACGTCTTTCCCTTAGCGGTATTCGTATCTGTCCAGCTGAGAGCATTTGCGCCGCCGATTTTTTTCACCAAAGCATATTTGCCGCCGGCCATCTTTCTGTATACACGGTAGGATGTAGCACCTGCCGTTTTCGTCCACCTAACTGTAACACCGTTTCTGGCTGCACTCACTTTGGCTGTGACAGGTCTAAGGCACACATATTTCGATGCGACGTACGTGCCCGCTGTCCTTCCAATGTAAGGCTTTACAGCATATGTGTATATTGTTCCCGCTTTCACCGCCTTATCAAGATATGTGAATGTAGTGGATGACGCAGTCTTGATACAGGTGTACTTTCCAGTTCCGATCCTTTTATATATCTTATAAGACCTTGCGCCTCCCACTTTGTTCCATGAAAGCTTTATACCTGTGGATTCATTTGCTGTTTTTGCCTTTGCCGTTCCAACGAAGCATCTGCTTGCTTCCGTTCCGGCACCTACCACGGTTCCTTTGTATGCCTGAACCTTGTATGTATATATCACTCCACTTGTAACCTTCGTGTCATTAAAAGCAAGGGTATTAGCCCCGGTAACCTTCTTCAACAGCGCATACTGTCCCTTTCCGGACTTTCTGTATATATAGTATCCGGATGCATTTTCCTCTGATGTCCATGAGATCTTTATTCCCGTGGAGGATACGGCTGTTTTTACTGTAACCTTGCTCAGCTTCAACATGGCGATCGAGCTCGTCTTTGTGGTTCCACAATTGACACATGTGTATTTCTTTGTACCCACGCTTGTGTAGGTTGGCTTCTTCGTCACTACTCCGGCATCCCATACGTGGCTCGTACATACCAGCTTGGCTATCGTTTCGGTCTTGGTCTCACCGCAGTTTGTACAGGTGTACTTCTTGGTTCCCTCTGTCTTGTATGTCGGCGCTGTCACAACCTTGCCGCTATCCCACACGTGGCTCGTACATACAAGTTTGGCTATCGTCTCGGTCTTGGTTTCACCGCAGTTTGTACAAGTGTACTTCTTGGTTCCTGTACTTGTGTAGGTCGGCTCCTTTGTCACCACTCCAGCATCCCACTTGTGGCTTATGCACATCTCGAATGTATACTCGGCATACTCCTTGTTATACTTGCTTGAATTGCTTGAATCCTTAGTTTTCTTTATATTAGGAGAATCTGTAATAAAATACACCAGCTTACCATACTGTTCTCCAAACGCATATAAATTATTTCCTGTTGAACTATTATACTGTGTTCGTATATTTATAAGCTCTGTAGGATTTACATTTGTCGATGTTATATCTATCTTGTTCAAGCTATCCGGAGTCGTAAAATATAAATTATCACCTCGGAGATATATTGAACTATAAACACCAGGATAATACCCACCACTCGGAGTTGTCCATTTTGCAGTGCCCGAATACAAAACCTTGTTTATGTTAGTCGAATACTGGTACTTATTTATGTTAAATGATGTTTTCGAACTACCCTCACTTATGCTGTACCAATAACCGTCTTTATAAAAAATAGCTTTCTCAATACCATTCCAGAACTTACCACTCTCATAAGTGGTGTCCACCGCTGTCGTATATGTATCTCCCCACTGTGCGCTGACAACCATATCCGTTCTGTCCTTAGTATGATTGATGAGTGTATTCTTATTCATTGTATCAAAGCTGACAAGGAAATAATCATGATATGATCTTCCAGGCATATCCCACACCGGATCGTCCCAAGTTGCATCTATGTGATACCATTTTCCATGTATCTTAACTATGTTCCATGCGTGATTGATATTTCCACTTGATGCGATTGCACATGAAAGACCAGCCTCTCTTAGCAGATAAAACATAGTCTCGGCATATCCCTGACACACACAACTATGTTTAACCAAAGCTCCATACATATCGTACCCGTGATTTGCAGCGATCGTTCCATTGAAATAATCCTCATATGCATATGCAACTGTGGATGTGAGATACTCATGATATGCAAGTACTATCTCTTCATCGCTCATTCCACTGGTATCTATCTTACTCTTGACTTCCTGAAGTGCAGCATCAAGCTCCTGCTGCTCCTCCTTTGCATTTGTCAAATATGTAAATTGTATTTTGGTGATTGAAGAGCCAGAAGTCCAATATGTATAGCCTCCCGACAGACTGATAAACTCGGGATGAGAATTGATAATAGATTTTACTGCCCCGTTATCAATATCGTCTCTCGTAAGGCCAAGTTCCGATACATCTATACTCGTCTGCCACGCCTTGATTCCTTCAACAATACGCTTCTCAAGTGCTGTTGCATCATATGTAGATGCCAGTGAAGCCGCACCATCCTGCTGCTCAACGACAACGCCAAGTCCGCCTTTCTGCAAAGTGTCGTCCAGATCATCATACCCTACCGTAACCTGACTCTCATCTGAACTTACCCGTGTCTGATCAGATGCATATGCTCCCACTTTACCGCCTGTCAATAGCACAACCGCCGCCGAAAATGCCAAGGCACCGATACAGATTTTTCTGCTCAGTCCCCTTAACCACTCAGGCTTTATACTGCCTGTCACCGCTATATATGATTTCCTCTTTTTTCTCATAAAACTCCTCCTTAAACGATACGTTTCTCCCTTATATTTCCGTTCATCCCTCAATACTTTTATTATATAGATTTTTGACACTGTTCGATAGCTTTTTACCTCACTTTTGTACATCTTGTAGGAATTGACAAATTGCGCAACTTTGATCAATTCATGATATCTTAATCACAAGCAATTATATCTCTTATTTCAAGCCGTTTTTCTTAATTATATACAATATTGTCCTGATGAATGGCAGTGTATATATTTTGTGTGTTTTGCACAAATTAAAATGTATTATCAAATTACAATTGAATTATTTGTATATTTGTGCTACCTTTAAATAGCAAGCTGTGCAACCGTTTGCGCATATATTCTACACTAAAAACAGATCACATAGAGCACATTACCTTTATTTATAGGAGATGACAGATAAATGAACAAAAACAAGCTTTTTCCACAGATAAACGGAATACTACACGGCGGTGATTACAATGCTGAACAGTGGCTTGACCGCCCTGATATTCTGGCAAAGGATATCGAGATGATGAAGGAGGCAGGAATGACTTCCGCCACTCTTGGAGTTTTCTCCTGGTCAGCTTACGAACCTATTGAGGGCGAATATCATTTTGACTGGCTGAAAGACGTTATGGACAATCTTTATAATGCTGGGATTTACACAGTTCTCGCGACACCATCTGGTGGCAAACCGGCATGGATGGCACAGAAATATCCTGAGATCAGACGTGTTGATTCCTATGATGTCCGGGAACACCAGGGTGTGCGTGAAAATCACTGCATGAGCTCACCTATTTACAGAGAAAAGGTCTACAATATCATCCGTCAGCTCCATGCCCATGTGGGAAACCATCCGGGACTCATCATGTGGCATGTGTCAAATGAGCTTGGCGGCGAGTGCTACTGCCGTCTCTGTGTGAAAAGATTTCAGAATTACCTCGCAGAGAAGTTCGACCACGACATAAACAAGCTGAACAAAGCATGGTGGACCACCTTCTGGAGTCACTCATACAACAGTTTCTCACAGATTGAGCCACCTTACAAAAATGGTGATTTCAGTATCATGGGGCTGAACCTCGAATGGAAGAGATTTACCACATGGAACATGAACGATTACATGAAATCAGAAATAAAGCTCCTCCGTGAACTCACCCCTGACATACCTATAACAACCAACTTTATGCAGCTCTACGAGGGGCTTGACTACAGACCAATGGCAAAGGAACTTGACGTAATCTCCTGGGATTCATACCCTAGATTCCACAACGACTATGAAAGCCTTGCGGATGTCATGGGGCAGAACACATTTGACCACGCAGTCATGAGATCCATGAAGAAGGATAAGCCTTTCATGCTTATGGAGAGTGCTCCGGGGCTTGTAAACTGGCATCCATATAACAAACTAAAAAGACCGGGCATCCACAAGCTGTTCTCATACAACGCTATAGCCTGCGGTTCTGACACTGTTCAGTACTTCCAGTGGCGAAAGGGCAGAGGCTCATTTGAACAGTATCACGGAGCTGTCGTCGACCATCTTGGAACAAATGACACCAGGATATTTAAGGAGGTTGCCGCTCTCGGCAACGAACTTGCCGGACTCTCCGAGATAACCGGAACGCTCATCAGATCAAAAGTGGCACTGCTATTCGACTGGGACAATATGTGGGCTATAGATGATGTCAAGGCATTAGGTCAGGAATCAAAAAAATATCCTGAGACCTGCATGTCTGTATACAAGGAACTGACAAAGCTTGGTGTCGACGTAGATGTGATCGCATCCGATGATCCGCTTGACGACTATGATGTGATCGTGGCTCCTATGCTCTATATGCTCAGGGACGGTGCTGCAGAATCTCTCGCTGCATTTGTAAAGAGAGGCGGGCAGCTCCTGGCTACATACTTCACCGGTTACGTGGACAAGAATCAGCTCTGCATCCTTGGGGGATTCCCGGGAAATGGGCTTGCAGATGTATTCG
>OLOK01001858.1_pt1 | contig 16495 bp, 11 predicted proteins | sample 1672591 | NCBI WGS metagenome assembly OLOK01 (sample SAMEA3136703, study PRJEB25190) | human gut metagenome | biome: human gut; feature: human-associated habitat; material: faeces | place: Austria | collected 2013 | reverse complement strand
AGGGCGGCGCACAGCTGGACACAGGCCCGGCGCACCGGCTCCTCCTCCGGGCCGGTAACGGTGAGGGTAAAGTGGTCGGCAAATGGCGGGTCACGCCGCAGACGCCGCAGACGGATCTCATCATCGTAGAAGCGGTCATAGTCCTGCTCCGCCGCCGCCAGGATCACGTCGTTGCGGGGGGTGTAGGTCTGGATCACCGCTCGGCCCTCCTTCTCCCCCCGGCCGGCCCGGCCCACCACCTGCGTCAGCAGGCTGAAGGTGCGCTCCGCCGCCCGGTAGTGATCCACGTACAGCGACAGATCCGCCGCCAGCACGCCCACCAGCGTCACCCCGGCGAAATCCAGTCCCTTGGCCACCATCTGAGTCCCCAGCAGAATGGGAATGCGGCGGCGCTGGAACTCCCGCAGGAGCTTCTCGTGGCCCTCTCCCACGGTATCGGCATCCATCCGCAGAAGCTCCGTACCGGGAAAGAGCCGGGTCAGCTCCTCCTCCACCTTCTGTGTACCGAAGCCGATGTGCTTCATAGCACCGCCGCAGTCGGGACAGGTATCCGGTGCAGGCTGGGAGTGGCCGCAGTAGTGGCACATCATCCGCCCGTTGGCGGAGTGGTAGGTGAGGTAGACGCTGCACCGGGGACACTGGGGAACATAGCCGCACTGGGGACACAGCAGCTGACGGCTGCTGCCCCGGCGGTTCAGAAACAGGATGCTCTGCTCCCCCGCCGCCAGATTCCGCTCCAGCTCCTGCCGAAGAGGGCGGCTGATGCAGCTGAAATTGCCGTCCCGCAGTTCCCGGCGCATATCCGCCAGAATGACCTGCGGCAGGCGGCGCTGATTGAAGCGCTCCGTCAGGCGGCAGAGGCCGTAATCCCCCATGCGGGCGTAATAGGCCGTCTCCACCGTGGGGGTGGCGGAGCCCAGCACCAGACGGGCTCCCTCCTGTACGCAGCGGTATTTGGCAATATCCCGTGCGTGGTAGCACGGGGCTTTTTCCGATTCGTAGGAGCTCTCCTGCTCCTCGTCCAGTATGATGAGGCCCAGCCGCTCCAGCGGGGCGAATACCGCCGAGCGGGTCCCCAGCACCACCGTGGCCTCGCCCCGGCGGATGCGCTTATATTGGTCCCACCGTTCCGTCAGCCGCAGGCCGCTGTGCAGCAGCGCCACCTTTCGGCCGAAGTAGGCGGTGAACCGAGCCATCATCTGGGGGGTCAGGGCGATCTCCGGCACCAGGATCATCACGGACTTTCCCTGCTCCAGCAGGGTCTGTGCCAGACGGATATACACCAGCGTCTTGCCGCTGCCGGTGACGCCCTGCAAAAGCGTCACCCCGGCCCGGCCCGTCTCCGTCTGGCGGAGGATGGTGTCATAGGCCGATTGCTGCTGTTGGTTCAGGGTGATCTCCTCCGCCGGGACACCGTACTCCCGTGGGGAGATGCGGTACTCCTCCCGGAAGTAGAAGTCGGCTCCGATGCGCCGTACGAGGCCCTGCTTCTCCAGACTGCGGAGGGTCTGGCGGGTAGCGCCGGTGAAATAGCACAGGTCGTGAACCGTGGTCTCGCCGCACTTGGCCAGAAACGCCGCAGCTTCATACTGCCGGGGGGCGGACCGGCGGCGGCGCTCCAGACGCTCCAGCACCTCCTGCGCCGGGGCGGCTAAGGACGCCAGCTCCACCATGTGGTCCTTTACCTTGCGGCTGGTCTCCGTCTCCACGGAAACCAGTCCCTTCTTTTTCATCTGATACAGCACCGACGGGATATCCTCCCCCAGTGCGGTGCAGAGGGTCTCCCGCTCCTGCGGGCCGTCGGAGAGCATCCGGCACACCGCCTGCTCCCGTTCCGTAAGGCCCTCCTCCCCTGCCGCGGGGCAGAGGCTCCAGATCTCCCGGTAGCGATACCACACCGCCGCCGGGAGGATGGTGTGCAGGGCATCGTAGAAGGTGCAGAAGTACCGCTGGCGCATCCAGAGGGCCAGCCGTATCTCCTTCTCCGACAGCACCGACTCCTGATCCAGCAGGCTGCGGATGGCCTTCAGGGGCTTGGCAGGCACCTCCTGCCGCAGCTGAAGCACCATGCCCTCGGCGGTGCGGTTGCCCCGCCCGAAGGGTACCGTGACCCGGCAGCCCACGGAGAGCTCCATACCCGACGGCACCAGATAGTCGTAGGGCTTGTCAATGGCGTAGGTAGCCGCCGCCACAGCGACCTTGGCGATCTGCGTCATTGACGGTCCCTCCCTCAGTCTTCCTCGATCTCCGTGTCGATGGTGTGGGCGTCGAACTTGCCCTCAGCCACCTCATGGATGGCCAGTGTCACCGGCTTCTCGTCCAAATGCTGGCCGGTGGCTTCGGCCTCCTCGGCGATCTGGCGGGCCCGGCGGGCCACCACGTTCACCATCATATAGCGGTTGGGGATATACTCCGCCAGCTTGTTCATTGCGGGATACAGCATCATAATGATCGACCTTCCTTATCTGCCTTTCGGCTGTAATTTGACTTATTTATGCAGGAGCTGCTCCAGACGCTCCGCCGGGCGGCAGTGCTCGGCGCACAGAATGGCCGCCAGCTCCGTCACCGCCTGCTCCACGGTATCGTTGATGACCAGATAGTCGTAACTGCTGGCGGTTTGCAGCTCCACCTTGGCCCGCAGCAGGCGGCTCTGGATGACCTCCTGACTGTCGGTGCCACGGGCGGTGAGCCGCCGCTCCAGCTCCACCCATGAGGGGGGAGCGATGAAGATACGCACCGTCTCCGGCCGCTTGGCACAGATCTGGTTGGCGCCTTGGATCTCGATGTCCAGAATGACGTCCCGACCGTCATCCATGGCACGGTCCACGTACTTCTTGGGCGTACCGTAGAAGTTGCCTACGTACTCGGCATACTCCAGAAACTCGTCCTCCTCCACCATCCGGTGGAACTCCTCCGCCGGGATGAAGTGGTAGTGGACACCGTCCACCTCCCCAGGACGGGGGTCACGGGTGGTGGCGGAAATGGAAAAATACAGGTCCGTCCGCTGATCAAACAGCGCCTTCAGCACGGTGCTCTTGCCCACGCCGGAGGGACCCGATACGATGAATGTCTTGCCCTTTCTCTGCACTTAAGCTTCCTCCTCTGTCAGATCCTCCAGCCGGACGCCCAACCGGGGCGCCAGCTTCTCCGCCGACAGCGCCGACAGCACCACATGGTCGCTGTCCATGATGAGCACCGACGCCGTTTTTCGGCCATAGGTGGCGTCGATGAGCATCCCGCCGTCCCTTGTCTCCTGAATGAGTCGCTTGATGGGGGCCGAATCCGGGCTTACCACAGCGATGAGCCGCCCGGCGGCAATGAGGTTGCCGAATCCGATGTTTACCAGCTCCATAGAACGCTCCCTTACTCGATGTTCTGCACCTGCTCCCGGATCTTCTCCACCTCGGCCTTCATGTTCACCACGTCCTGCGTAATGGTCAGGTCGCTGCACTTGGAGCCGATGGTGTTGCACTCCCGATTGATCTCCTGAATGAGGAAATCCAGCTTCCGGCCCACGGGTTCATCCCCCCGCAGCATATCCCGCAGCTGGGACAGGTGGCTGTGCAGGCGCACCGTCTCCTCGTCCACGGCGATCTTGTCGGCAAAGATGGCTGTCTCCGTCAGGATGCGGGCCTCGTCGATGGTGGTGGAGGCCAGCACCTCCCGCATCTTGCTCTCCAGCCGCTCCCGGTAGGCCGACACCGTCTGGGGAGACTGTGCCTCCACACGGGCCACGGTGCGCTCGATGGTATCGGCCCGGCCGGCGATATCCTCCGCCAGCTTCACGCCCTCCACGCTCCGCATCCGGTTATAGGCCGCCAGCGCCGCATCCGTCACCTGACAGATGTCCTCGGCCAGCATCTCCAGATCCTCCTCCGCCTTGGTGACGGAGAGGACGTCCGGGCAGCGGGACAACTCCGCCGGAGTGACCTCTCCCGACAGGCCGAAGGTCTCCTTCAGCTGCAGCAGCGCCTCATAGTAGCTGCGGGCCAGCGGCTCGTTCACCTTCACCACGGACACGTCCGCAGCGGAGGAGTCAATGGTGACGAACACGTCCACCTTGCCCCGTGACACCGCCTTCTGGACACGGCCCTTGATGGCATCCTCAGCGAATACATAGGCTCTGGGCAGCTTCACAGTACAGTCCAGATACCGGTTGTTGACGGAACGCACCTCCACGGTGATATCCCGCTTATTTCTGGTTTCTCTTGCCCGGCCGTAGCCGGTCATGCTCTTGACCACAGCTTTATCCTCCTTCAAAGGGGATGGGGTCCCCGTTTATATACAACAGAAATAGCCACCGCCGCCCAGCAGATTGCAGCACAGCATGGTACCGCACAGGCGGGTGCAGGGATCGTCGCAGCCGTCGGTGGTGACACGGCTGTATCCGGCGGGGCGGTAGCCGGCGGAGCGGCCCTCCGCCATGGCCAGCGCCTGCCGGTACTCCGGGTTGCCGGGGTCCATCTGCACCGCCGTCTCATAATAGCGCTTGGCCTCGTCCAGCCAGCCCCGCTTGAAGCAGACGGCTCCCTTCAGGAAGTTCCACTCGGCGTTGTGGTCGCTGCGGGCGTTGAGCAGCTCCTCCGCCAGATTCAGGTCCCCCTGACGTATGGCCAGACGGATGCGCTGGATGGCGGGATCATAGCTGCCGCCGTAGCTGTTGGCGCCGTAGCCGCCGTAGGAGCCGCCATAGCTGCCGCCGTAGGCTCCGTAGCCATTGCCGGAGGCGCCGCGCTTGCGCTGGTTCTGGATCTCCTCGTAGGCCTCGTTGATCTCCTTCATCTTCTCCTGCGCCAGATCGGCCAGGGGATCGTCGTGGTAGTTATCGGGATGGTACTTTTTGGCCAGATTCCGATAGGCTTTTTTGACTTCCTCGTCTGTGGCGGTGCTGGGGACACCCAGCACCTGATAGGGATCACGCATCGCCGTGTCCTGCCTTTCGTTCAGGGTATTTCTCTCTCCGGGGCCGCTGATGGAAGGTGCCGTTCAAAACGGCGTTTCCCACCTGATACAGCCCCGCATATACCACACTTTCAATGACCGGCTGCCATACGCCGCACTCCAACAGCTCGAAGGCCGCCGCCATCCGCTCCACGGACCGGTCCATGGTCTGGGCCAGCTCCTGACGGCTCTCCTCCGTCAGCTTGCCCTCCTGCACCGAAAATCGCAGGGGCAGCGGATTGTAGCTGCCGCTGCGCTGGTCCTTGGCCAGATCGTCCGCTGCGTCCGTCAGGTATATCCAGCGGCCCAGATGGTACAGCAGCTGCGCCAGCACCCGCCGCCGGACAGGATCCGGCTCCTCCTCTGCCGCACCGGCCAGCAGCCGGGCAAAGGTATCCGCCGGGCGGTCAATGGAGGGACAATTCTCCCGCTCCAGCTCCGCCAGTTCTCCCAGGCAGCCCTGCACCAGCCGGTCAAAATCCGGCCGCAGGCGGGCGGCCTTGCGGTAGCTGCGGCGGAGAAGCAGGGCGGCCAGCCGGTATTTCAGGCCCCCGAAGAAGCCGTGATCCGTCACGCCGTCACGCAGCTGCCACCAGGTCAGGATGACGCTGAGGTCCGCCGCCGCATCCAGCGCCGGGTTTTCTTCCCCGGATGGGATGCACCGGGCAGCGATGGCGAGCGCAGGAAAAGCCGCTGCCGCCGGCCAGCAGAATGGCCAGAAAGGCCAGATCGTAGTTCAAGATCATCCGGGCCGGCAGGCCGTACCGCCGTCCCAGCGTGCGGCACAGGCCGCAGTAGGCGCTGCGGAACAGGTCTGTCTGCTCCTGAGTCAGCCGATCCGCCGCAGGACGCACATAGCCGAACATCAGAACTCCCGCACCACCGTGTAGGTCAGGGCCTCCGTCTTTTTGGCGTGGCGGTCATAGGCCACGCTGGGCAGGAAGGCCAGCGCCGCTGCGCCGATGGCGATGGCGTAGCGGACGCCCTCCGCCAGTCCCTCCGACAGGAAGTAGCCCAGCAGGAAGCCCACCACCGGCAGCAGATATACCAGCGCCACGACACCCAATATCTTCCGGGTGGCGCTCTCCACCACCACCTTCTGCCCCGGCCGGACCCCCACAGGGTCCTTGGCCCGTGCGTGGATGGCGGCGCCGGTCATGCCGCAGCCGGCGCATTCCTCACAGTCGTGGCCGCAGGCAGACTTTCGGGGGACGGATATCTCCACGAAGCCGCCGGGCAATATCTTTTCAACCGTTGCGATCTGTGTCATGGTCGCTTACACCTCTCTTGCTATGTCTACGGCTGCCCCGGCTCATCCGGAGTCACCGACAGATCCACCACCATCTGATACGAGCCCTTGATGCCGATATTCTCGTAGCCCTCGATGCGGATGGTCACCGGCACCGTATGGACCCCTGCGCCGGTGAGTCCGGACAGGTCTGCCACGATGTGGACGTTCTCCGCCGTCAGGGCGTTCACCTCCGCTGTCAGGCCCCGCAGCCGCACGTTCAGCGACTCCGTCTCTGCCGTGGCGGTCATGCCCTCCGGCACATTCTCAAAGGTGAACCGGGAAACGGTCAGCGTCCGCTCCGTGACGCCACGGACCACCACCGTCACGGTGGCGGTGTCCACGCCGTCGGCAATGGTCACATCCTCCGGCACGGGGATGGTATAGGTCAGGCTCTGGGAATCCTCCAGATCCTGCACATACAGGGTATCCAGCACGATGCTGTCGATCTCATCCAGTCGGGCCTTCTCGCCCACCAGCTTCACCGTGGCGGGAGAGATGGTGTAGTCCACCGTCTCCATGGTGGCCCCCACGGCCTCCACAAAGTTCACCCGCAGAGGCACCTCCTTCACCGTCGACACCGGCATGGTGGCGCCGATGAGCTTTTCACTGCTGCGGATGGCGCTGTTCTCGATCTTCACATCGTTGTGGTCGTACAGCTCAAATTCCAGCGCCTGCACCACCGTCTTGTCAGCTCCGGTGATATCCAGCCGCACCTTGGCGTAGCTGACATTCAGCAGGTCGTCCCGCTGGCCACGCAGCAGCAGCACCTCCGGATCCAGCGTCAGCTCCCCGGCCATGTAGCCGTCAGCCACGCTGCCCACAATTTCGCACTGAATGGGTACTTCCTTGCTGTCCAACTCGCCCACGGTGACGGTGATGCTGTAAATGCTGGCAGAATCCACCGTCAGCTTCCCTCTGCGGATGTTATCCGGGAACACCACCTCGTAGGTCAGGGTCTGGCTGCCGGCCTCCTTGATATTGCTGGTATTGGCCACGATCCGGATCTTGCTGCGGTCCAGCTTACGCAGCTCGTTCCGGGGGCCCTTGATGACCAGATCCACGGTGGTATCATAGCCCGACAGCAGCATCAGGCCACGATCTGCCAGTGTGGTATCCTCGCCGGAGAATTCCACCGGCACATTTTTCACCTTCAGCGTCACCTCCGGCGAGGTGACGGTATCCACATAGATCCACAGAGCGATCGCCACCAGGATGGAACCGATGATCCGCAGCGCCTTACGGCTGGCATCATTCTTCTTCATCGTTCTGCTCCCCCTTTCTCCGGGTCCGAAGCAGTTCCCGCAGCGGGAAGCGGGCCCTATCCGGTTCCTCCTGCTGGGGCATCAGCTCGTTGTGCAGCAGCTGGGACAGGGTCTCCGCCTGCAGATGGCGCTTCAGCATCCCACCGATGGCCACAGAGATGGAGCCCGTCTCCTCCGAGACGATGACCACCACGGCATCGGAATTCTCGCTCATGCCGATGCCCGCCCGGTGGCGCATCCCCAATTCCCGGCTGAGGTTCACATTCTTAGACAGGGGCAGCATACAGCCCGCCCCCAGGATCCGCCCGTTGCGGATGATGACGGCGCCGTCGTGCATGGGCGCCTTGACAAAAAAGATGTTCTTCAGCAGCTCGCTGGAGACGGAGGCATCCAGCGTGGTACCGGAGCGCACCACGTCGTCCAGCAAGATCTTCCGCTCGAACACGATGAGCACGCCCGTGCGGGTGCGGGACATCTCCGTGCAGGCCAGCACCGTCTGGTCGATGGCCCGCTCCAGCTCCGGCAGCTCCTTCTCCGGCGCCAGCGTCCGCAGCAGGCGGATGTTCTTGCTGCCCAGCTGCTCCAAAATCCGGCGGATCTCCGGCTGGAACACGATGATCAGGGCCAGCACGCCCCACTCCACCATGTGGCTGAGGATGTAATTCACCACCCGCAGGTTCAGCTTCGAGGACAGCCACAGCGCCGCCAGAAAGATGGCCACACCCTTCAGGATGTTGGCGGCCCGTGTGCTCTTCACCAGCGACAGCAGCTTATATACCAGATACGCCACGATGGCCACGTCCAGCAGGTCCGCCAGACGGATCAGAGGCAGGTATCCTTTGATATTTTCCAATACAGACAGGATCTTTTCCATATTGCAGACCTTTCCCATTCGCATACCAATAGGTATTTCACATTATATAATTATTTTCGGAGAATTGCAATAAAAACGTAGGGGCGTGTCTGACATTTTCACGAATCGGCGGGATTGACGGGAAAAAAAGCCCCCTCCGGCCGGGGCCGGAGGGGGATAAGGAACAGGGATTTACTTTACAGGGAGCGGGAGCTTCAGCTCTTCTCCTCCCGGCGCAGGATCCGCTTCCACTGAGCCAACTTCTCCTGATTGGTGGTAACGTCGAAGGAGGCATCCTCCAGTGCCTCCATCAGTTCCCGGCAGGATTGGAAGCGCCTCACCGGGTCGGGCTGCACACACTTTTGGATCAAGTCACCCAACTGATGCGGGAAGCCGCCGATATACATTGCATGGATGCAGCCTATCTCATAGGGCGGCACGCCGGGGTTACAGCCGGTCGCCAAATAATAGAGCGTGGCCCCCAGACCGTAGATATCTGTCCGGGCATCGGTCTGTCCCATACCGCCGAACTGCTCCGGGGCGGCATAGCCCCGTGTACCCAGACAGACGGTATCCCCCGCTTTGCCGGGTTTATAGACACGCATCGTGCCGAAATCGATCAGTGCAAGACGGCCATCGGGCCGCAGCAGGATATTTCCCGGCTTCATGTCACGGTAGACATAATTTCTCTCATGCAGATAGCGCAGCACATCGCATAGCTGCCATGCCCAATCCACCACCTGGATCAGGTCCTGAGTCCCTTCTCTGGCCATGACGCTCTCAAGTGTCTCGCCATCAAAATATTCCCGGACCACGCAGAGGGTCTCCTCATCCTCCAGAACCTCTACCAGCTTTGGAATGGCCGGGTGATCCAGCTGCCGGAGGAGGTCAGCTTCCTTCAGGAGCAGCTCACGGATGGCCTTTTGGGCGGGACGATCATCCTTTCGGCAAGGCTTCAGCACCACAAGCCTATCCGTACGGGAGCTTTTCGCCAAATAAACGTCCTTTACGCTCAACGGGGCAAGTGCCCGGATGACCTCATACTCCCCTATCCGCTTTTCCCCTGCAAAATCGCCCATTAGATGCGGCGGCGTTTCCTGCCGGGGAGGTGTGTACGACTCATTCCGCAGGTCAAATATGACCTTCTCAGTCCTTGCAAAACCGATCTCATCATAGGCCGCAAGCTGATACTTCTTTCCCGGTATGAGCTTACGTCCGTTTATCCACGTACCATTGGTAGAAAAATTGTCTCGCACAAACCAAATTTCCTGCTCATAGAAAAAGGCCGCCTGCCTCCGTGCCACGGTCCGTGCGCTCAGGCGGACGTCACTGTCAGACGCTCTGCCTACCGTTACCATCGGCTTTTTGATCTGCAGCTTTTCACCTGTGCTTGGGATCGTAAGGGGGAGTACATCGGAATACAGGACCACCGTGGTATCCGGCGGCAGCATCACATATTCCGAGTCATCCGGTATGGGTCGGCGCTCCTTCTGCGTCAACAGCTTCCAGTTTTTTACGGTCAGCAACTTTCCGCAGCATCTGCATACGTATCTGGTTTCATCGGTACCTTCTTCAAGAGCCATGTATTCATGCTGTCCATTCCTGCAATCGAGAATTGCATCGGCCTCTTTGCCCAGCATCTCACGCAAAACAAGCTTTGCGAGCCGCTCCATGCCGGTCTTAGTGGGATGAGAGCCGTCGATGGCATCATAGGGCAGGTGATAGGCATACAGATCGATGAGCCTGCCGCCCTCCAGCACTGCCGTGCGGCGGATGATATCGTTATATACCTCGATGGAGATACCGCCTACGCTCTCCGGAAACACAAAAGCCGGATCGGTACTCATATAAGTGGAGCAGAGGGTGCAGCACCAGAGCTCGGCATCCGGATAATTGGCCCGCAGCTTTTGCAGCATCCGCCGGTAGGCCGTCTCGAACACGGAATACCACTCGTCGGTCACTCCGCCGTCCTCCATGGGCCGGACGGCGTTCGCCCAGTCATTGGTGCCGAGATAAACCAAAATCACATCCGGCCGGACACCCCGCATATGCAGATGGCTGGTCCGCTGGTCGCTGCACCCGGAGGGGAACAGCTCATGCTGCCCCGGCAGCTTTGTCACCCGACTGCCGGACCAGGAGTCATTGACCAGCAGCTCGCCGCCGAAGAAGTCGATGACCTGCCCCCACCATGTATCCGCCATGGTATAGACCCCCGTCCGGCTGCAGACGTCGCCTTTGTAGAAGACGCTGTGATCCGGCGGATTATAGCTTTCCAGTGTGCTGACAGAGTCTCCCAGGACGGAAAATTGTTTGCCTCGATAGAGGTTTGTCGTTTTCCACTGGGAAAGCTCCTCCTGCCGTATTTTCTCCGGGGTAGGCGCATCGTCCACCAGCCACATGGGGCCGGAAAAGCGGAGCTTGGCAGCCTCGGTAGAGAGACCGTCAAAGGCGAGCTGGAAGGCCATCAGGTTCGGACACGGCTTAAAGGGATCGTTGCCGTTGCTGCTTTTGATGGCAAAGACGATATCTGTGAAGCAGGTATCATAGTGCTCCTCCAGCAGAACATCCCGAAAGGCCTGCGCCACGATCTCCGGCGGATTCTTGAAGGCTCCGCAGCCGAAGGCACCTAGGATCAGCACCCGAATGTCGTTATCTATGGCGGCATTGAAGATGTTGCGGATACGGGAACGGAACAGATCCCCCAGCACGGCGGAATTCGTATGCGGCAGCATGAATAGGATGGGTGCAGCGCAGGTGATCACATCCACACGAAACCACTGGTTCCGCTCCTTCAGGCTCAGATCCTCGTTTTTGAATACGGTCACACCCTTGGTGTAGATCAGGCGGTCGGAGTAGAGATACCGGCCGTGCTCATAATGATACTGATAGAAGTCGTCATATACGCCGGGTGTATTGGCCAGACACGGATAGAGATTGCTGCAGCGGCAGAGGCACTCCTCCTGCGCCGTGGCACCGTTTTTCACGCCACCGCCGGGGACCTCCGGATTGGCAAAGTTCAGCACAGCCACGCCGTATTGATTCCCGAAGCGGGCAGCCGCCGCAAAGGTGGTGGTATCCTCCACCGTGATGCGCTGCTCATACCGGGGCATGAGCGGCTGTTGGGCCCTGAAATCCTCACGGTAGACCTTGGTTCCCTCCATGGCCTGACGGGTAGCGTCCCGCAGTGCTTCGCTTTCGCAGCGGTGCAGCGTGTCCTCAAATTGCTCGATCAAATTTTCTGGCATTTTCCTTCCTCCTTATCATCCGAAACCATCAAAGCCTCCGGCCGGGGCCGGAGGCTTTGATGCCGGCTTATGCCGGGTCAGGTCTTACTTCTCTTTGTCGTTCTTCTTTTTCTTGCCGGCGGCCAGAGCGATCACCACACCGGCGATCACTACCACAGCGGCGATGGAGCCGAAGAACAGCGGCTTATTGTTGTAGTAGCGCACGAAGAGATTCGTGGTGACGTAGAAGTTGGTGATCTCCTCCGTCTGCTCGTTGCCGGCGGCGTCGGTGCAGACGATCTTCACCTGATGCGCTCCGGTGGAATCGCCCGGAATATCGAAGGTGAACTCGCCCTGGTCCGCCACGATGGCGGCGACCTCCTCTGCTGTCCACGTCTTGTAGGCCTTGCTGTAATCGTCCAGATACACCACCACGGACTGAAGCAGCAGGTTATCTCCGGCGGACAGGCTCACCGTGAGGTTCTCCAGAGGATAGGTGGTATCGCTCTCCAGATTGGTCACGACCATGTTGGGCTTGGTCTTATCCACGCCGAAGCCGATCTCCTGCTTCTTGGTGTCCAGCGTATTTTCCGCTATGTTGCCCGCAGCATCCTCGGAGTAGAAGGTCAGGCGATAGACGCCGTCATCGGCAAAGTTCTTGGCCAGCACGGTGTAGATGTACTCATACCACTGACCATTGCCGCCCCGCACCTCGATGCGGTAGTCCGTACCCTCCTGCAGGATGATGGTCTGATTGTTCTTGAAGAGCGTGATGCGGATGTTCTGGAGGGCATCGGGGTTGGTCTCCGTCACCACCACATCCTGCGGCGTCTGGACGTAGGAGCCGTTGAGCTGATCCGTGGCGGCGCTGAGGGCATAGGTGGAGCCGAAGCGGTTGGCGGAGAACAAAATGGTCTTTTCCGTGGTGTTGCCCGCCTTATCCGTCAGGGTGGCCGCCAGCGTGTAGATATCGTCTACTTCCTTCTCCTTGGCGAAATTCTTGAAGGTAAAGACCTTGCCGTTGTGCTGGTCGGCATAGGAGCCGTCCAGCGCAACGCCCTTGCGCATGGCGCCGGTGAGGGTGATGTTCACCTGTGCATCATCGTAGTTGGTATCGGAATAGGACACTACCGGGATGATGTCGCCGTTGTTGGCGGAGCGGTCGGCTACGCCGGTGATCTCCAGCGTGGGAGCCGTGGTATCCACGTAGAAGGTCTGCTCCGTGAAGTCGGCGGAGGTGTTGCCCGCCTTATCCGTCACGTCGATGTCGAAGGTATACAGGCCGTCACGGCGATAGGCGATGGTGGCCGTATGGCGGTCGCCGCTGGAGGTCCAGCCGCTGACCGTGGGCAGCGCAATATCTGCGCCATCATTGGTGGCCCGGAGGGTGATGTTCACCAGGCTGTCGTCGAAGTTGCGCTCTTTCACCGTGATGGTAGCCCGGCGGCTCTCCCGGAAGAAGGTGCCGCTGTCCGCCGCATTCTTGTCATATTCGATATTAATGATAGGCTTTGTGATATCGATCTTGATGGAATACTCCATGGACGTGACATTGCCTGCGTTGTCCTCGGCGGTCAGCAGGATGTGGACATCGTTGCTGTTGTTCTTCTTTGCATCCACGGTAAAGCCCATGCCCTCCTTGGACTGGCAGCAGGGGGCTTTGCCGTCCCAGCTATAGAGCACGCCCTGCTGGGTCACATCTTTCTCGTTATAGACCGTCCCGTTATAGACCGTATAGGTCACCTGCTTCAGGCCGGAATACACGCCGTTTTCCACGGGATCGTTTGCCGACACCACCACCGACACATCGCCGTTATAAATCTTGTTGTTGGTCAGACCGGACACCCTTACGATTTCCGGAGCCGTAAACTCCTCGTGAGGTCTCTCGTTGTCCACCACCAGACCGTTGGTGCTGAGGTAGGTGACATTGCCGGCCATGTCCGTGATCTTCAGATAGACCACAAGCTGCTGGTTGGGTGTAAATTCCGTGGTTTCGCCTATATCGGTCCACTTCTGCTGCGCCAGTTCCTTAGCCGTCAGCGGCGCCTTCTTCCCTTCACTGTCGGTCTGGAATTTCTGGACAAAGTATTCCTTGCTCTTGATGGGCGAGGTCTCGTCCCCTTCGTTATGGGTAATGACGATCTTATCATTGGCCCAAACGCCAAAGGTCAGGTTCTTGCTGTCGATGAGCGCTTCCCATACAGGGGAAGAAGTGGGGTCCTTTACTCCCACCACATAGGTGTTGGCGGTGATGGTGCCGGTGGGGGCATTCGTATCCACGGTGAAGCAGTAGGGGGTTTCGCCGTAGGTCACGGCGTTTACACTCTTCTTCTGGTCCTTGTCAGCAAGGGCGGACAGACCGGCCCTGTTGGTGTAGGAGATGGACCAGATGTAATTGGCATCCTCAGAGAAGGTCACTTTACAGGAAACTTTAGCCGGGTCAACAAGATTCGTCTCCGGGTCAACAGCATTACTCCAATCGGTAATCTGGACCTTGCTGCGCACGTCTTTGCCCGCCGTGTCCTTGATATCGAGCTTGACCGCATCGAGATCCCGTGTGCTGGCTCTGTCGGTGATGGTCACAGTGGCGGTGCGGGCAGCTTTGTAGTAGCCACGCTCAGTGCCGTTCTCCTCCACCACATTGACGGGTTTTTCCTCTCCTTCCTCTCCTTCCTTTCCGAACTTGATCTCGATGGTAGGAGACGTAGAGTTGATCTTCACTGCCGCCTTCTCCGGCTTGGACACATTGCCGGCCCGGTCAGTGACCTGCACATAGATCACAACGTTGTCGCTGTTGTTCTTCCCGGCATCCACGGTGAAGGTGCAATCGCCCAGCTCCTGCAGGATATCGCCGCCCTCCGTGTAGGTATAGAGCATCTCCCGCTGGGTCACGGTCCCCTGCTCCGTCTCGGTGCGGTCCTTTACCACCCAGTACTCCACGGATTGGATACCGGAGTAGTCATCCTGGTCGATGATGCTCTTCACCGTGGCGGTGAAGCTCTTGTGGTAGTAGCCGTTGGTGTTGGCCGCCTCGAGCGCCAGCTTCAGCTTGGGGGCCGTCGTATCCACGACGATCTTCAGGCCCTCCAGCTTCTCGTCTGCCAGCTGTGCCACACGGATCTCCGTCTCGCCGTAGAACACCCGGATGGCCTGAATGGTCTTGGTTTCCTGAATGGCCGCCGGCTGCGTAAAGGAGGCGGTCCCCGCATCGTAGCCGCCGGAGGTCGTTCCGTCGGCAAAAATCAGCTGGATGCCCTTGATCCCGGTCTCGCTGCCAGTCTCATCGGCGGCAGCAGAAAATTGGACCGCTGCATCGTTTGCAAAGACGAAGGTGGCGCCATCCCGGCGGATGGCATTGCCGGAGTTCCAAGTGATGCCCCCCAGCGCAGTGAGGTCCTTGGTGCCGATCTGGGGGCACTCCGTAAAGGTGACGGTCACCTTCGTATCCCGTTGGACTTCCGTCAGATGCAGCTGATACGACTTCTCCGCCGTTCTTCTCACGTTGGCCTTCACATCGGCTTCGTCTACCGTGATGGTGTCGATGATATAGCCGTCCTCCGGCGTGATGGTGAAGTCGACGCTGTCGTTATAGCTCACCTTCTCCGGATGATACTCCACCTTGCCATGCTTGCCGGAGATCACCGTGATGGTCTGCCGCGTGGGAGCAAAGGTGATCTTGATGGTGTGGGGCGCAGTAATGTTCTTGATATCCCGTGTGAAGGGAGTGTCCTTTACATATCGATTGTCATCAAAGCTTTCCGCTTTGCCGTCGATCTCCACCTCGCTGACACGGTAGTTTTCCTTGGGAGTGGCCTTTATCGTCAGGGTGCTGCCCTGCTTCACGAGGACTGCTTCCACCTCGCCGCCCTGCGCTGCGGGGTCGGTTTCCACCGTTCCGAGCTGGCTGTCGTAGGTGACGGTAACGGTGTACACTCTTATGAACTTCACGGCGATCGTCGTGTCCTTATCCACCGTCAGCTTCTTTGTAAAGCTGGCAGTATCTGCAATATCCTCCTGCGTACCGTCGATGGCGATGGATTCGATCTGATAGTCATCGTCCGCCGCAACAGACAGCTCGACCTCAGTCCCCTCTTTGTAGATCTTTTCCGTGACCGCTTCGCCGTCCAGCAGTACCTTGCCGCCCTTGCCAGCGGTGACAGTGACGGTGTACTCCTGCACGAAGGTCACGCTGACAGTGATATCCTCGTCGGCGGTCAGCGTCTCCTGAAACGTCTCGCCCTTCTTCACTGTCCGGGGCTCACCCTTCACCGTAAGCTCCTGAATATAGGCGCCCTTGGCCGGGATCAGCTCCAGCTTCACATCGCCGCCCTTCTCCACGGTGGACGTCTCCGTCTCCTGATCGTTGATCCGGACTAATCCGTTGCCGGTCTTGGTGACCGTCACATTCACGGTATCAGGGGTCTTGACCGTCAGCTTCACATCCACATTGCCGGTCACATCCGTGACAGCGACACGGTCGGAAACGGTGTCATAGCCCTCCGCCGATACGGTATAGGCCAATGTGACCGCCTTGCCGTCTGCGATGTCCTGTGCATAGTCGGCCATCTCCTGAATGACCGCCTCGCCGTCGGTGGTGGTCACGGTGTTCTTGGCACCTCCCGTGCCATCCACCTCGATGGTATAATCCACCGATGCGCCGTCCAGCTTGGCATCCTCGTCGCCGCCTGTCACGCAGACGGTAAAGGCATCCGCATAGGTCGTCGTGCTTGCAAACGCAGAGACCGGCACAAGGCTGACGGCCATGAGGAAGGCAAGGACGGCAGGCAGAATGCGTTTTTTCATTCTAACTTCGTTCATCTCTCACTGCTCCTTACTGTTGAGGTGTTTCTTGGTGTCTTATTTTGTCATCCGCTAGACGGATGATAAAAACTACTCGATGATCTCAGAGCTGGCGCTAAAGCCC
>OLOK01001857.1_pt1 | contig 16502 bp, 15 predicted proteins | sample 1672591 | NCBI WGS metagenome assembly OLOK01 (sample SAMEA3136703, study PRJEB25190) | human gut metagenome | biome: human gut; feature: human-associated habitat; material: faeces | place: Austria | collected 2013 | reverse complement strand
TCCTCATAAAGTCTGACATGGCAGCCTCCTTGTGCTTTCCCGTTCCACCAGCTCCTCCGGGACGCGGATGCCCTGTCCCTGCAAAAATCGCATAAATTCCAGCGCATAGTGGTCGGACACCGCAAATACCGCCGTGATTTTTTCAGAAAAAAGGCGGGGAAGGTTCTCACTGTAAAACGCCATTCTCTCCCTTGCCGCAGCAGGGACCTGCCAGAATAAAGTTTCTCCCGGCGCAAAGGCGCTGCGGAAACCGTCTATCCGCTCCTTGTCCATTATACCGTTTTTATCAGTACATTCTACCACTTTATGCGGTCACATGGGTGGCATTCTCTTTCACCGAATTGATCGTATCCATCAGTTCACTGCCTGTTTTGCCATCAAACAGGCGGGTAAACAGAATGGGCTGGTCAAAGGGTGGTTTCATCAGAACCGCTTTGCTTTCCACATAACCGTTCTGCTCAATGTAATGAATGACCTTCCGAACAAACGCGATCTGCTTTGCATTCAGCGATTCGTCATTGATAAATTTGGAAAATGCCTGCATGGCAGCATCGTGGTCCAGCTTTGCCACTTTACGCACCAGCAGACCAAAGGGCGTATCCCGAAACTCCCGTGCATAGTCCTCTTTGCTGCCCAGCTCACAGGTGAAGATATGTTCCAGCTCGGTATAGTCACCCCGGGAAAGCGGAATGTTCTGGGTCAGCTTGTGGATGGCCAGCGTATCGCTGCGGTGCTCCATGATGTAGCGGTTCACACGTTCCCGGTACTCGCCAAAATCGTAGCCGGGATCCAGCGTTTTGCCCTCAGTCTGTTCCAGTACCGGGTCGGCAAGGGCCGTGTAGACAGGCTTTTGCCCTTCTACACCGTCCACCAGAAACTTGATAAGCTCCCGCAGTTCCTGCCGCATTTCCTCAAAGCGGAGCAGATCGTGCGAGGTCAAAAATTCGTCTGTCTGCACCTCCCGAATGAGGGACAGCTTTGCCTGCACCTGCGGGATGGTAGCCTTCCCTTCCAGCATTGCCGCTGTATTGCGCAGCTGTTTCTGGGCGCGGCCCAGCCCCGGCAGACCTTCCAGTTCACAGAGCAGCAAGCCATACACAAAGTTATCGAACCGCTTGGCGGCTTCATCTTTGTCGTCCAGCGAGATGAGCGGTGCCACCTCTTTCATCAGAGTACCCTTGTCCGTTTCGGTCAGGCTGACAAAGGCTCCCGGCTTTTGATAGTGTTCCACGGCCTGTCGGTGCAGCCGCACGGATACCAGTTCCGGGTTCAGCGCTCCCACTTCGGCACGGCAGGTTTCTGTTAAAATTTTACGCCAGTTCTGGTATTTTTCGTCCGCATAGGCTCCATCCTGCAGCGCGGCGGCAATGCGCACCTGCTTGCAGAAAATGCTCTCGGACAGGCTTTTGGTGTCCGCGCTCTCGTAACCGTTGGGTTTCTGACGGAAAAATTCAAAGTTGCCGCAGTAGTCGAAAATCAGAAAACGCCGTTTGCCCGTATATTCGCCGTCGATGGCATCCACGCAGGCAAGGGACGGGCAGAGCCGTGTACCATGGCCGATCATCTGCCAGAACTTCGTTTTGCTGCGTACTTTTTTGAAGAGCACCAGATTCACGCACTCCGGCACATCGATGCCCGTGTCCATCATATCCACCGAGACCGCAATAAACGGCGGCTTGTCTGGCTGTTTGAAGTCGTCAATGATGGACTGCGCATAGGCATCATCGCAGACCACCCGCTGGATGAATCCCGGGTACTGGGTCTCCAGCTGCGGGTAGAGCTTGCCAAAGCGTTCCCGGATAAACTCCGCGTGGCGCTTGTTCTGGGCAAAGATGATGGTCTTGCCGATGCGGTCGCCGCCTGCCGTCTGGATGCCCCGTTCCATCAGATCTTGCAGCACCGTGTCCACGGTGTTGGCGTTGAAGATGAACTTGTTCAGCTTTTCGGATGGGATAAAGGTGGGCAGGGTGTCGTCCTCGGCAAAATCGTCCTCGTAGCGGGCCTTATCTTCCGGTGAAAGCTGGTCGTAGTGGATGCCCTCTTCTGTGAATTTCGTCTTGACCTCGTAGTTGTAGTAAGGCACCAGCACATGGTCGGTGTAGACCGCCGTATCGTAATCGTAGGCGTAGGTGGGGATGCCGTGTTCCATCTCGAAAAAGTCGTAGGTGTTGCGGTCTACATCGGTTTTCGGGGTGGCGGTCAGACCCACCAGAATCGCATCGAAATAATCAAAAATGGCGCGGTATTTCTTGAAAATGCTGCGGTGGCTCTCGTCCACGATGATAAGGTCAAAGTGGGCGGGCGAAAACAGCGGCACGCCGTCCTTGGTCTTGGCGTTGTCAATGGCGTTGAGCATGGTGGGATAGGTGGAAAGCACGATGCGCGCGGCCTTATCGTCCTTAGAGGAGCATAGGTTGCACAGCGACTGGTCGGGCAGATACTTTTTGAAGTCGTCCTTTGCCTGCTTGACCAGCGCGGTGCGGTCCGCCAGAAAGAGCACGTTGGTCACATGACCGCCCCGGCTCAGCACATCGGTCAGGCTGGATGCGGTGCGGGTCTTGCCCGTGCCAGTAGCCATGACCAGCAGATTGCGCCGGAAGCCCTGCGTAATATGGGCGCAGACTGCCCGGATGGCGTTTTTCTGATAGTAGCGGTCGGTGATTTTATCGTCAATTTCGATGGTGTCCAGCGGTTTTTTCTCGGTGCGGCGGTTCATCAGCTTCTGCAAGTCGTCCTTGCAGAACACCCCGCTTACAGCACGCTGCGGGCCGCTCTGCTCATCCCAGAAATAGGTGGTGTAGCCGTTGGTGGTAAACAGCATCGGACGGCGGCCGAATTTCTGCTCCAGACAGTCTGCATAAAGCTGAGCCTGCTTGCGCCCGATGTTGGGGTCTTTGGTGCTGCGCTTGGCTTCAATGACCGCCAGCGGCAAGCCGTCTTTGCCCATCAGCACATAGTCCGCATAGCCCTTCTGCCCCAGCGCGCCGTTCATGTTGTCCACTTCGTACTCGGTGCGCACATCGGCATCCGGCCCGGTGAATTTCCAGCCCATGGCCTTGAGGTCGATGTCGATGATCTTCTGCCGCGTCTCGGCCTCGGTCAGGTCGGCGGCGGTAAAACTGCGGCTCTGCTGGTTCTGCTGTTTGCTGGCTGTGTACGCCGCCGAAAGGCTCTCCACCTGCTTGCGCAGGGCTTCCAGCTCGGCATCCTTCTGGGTCAGCAGGCTTTCCTGTTCCCGGATCTTCTTTTCGTCCAGCGTTACCTTTTCGCCGGGGATGGCTGTTTCGTCAAAGGAGCGCTCCACATAGTCCGTGCCGTAGCAGTAATCCACCCACTGGATGAAGTCGAACAGCCCCCGCAGGCTGAACACTGCATCCGCCGCCGACACACTATGCCCCGTATGTACCGCCAGATTGCCCGCCTTCACGATGCTGGGCAGCACGCTCCACACATCCCGGTCCACCGCGAACCGGAAGCTCGGCTCGTGCAGCAGGGATTGCAGGTTGTCCTTGTAGGGCATCGTGATGGTTTTATCTGCCGCATACACCCACTTCACCGCCAGCTCCAACGCCTTCCGGCACCCCACCGCGCACATCGCCGGGGAGGTGGAGAACACTTTCTCGGCCTCGATGGCAGAATTGGCGAAGAGGGAGTATTCGGGATGGGTGGAGAGATAGGAGAAGTTGGACATAAGGAGGGCTCCTTTCGATTAATTTATCTTCTTTGTGCAACCAGCTGTGTCATGACAAATTCACCATATTTTGTAAGAGACCAATACGTCTGATCAGAGTGCTTTTTCTCACTTAGCTGGATATATCCTAGAGCTTTAAATTGAACGCAAATCATCCCAAAAGAAGAATCAGTTATATTATCCACCGAAACATCTGAATATTCTGAAGTAACATTATTAGGCTTTTTTCTTGCCAAATTCTCAAAAACGCCTCGCATATCAGATTCGCTTGCTTCATTTATTAAAATCGGAGAAACCTCTGCAAATAACTCATTCCATGTTACATCTATTTCTCCCACAATATCTATGTAGCTACCTCTGTACGTTCTAGCGCTATAATCAAATCCTAGCGTTACCAAATCATCGCCCTGTTTAAGCATTGCTGTCCCTTCCGGGGCTTCCACACTGATTTTTTCTATTTTCTTTCTCAAGGCCTCGTTTTCTTTTTGAAGCCGTGCAATCTCTTTTACGGATTTTTCGTCAACTGCACTGCCTGCTTTTACCCATCCTTCTGCTGGGAAATTTTTCATTAGTTTTACCATGCTTCGAGACACAACAGAACCAAGTTCTGCCGGCGTTTCCCAGAACTTGACCAATTTCTTTTCTGCAAGTTTTTTAAATTCTTCTAGTTTCTTTTTTCCCTCGTCAGTCTGCTCACTTTTTCCAGTTGGTATGGATGCTGGATTTTTATGTACAAATGAAATGATGGGCTTCCCTGTTTTAAGAGCATATTCAAATTCCATTTGAGTATAGCTAATCCCATCAGGGCCAACACTTCCATACCGACCACCGATAATTAAAATATAGTAATCACAATCATCAATGACGCGCTTAATAAGAGACCATTGGTCTTCGCTGGATGCCGGGAAGAGTTCCATACCTGCTGGAATACAATCAAGTTCCAAAAGAGCTTGCATCACTTCTTTGCGCTCATCTTGTAGGTCATCATAAGTCGAACTAACAAAAACCTGATATCTTTTATCAGTGGTAATCATCTTTTTACTCCATTCCTGATAATTTTATGCCCATCCCAATTCTGCCGCAATTATTCCCAAGCACACGCAAAATGCCTGTTGCTGATGTTCCGCATCCAATTTATTCACAGCTTCACACAGATCATATATTGCTTTTACAGCCTTTTGAACCTCTGCATTTTGGTCTTGCTGATACTGCCACATCGTCTGCGATGGAATCGATTGATAAAAGCTCTGATTCACATAGGTCGGATTAAACATCTGATCGTAGAACTGGTTCATCGTATGTGCTCCTTTCGCATCGTCGAAATACCATATTTTTCCTCATTGTAGCATACACCTTATGGTATTTCAATGTTTTATACAAAAGGATGCAAATTTCGACATGTATTTCAGAATTTTCACCAGAATCATGGTGCTCACAGGGAAACTCCCGCCGTCACGGCTTCGCCGTGCCACCTCCCTCTAGGAGGGAGGCTTTTGCCCCACCGCTACGCCAAAGGCTCCCTCCCAGAGGGAGCTGGCAAAACCGTCAGGTTTTGACTGAGGGAGTTGGCATCGCGCAGCGACGACTGAGAGGGTTTGCTTTCTTATTATAACATATTCCGCTTGAAAATACAGGAGGCACCATGACACAGGAAAAGATCGCCCGCATCAACGAGCTGGCAAAAAAGAGCAAGACCACCGGCCTGACCGATGCCGAAAAGGCAGAGCAGCAGGCCCTGCGGCAGGAGTATGTTGCGGACGTAAAGGCCAGCCTGCGCGCCCAGCTGAACAACACCTCGATCAAAGAGCCGGATGGCACTGTGCACAAGCTGGGGAAGAAGAACTAAAGCAGCATCACGAAGAGGAGCTCCTGGCGGATCATTGAGAGAAAAGTATTTCTTCCCTCTTTTTTTGTTCCGCGTTTCGTGCTATACTATAATCGTATTGTTGCGGACATTTCCGCAGGCGGTACAGATTCCCAAGGTGGCGTATCCCGGGCAAGGTGCACGGAAAAGGCTGTCTTTTGAAAAAATGATAAAGAGGTCATTTATTATGCTTACTGCAATTACGGGTATCAACTGGGGCGATGAGGGCAAGGGCCGCATGGTCGATCTGATCAGCCAGGAGTATGACATCGTTGCACGGTATCAGGGCGGCAACAACGCAGGCCACACCGTGAAGAACGAGCGCGGCAAGTTCGTGCTGAACCTGCTGCCCTCCGGCATCCTGCGCCCCAACGTTGTCTGCGTGATGGGCAACGGTATGGTCATCGACCCGCACCATCTGGACGGCGAGATCAACAATCTGCGGGAGCAGGGCATTTCCATCACCCCCGATAACCTGAAGATCTCCGACCGGGCCACCATCACCATGCCCTACCATGTCGATCAGGACGGCCTGGAAGAGGCCCGCCTGGCCAAGACCGGCGCACAGTTCGGCTCCACCAAGCGCGGCATCGCTTACACTTACGGTGACAAGTACATGAAGAAGACCCTGCGCATGGGCGACCTGCTCCACCTGGACGACAGCGTGAAGAAGCGCCTGGTGACCATGGTGGATTCCAAGAACCTGGTGATGGAGGGCAGCTACCACTCCGCTCCCATCAGCGTGGACGAGATGTGGGCATGGCTGGAGAAGTATGCCGCCATCTTCAAGGATTACATCTGCGACGTGGGCCAGTATCTGGCTGACGCAGATGCCGCCGGCAAGAAGGTGCTGTTCGAGGCCCAGCTGGGCGCTCTGCGCGACATCGACTTCGGCATCTACCCCTACACCACCTCCTCCAACGTTATCGGCGCTTACGCCCCCATCGGCGCAGGCATCCCGGGCCATAAGCTGACCAACAGCATCGGCGTGATGAAGGCTTACTCCTCCTGCGTGGGCGACGGCCCCTTTGTCACTGAGCTGGCCATGACCGAGGAAGAGAAGCACGCCCTGCGTGAGGCTGGCCACGAGTACGGTGCAGCCACCGGCCGTCCCCGCCGCGTTGGCCCCATCGACCTGGTGGCAAGCCACTACGGCGTGTTCTGCCAGGGCTGCGATGAGGTTGCCCTGACCCTGCTGGACGTGCTGGACTACATGGAGAAGATCCCCATGGTCACCGGCTACAAACTGAGCGACGGCACCATCACCAAGCGCTTCCCCATGGGCGAGGCTCTGAACACCGCACAGCCCGTGGTGGAGTATCTGCCCGGCTGGCACTGCGATATCACTGCCGCCCGCAAGTGGGAGGATCTGCCCCAGGAAGCCCGCGATTACGTTGAGTATCTGGAAAAGGCTATTGGCTGCAAGATCACCTACATCTCCGTGGGTGCCGAGCGTGAGGCCTACATCCACCACAACGTCTGATCCGCGCCACAGAACCCGCCGCATTGAAAAGGAAACGTGACTATGTTTGATATCATCACGGACAGCGCCTGTGACCTGACCCCTGAGACGGCCGCAACGCTGAATATTGAGATCATCCCCTTCTATGTCTCGCTGGACGGTGAGCACTACCGCAAGGAAGGCAAGGAGATCGCCGTGCGCGATTTCTACCAGTTCATGGTAGATAACCCCGCGGCCTACCCCAAGACCAGCCTGCCTTCTCTGGAGGATTTTGAGACCGCCTTCCGGGCCCATGCCGAGGCGGGCCGCCCGGTGCTCTGCATCTGCTTTACCAGCAAGATGAGCGGCTGCGTGGGCAGTGCCCGCAACGCCCGGGAGCTGGTGCTGGAGGATTTCCCCGATGCTAAGATCGAGGTCATTGACAGCACCGCCGCCACCGTGACCGAATCCATCGTGGTGGAAAACGCGGTGGCCATGCGGGATGCAGGCTGTACGCTGGACGACGCCGTGACCTGGCTGGAAGCGGAAAAGATCACCAACCAGATCTTCTTCACGGTGGGTAATCTGGACTACCTCATCAAGGGCGGGCGCATCGGCAAAGTCACGGGCCGTGCCGCCAACATTCTGGGCATCAAGCCCATGATCCTGTTCAAGGAGGGCGAGATCTTCTCCGCTGGTGTGGCCCGCGGCCGCCAGAAGAGCTTCGAGAAGGCCCTCGACCTGCTGATGACCTATCTGGCCGAACACAACGGCACACCTGATGACTACTGCATCACGGTGGGCTACGGCTACGATGCCGACGAGGGCAAGCGGCTCTGGATGCAGACCCGCGCCGCCCTGCGCGCCAAGTACCCCACCTGCGAGTGCAATGTGGTCCTGCTGCAGATCGGCTGCACCATTGCCGTGCACACCGGCCCCTATGCGTTGGGCATGGGTGTGATGCGGCGGTGGAAAAAACAGTAACTCCCTCAGTCGCCTCCGGCGACAGCTCCCTCTAGGAGGGAGCCTTACGGCAGCGAAAAGCCTCCCTCTGAGAGGGAGGTGGCATTGCGTCAGCAATGACGGAGGGAGTTCCCACATAGTAAAAAAGAAGCCCCGACACTCGTCGGGGCTTCTTTTTGTTTTTCAGCCTTGATTTTTACGATGCACGATCACAGAAGACGGTGACACGGGTCTTGCCGCCGTAGGTGCAGGTGTACAGCACCAGGGCGTAGCCGCTGTGTTCCACTTCCTCCACACTGTGGGGGTCAAGCACTTCGACCTTGTTCACGACGTACTCATTCACGATGCCGTCCATATCGGTGAAGGTGACGCTGTCCCCTGCTGTGAGGGAGCTTAGCTTGCCGAAATGGCTCTCGTAGTTGTGCGCCGCAATGACCAGATCATCGGTGCGGGAAGAGCCGAACTGGCGGCAGGGGGCGATCTTCAGGCGGGGGTAGCTCCACTCGCTCATTACCGGCAGGTCAATGCCGATGGCGGGAATGGAGATCTCACCCACATATTCGTTGCCATCGACCTCCACCACCGGGAGCTCGGGGTCCAAGGGGCCGCTCTCTGCCTCCGGTTCCGGGGTCTCCACCTTCTGCTGAAGGTCGGCCACCACGGTCTGGGCCTCGGCACCGGCGTGGGCATCCTCGCAGCGGTTGTAGGCGTACAGGCCGCCAGCCGCCAGCAGGAGCACCACACCCAGCACGATGCAGACAAGCCCGGGGGATACTTTACGCATTCTTTTCACGTTTCTTGCTGCGCTCCATCAGGTAGGCACCCACGGCCACCAGCACCAGACCGCTTGCCGTCAGAACAGGTACGGGCCAGTTCAGCTGACCGGTCTGGATCAGTTTGGGGCCTTCGGCCGGGCGGGCATCCGCCACCACGCTGGCCGGGGCGGTGGGCTCCGGTGCACTAGGGGTGGTGGTTTCAGTCACGGTCGGGCGGGCATCTGCCGGGGCCGGGTTCTCCGGCGTGGAAGGGGTGGGCGGGGTGACGGGATCAGGGTCATACGGGTCCGGGTAGTACGGGGTCTCGATGGCCTTGTAGCTGTTGTTGAAGGTGATGCTGCTCACCTTTTCGTCCATCAGGTCGGCCTGTGTGTGCACGGCCATCCGGGCCACCAGCTTGTCGTTGTCCCACACCACGGAAACGCGCAGATAGTACACGGTTTCATCGTAGGTGCCGCGGGTGTTGACACCGGCGCGCTGGCGCACGGTGTAAACGTAATAGCCGGGCTTGGTGTAACTGATGGGGCCAAAGCTGCCGGTCTCGCCGTCGGTGATCTCCAGAGTGGTCACCTCGGGCAGGGGCGCATTGTCCACAGCCTCAAGTTCCACAGTCAGTGTTTCCTTTGGGAGAGGTGTTTCCCCCGTGGACTGAATGGAAACCGGAAGCTCCTGCAGCTGTGTATGCTGGTCAGCCGCGGTGGCCGCAAATGCCGCCGGCTGACACAGGCAGAACCCCAACGCAAGCGTCAGGAGTGCTGCCGCGATTTTACGGAACCTCATTTCATCCTCTCCTTTATGAATCCGACGCGGACGGGATCATCCACGCCAGAAGAATGGTGCGTGCATCGGTAAACTCCGTTGAACAGGTGGACAGCGCCAGCACCTGAGCGTCATCGCCTGCCGCTTTCATGGCGGCCAGCGTTTCGGTGTTCAGGTTCAGGGCGTTCTCCTGCGCAAAGGTGTACAACCCCTGCAGGTCGCTGTCCCAGCGCTGGGGCTGGAAGATCGCGCTCTCAGACGAAGGGACCAGCAGACATGCAAAGGTTTGAAGATCATAGGTGCGGTCGGGCAGGATCAGCTCACCGGTGGTGTTCTCTGCAAAGAACTCTGCGTCCTTGTAGAGATCCAGATCACCGAACATCTTGCTCTCTTCCATGTGGTGACCATACAGCAGAGAGTAAGGGTCGGTGAAGTTCTTGTCGCAGTTCACATCCAGAAAGATGCTGCCTGCCAGCGAGAAATCACCGTAGACATCGGTGTTCACATAGGTAAAGTTGTCCTCGCCCTGTACCACAGGGTAGTCGATGGCGGTGTTGTCCAGTGTGACCCACGCGCAGACATCCGGGTTGATGCCCAGCAGCTCCTCAAAGCTCGCGCCGTTATCCGCGCCCGCCTTGGGCTTGAACTGCAAAAGCTCTGCCTGAACATTGTCTGCGGCGGCGTACACCTGCGAGTTGTCCCACAGGGCATAGGCTGAATACGCCCCGGCGACCACCAGGAACAGCACGACCACCGCGCTCACCAGAAAGTCGGCTGCCCTCAACGCTTTTCTCTGCCAGTTGATACAGCCCACCTCCGGTTAAGCAAATTCAAATAAGTGGTTATTCGTTAGGTTTGTGCTGAGATAACCCCCCAGTCACGCTTCGCGTGCCAGCCCCCGCTAATAGGGGGGCCCTTGGCATGGCGCAAAGCTTCACGGTTTTGCCAAGGCCGCCCCTACTAGGGGCGGTGGCATCCCGCAAGGGATGACGGTGGGGTTTAATCTACCGCGAGCAATTACTCCTCGTCGCGGCGGCGCTTGTTCAGCATCAGGGCCACACCACCAATGGCAACGATGGCCAGCAGTGCAATGTAAGGAGCGTTGTCGAGGATAACGCCGGTGTCGATGGTAGCGCCCTTAGTATTCGTAAATGCAACAGTAGCTGCATCCTTCGTCATAGTCTGCACATTAGAGGTCAGGCTCGTCGTAGAATTGCCACCATTCACAGAAACCGTAGTCGTGTAGCCCTTAGTGGGATCATTCACATTCGTGTAGTCGTCCTCAGTTACAGTATACTTAACACTCCTGGGAACATTTACAAAATTCAGGGTCTGGCCATTCTTCAGAGTGAACTTAACCTGAGCCTTGCCGTCCGCACCGAAGCTAACCGTCTTCGTTTCATCACCCACGGTATAAGTGATACCGGTAGGTGCACTCTCGTTATCAGCTTTTTCAAAGTCAATGGTAAAGCCAAATTCCTTGGTCTTATCACCCAGATTGCCCTCAACAGTTTTGGTAACGGCGATGCTATTTGCAGAGTATGTGTTAGTGAAGGTATCGCTCTTGGCTCCCAGATAATTGCCCTGAGCATCATAACCCTCAGTATGGACAGCAGCCACGCGCAGCTGACCATTAGTGCCATTAACAACACTCACAACCAGTTTGATGCTACCCTCAAAGTAAGAAACACCAGCAAACTTATTGGTAGAAACTTCCTGCAGAGTGTACTCATACACGCCAACTTTCGTGTACTCAGGCAGGGCAATAGTAATGTTGCCAGTAACGCCCTCAGCTGTTGCGGTGCCTGCCTCAAACGTAGCACCAGTGATTGTGCCCAGCTCCGGTGCAGAAGTTGCATCGCCGCTCTTGACTACACCATTACCAACCTGCGCCAGAGTAAAAGTCTCTTTTGCATTGCTACCATTGCCTTCCAGCTTATAGACCTTTTTCACAGTAACAGTCTGTGCATCAGAATACTCTTTGCCATCAAGCGTGATGGTGGACTCAGTCGCAAACGCTGCGGTTGCGCCGACGGTGAGCATCATGGCGGCAGCCAGAACGCCCGCGAAGAATTTCTTCAGTTACATTGTTATTCCTCCCTAGTAAGAAATAGTTCGTACTCCTGTGCCGCGGCCCAAACTCCGCGGTTCACAGGCAGGATGCCGGCAGCTTCTTCCGGCCTCCGTGGTATTACAGACTGCGTCGCCGCAGTAGTGTAATTACTTTTGCTTGCACATCCTCCAGCGGAACCGGGCCAAAGTCCCGGCTGTCCTCGGATTGTGTGCGGTAATCGCCCAGCACAAAAAAGCAGCCTTCCGGCACCGTGTAGGGGTACTCCAGCGCGTCTTTTGCGTAGGTGGGGTAGAGGATCTCGCCGCTCTGCACCGCGCCGTTCACCACAAGGGTGCCGCTGTCGTCCAGAGCCACAAGGTCGCCCTCGCGCCCAAGGATACGGCCCACCCGGAGCTTGCCGCCCTGGGTGTAGACCACAACGTCGTTTTTTGCGTAGGTTTTTTGCAGGCGGTAGCAGATGAGCAGGTCGCCATCCTTTACCGCGGGGAACATACTGCTGCCCTTGGCCTGCGTGAGCAGGAACACCTGCGTGAACAGCACCCACGCGCACAGCAGGATCACCACAACGCGGCCCAGCAGGCTGATAAAATCCTGCCGGTTCTCAGCGTCCAGCCTGCGGCGGCGCACCGCCCGTGCCCCCTGCTTCAGGGCTTCATTGTCCAGCGGGTGCATCGGAATGCGCCTCCTTTTGGGGGTCAGAGCCGTCAGATTCCGGGTTAAACCTCTCAGTCACGGCTGTCGCCGTGCCAGCTCCCCTAGTAGGGGAGCCCTTGGCAAAACTGTCAACTTTGGCGGTATCTAAGGGCAGGCTTCCGGTCTGCTGCTCCAGGAGCACATTGTACCTTGTGCGCTCGGCGCGGATGGCGGCTTCGTACAGGGCGTAAAGCTCTTCCAGCTTCTTCCACATTGCCGCTTCGTCCACGCCGCCCAGCAGGTTCTTGCGGAATTTCACCGTCCGGAACCACTGGATGATCGCTTCCTGCTCCGGGCTGATACAGCTTTCCTCTGCACCGGCCAGCCGCTGGGGCGCTTTCTTCTTCGCCATGCGGTCAGCCCCCTTTAATCATCTTCCTTACGGTGCTTGCGCAGCATCAGCAGGGCCACGCCGCCAGCCACCACAGCAAGGATGACGATGTAAGGCAGGGTGTCGAGGAGGACACCGGTGTCGGGCTTTAAGGTGCACTCGTTAGTGAAATCAAGCACACGATTTTCGCCCTTCATTTCAACCGTTGCAGTACGAGTACTATTTTCAGTCTCATTACTACTATCAGGGTTACTATTAAGCAACCAGGTTGTTTTGTAGTTTTTAAGTTCGTCGGCGGTCTCCAATTCCGTTACGGTATAGGTGCCAACCGGCAGATTTTTGATAGTAACATTTGCGCCAGACATCAGCGTAAACTTGCCATCCGTACCATTATTCAGCAGCGCACCATTGGTATTACTGAACTCATAATTGCCAGTCGTAAGCTTCACAGGTTCATTGTTTGCATCAAGAATCTGGAAGGTAAACGCCTTATTGGTATCACCCAGCATACCGGTAACGGTTTTGGTAACGGTCAGGTTGGCGGAAGCAGGCACATACTTTGCGTAGAAGGTTGTATCCGCAGAAATGGTATCCGCTGTAAAATCAAACTTGCTTTCAGGTGTAAAGTTCTTATCCGTATACCAACCCTCAAATTTATAAACGGTTCCATCCGCTGCTGGCTTTATTAGCGGATACTCTGCTTGAGTTTGACCTGTGCGGGGAACATCCGGACGATCAATATTACTCAGCGGAATCGAATTGCTCCCTTCTGGGATAGTAAATGCTCCGCCATAATCACGCACTAGAGCAAAGGTATCTTTACCCACATCCTGAACCATAAACTTGACGTTGATATGCGTTGTATCATGGAGCACTATCAGACCATCCAGATGGTACGTCATTATTTTATCCTTGACCGATGGAACCGGAGATTCATATACACCACTCGTGTATTTGGATCGATACTGCTCTTCATTCTTCCAGTCTCCGTCTTTGCCGTTTTTGCCGGTGTTGGCTCCACCCACAGCAACGACCTCGTACCATTCAATTGTGTATGTGCCTACAGTATCCGCTTTCGTTGGGTCCTTCTCAATTTCCTTTTGGATTTCTTTAGGGAGTGATTCGTAATAGTAATCCTTGTATTGGCCATTCTGTTTAATTGGAATCACAGGAAACTGTCCGGAATTAACTATAATTTCAGTTCCCAACTTCGTATCAATGGCAGCCGTGTCATAAATTGACGTACGTACACTGTAGCTACTCGGAGCATTTACATTCGAAATCGTACCAACGGCCATGCCGTTCTACGCTTTATTTTCAACTTTATTACCATAGTAACTACCCGAATAGCCCAAAACCTGCGTGTAAACATAAAGATTGTAAGAAGATGTCGGATTATCGCTCTCCACAACTGTAATCACCAGTTCATCGCCGTTACTTTCCGGATTCGTTGCATCAGGATCACCATAACGGTGAGAAATCGTCACCGTGCCCGCTTTCTTAACCTTTATCCGTACTGTTTTGTAGGCATCTCCCTCGCCTACAATCTCCGCAACTTCCTGTCCATTACTATCAATAAACACTACCTCACCGGTGTTAGTCTTATCCTTTGCAAGCCTCCATGTGTGGCGGTAATGCGTTTTTCCGTTTTTGGCCCGCAGTGTAATCGTTGCACCAACCGGAACTTTTGTATCGCCCTGAATGCCGCTGATGCTGCTGATCGTAGCAATTCCATCATTCACATTCGGGTACTCAACGCCATCGATCTCAATGCTGACAATCTCAATGCCGTCACTATCGAAGTCTTCACTTCCCTGATCCGGATATTCCAGTGCAATCACAAAGGGGCTGAAGCTGGAGGTCTCGAAGGTCAGGGTGCCATTCTCATAGCTGACAACATCCAGTTTTTCCACGGTGCCGTCGTTTTTCTGGTGGAGCACCTTCAGCGCATCGGCAGTGAGCGCTCCCATTTCTTCCATTTCCGCAATATCCGGCAGCTTGTCCAGACCAGAAACGGTAACGGTAGCCTTCTGGCCCTTGGCAGGCTGCACCGTTTCGCCCTTGGCGTTCTTGGGGGAGATCTTCAGGCCCAGAATGGGAGCCATACTTCCAAAATCATCCTCGTGGCTCTCGTAGAAGGTCTGCATATCGTCATCACCCATGTGGATGACGCTGAGGTGATCTGCGGCAGAGGGCAGGTTTTTCACCTCCACCGGCAGATTGACGCTCTTCGTGTTGCCGTCCTCGTCCTTGTAGGAGGCAGGGGCCTTGGCAGTCAGATCCACAGGCACGGGGTTCTTGTCCACCAGATCCTCGTGATCCACGTCCTCTTCCTCATCGGAGCCCACGGTACCGTCCTTCCATGCGGCGTAGACGTTCACGGTGGTGGTCTTGTCGTCCAGAATGTTGCTGGTGGGGTCGGTGAGGTTCAGGCGCACCCGGTTGCCAAACTCGTCCAGCGTGTACCAGTAGTCAAACTGCCGCAGTTCGCCCTTGGGGTCCCGGTTGGAGGAGGGGTTCTCGATGTAGCTGCTGTAGTCCGCGATGGTCTCTGCCCGGGGCACAGCCTGAATGAAGTACAGGTTCCACAGAACCTCACCGTTCCGGGCCAGATACTCGCTCTCCGTCATATTGTTGATCTGTGCCTGAGCGGTAATGTCCTGCAGGTCGTTGGCGTTCAGCTCCCTCAGCCAGAAGCGGTAGACCACCATGTCCTGCAGCTTTTTGATCTCGTCGCCGGAAACGACCACTTTGTCATCAGGCTTTTCCACCACGTCGTCCTCGCCGGACCACTGGGTCTCGGTGCTGGAGCTGGGGTCGGTGCTGGTGCTGGTGTCGTACTCAATGACGGTGCCCCACTCCGAATCCGTAACGGTGGGGCCGCCGTCGAGGTTGTCCTCGCCGCCCTCACCGCCGTCTACGGGCCGGGAGGCTTCCTCCTCGCCAAAACCGGCAAATTCGTCGTCAGGATAGGATGCCACGCCGTCATCTACGGGCCGGGAGGCCTCTTGATGAACCTGAGGATCGATCAAACCCTCCGTTGCAAACACCGGCACAAGGCAGGTGCAGATGACCGCAAGCGCCAGACAAAGCGCAAAAACGCGCTTCACCAGCCTATCTTTTTTTCCGTGATGATTTTTCCGCACAGTGGAGCCCTCCCTGCATCATAGTATTTTTGGCAAAACCGGAGGAAAAGATATCCAACTTTTGTCGTTTTTCTTTCCCTTGGCAGGTTATTTTTACCAGACACATCATTATCGTAATTATAGCATGTATATCCAGTATTTTCAATAGTGAAATTTTATTTTCCCTTCCCCTTTTCAGACAAAATATTCTGCGATATACAGCACGTTATGAACCGCCGTAATATCATTGCTGAGAGTAGAACAGTCCGACTTATCCGCACGCCCGCCGCATTGATATATCACGCAGTTTTGTGTTGTATCTTCGCAGTTTCACTCTCTATAATACATGAAACGCAGATTCCTTTCACTTTTTTTCGAGATTTTTTGAAAAAAGTTTTCGGAGCCCTCTCAGTCTCGCAAAGCTCGATAGCGTCCGGGTTAAACCTCTCAGTCACGGGCTTCGCCGTGACAGCTCCCCTAGTAGGGGAGCCCTTGGCAGGCCGTCGCGTTTTCGGGGTCTGGCGCTTCGCTCCTTTTGGCAGTGCTGGCGTAATGTTCACCTCTGCGGCAGAAGTCGCTCTTGGAGCCGATAGGCGAAAAGATCGAAAAATGAATCTCATGCCAAGGCCTCCCCTACTAGGGGAGGTGGCATCGAGCGTCAGCGATGATGACGGAGAGGTTGTACCGGAGGATTGCCTATCCGTATGAACGGTTAGCTTGTCCTTTGTCCAACCTCTCAGTCACGGGCTTCGCCGTGACAGCTCCCCTAGTAGGGGAGCCCTTGG
>OLOK01001839.1_pt1 | contig 16632 bp, 7 predicted proteins | sample 1672591 | NCBI WGS metagenome assembly OLOK01 (sample SAMEA3136703, study PRJEB25190) | human gut metagenome | biome: human gut; feature: human-associated habitat; material: faeces | place: Austria | collected 2013 | reverse complement strand
GCCTCTGTTTTTCAATAAACATGATGGCGGAAACAAAAGCAGTAACGGGGGTGGTAGTAGATGCCACCGGTGAACCCATTATCGGAGCGAGTGTCCTGGAGATAGGGACAACAAATGGTACAATAACTGATGTCGATGGTAACTTTACTATCCAAGTGCCTGTGGGGGCGAAACTGGAGGTAAGTTATATAGGCTACAAAACACAGCAAATTGTAGTGGGGGCGTCAAACACCTACAAGGTTGTTTTAAAAGAAGATGCTGAAATGCTGGATGAGGTCGTGGTGACCGGTTATGGAATGAGTCAGAAACGTTCGTTGATGACGAACTCTATTTCGAAGTTGGACGATAAAGTGTTGCAGAATGCGGCTATGAGTAATGCGGCCCAATCCTTGCAGGGGACTGTCAGTGGGCTGCGTGTGACAAATACTTCGGGTAAACCGGGTAGTTCGCCCAATATCGTTTTGCGTGGTGGTGCTTCCATAAACAAGAATCTGGAAGGTCCGTTGGTCGTGGTGGATGGCCTTGTGCGTTCTATGGATGATATCAATCCTTCAGATATTGAATCCATACAGGTGCTGAAAGATGCGGCTTCCACAGCTATTTATGGTGCCCGTGCCAATAATGGTGTGATTCTGGTGACAACCAAGAAAGGGGTGGAAGGCAGAACACAGATTACTTACAAGTTCAAAGGCGGTGTGAACTTTGCGCGTGAAGGATATAAATATCTGGATGCCGGTGACTATTTGTATTATCAACGTTTAGGTTGGCAGCGTACCAATGGCGGTACAAGTATGGAGAACCAGAAAGGTTTTGGGGTTAACTCCGGAGTGGATCTGGCTTTCATGACAGAGGCCAACAAGCATTTATTGAATGAAGGATGGCAATTTATGGCGGACCCTACAGATCCTGATAAAACTTTGATTTTTAGAAACCATGCCGGTGAGCTGCATGATCTGACTTTCCGCAATGCCGCGTTTACACAAGATCATTATCTGAATTTGTCGGGAGGTAATGACAAAGGAACATTTTCCTCATCTTTAGGGTATTATTCGGAAGACGGTCAGATAATTTCTACCAATTATCAGCGTGTGAACGGAACTATCAACGGCTCGTATAAATTGTTACCTATTTTGACAGTGAATGCCGGTGGTAGTTTTTCATGGTCCAAGATGCCCGATTTATGGACTTACGATCTGAAAAGCCCTTGGAATGGAGAAACGGGAGAGTATGAGTTGTTCTATCGTACTATGAGTATGTTTCCCACTTGGAACCCGTGGAATGAGGATGGAAGTCCTGCTGCCGGATGGAGTAATCAGGATGGTAATCCTTATTATTGGAAAGATAAGCTGACTCGTTCTACGACGAACCGTAAGACTTCGTTTAATATTGGTTTTGCTTTAGAAATTATTCCGCAGCAATTGTTTCTGAACGGAAACAGCTCTATGTATTATACCGATTATCAGTTTGAATTGTTCGAAAAGAAGTATCAGCAGATAGGTCAGGCTCCTAACACCAATCGTAATGCTTCGCAAACAAATACAAAAGTATTTCAACAACAACATGCATTGACTTTGGAATATAAAAAAGGTTTTAGCGGACATAATATCAATGCTATGCTAGGTGGCGAGTATTTTGATTATCAGTATCAGAACTTGGAGGCGCGTGTCTCCGGTGCTCCTACAGATGATATACCTACTTTGAATGCGGGTACTAATCGTACTTATACTACTTCCATCAAGACCGGTTATCGTATTCTTTCCGGTTTTGCCCGTGTTAATTATGATTATAATTATCGTTATATGGTGTCGGTGGTAGCCCGTTATGACGGTATCTCTAAACTATCTGACAATCGTTGGGGATTCTTTCCGGGTATATCCGCCGGTTGGAATGTGCATGAGGAAGCTTTCTTTAAAGATTCAAAGTTTGCGGAAGTAGTATCCTTGATTAAACCGCGTATCAGTTATGGGTTGAACGGTAATGTAAACGGTATCGGTAATTTTGATGTATATGGTAAATATGGTTCGGTAGGTGCTTATAATGGTAACCTGGGTTATTTGAATACAGGGGTGGTCAATAGTAAATTGCGTTGGGAAAAGAGCCATACGTTTGAACTGGGGCTTGACTTGGGCTTTTTCAATAATCGTATTCATATGATTATGGACTACTATGACCGCACGACTTCCGATTTGCTGACTGATGTGAATTTGCCGGAATATACAGGATTTCCCTCGTTCAAAACGAATCTGGGTACTATCAGCAACCGTGGTTTCGAACTGGAAGCCAAGGTGAATCTGCTGACAAGGAAGGACTGGTCATGGGATGTCACCGCTAATACTTCGTTTGTGAAGAATATGGTGAAGAAGCTGCCTTTTAATGGGAATGCGAACAACCGTCAGGGGGGTGAGCAGATATGGGATCCAAAATCCAACTCATTGGTTTGGGTAGGCGGTATTCAGGAAGGAAAAAGCTTGGGTGATATCATTGCTTATAAACAAGTGCGTATCTTGCGTGACTGGGATGATGTGAGAAACCATGCCGGTGATTTTGTGGATGAAGTTGCCAACCTGTATGGGCCGAATAAAGCTGCCGAATATGCAGGAAAGCCGGGATGGAAGCCTATTGAGCCTGGAGATGTATTGTGGGATGACAAAAATGGTGATAACATAATAAACTCATACGACCGTCAGGTGGTGGGTAATATCTATCCGAAATGGACAGGTGGTTTCTCTACCACGCTGAATTATAAAAACTGGTCTTTGTATGGTCGTTTTGACTATGCGGTAGGTCATACCATTTACAATGATTTGAAAGCAAGAATCTTGGGGCAGTATAACGGGTCGTTCAATTTGATTACGGATGTCAGAAATTCGTGGTCTGAAAACAATACGGAAACTAGTATTCCTAAATTTTATTGGGCTGACCAGAATGCGAAAAAGAACATTACCCGTTCCAATAATGGTACAACGAATCTGAACAATAATAACTCTACTTTCTATGAAAAGGGGGATTATTTGTGTCTGCGTGAGGTAACCTTGAGTTATAAATTCCCGAAGAATCTTATAAATAAGGTGTTCTTGACCGATGCGTCCGTGTATGTTACGGGACAGAATTTATTCTATATTACCGGATATGACGGAACCTCTCCGGAACCGGTTATGGATATTCAGGCAAATGGTCGTGGTGGTATAGACAATGGACGTTATCCTACACCAAGAACCGTTCTGTTTGGTTTACAATTGTCATTTTAATGTGTAAAAAAGAAAAGGTATGAACATAAAAAAGATAATATTGGCTTTTGTCGCATCGGCTATGTTGGCCGGTGGATGTACTTCGTTGGATATGGACCCGGTGAGCGATATCACTGACTTGAATTACTGGAAAACTCCGGAACAGTTTGATTCATTTGTTTTTGGACTGCATAGTCGCTTCAGGAGCCATTCGTGGAATATGTTTTTGTTGGGTGAGGCAAGAAGTGATGTCTTTGGGGGAATTCCTTTCGGTGGAGAAGCTACCCAGGGGATGGAACGTTTTCCTTATAATACATTGAATGCGGAGAATCCCGGAATCAGCGGGTTTGGTGATTTGTATCAGAATATCAACCAGATGAACTTGTTTATCAGCAGAACTCTTCATACGGATGTGCTGACTGAAAGTGCCAGGAATTATTATTTGGGACAGGTGTATGGATTGCGTGCTTACTATATGTATCAGCTATATCGTTCATGGGGAGATGTCGTGTTTACGGAAGAGCCTAGCCTGGGTTTTGAAGTGGGTAAATTGGCAAAGGCGGCGACTCCGGCTGCCGAAATTTTTGAGCAGGTAAAAAAAGATATAGAATCTTCATTAAGTTATTTTGGATCCGATTATACCATAAAGGAAAAAAAATCGCTGTGGTCAAAGGCTGCCACATTGATGCTGAAAGCGGATGTATATCTGTGGAGTGCCCATCGTGACGGGGGAGAAGGAGATGCCCGGACAGCAAAGAATGCGTTGGTTGACATACAGAATAATATCAGTCGTAGCAATCTGGACTTGATGGATACTTACCAGGGAGTGTTTGCTTATGATAATAAAGGTAATAAAGAGATTATCTTTACCATTCATAATGAATTGTTTGAATACAATCTGTGGAATGGAAATAATGATTTGTTTCCACAGGCTGATTATTTAGGGAAATTCTATAATGCGGATGGTACTTTGATAAATACGTCTGTCGAGAATAATTTCGGTATCATGCGCCTGATGGTGAAATTGGAAAACTTCAAGAAGTTTCTGCCGGGAGACACCCGTCGTGACGTTACATTGAAAGATGTATATAATAAGGTGGAAAATGGCGAGTTGGAATTGGTGGGGCTGTATCCGCATAAGTATTGGGGAGTTATGAATGGAAGTACACGGGTGAGATGTGATGATTATCCTATTTATAGATATTCGGATTTGCTATTGATGCTGGCTGAGGCGAAAGTGCTTTTGGGTGAGGATCCGGCTACAGAGATAAACCGGGTGCGCCGGCGTGCATTTGGTGATGCGTATGATGCTTCAACAGTGGGGTTTCCCAATCAGGAAGTCGATAAGCGTCCGGCGGATGCTGTCTTGCAGGAACGTTTGTTTGAATTTATGCTGGAAGGTAAACGATGGTATGACTTGAGGCGTTTTGGCGATTCGTACGTGCTTGACTATACTCCGGCGGAGCCTGCCCGTCTGCTTTGGCCTATCAACCAAGGAGCTCTTACTAATAATCCATTGTTGAAACAGACGGTTGGTTATTAAATTTTTGTCTGATAAGTATCCTTAATTGCATAAAAAGACGGTATTCTTTATGAAATTAATAAAGAAACCGTCTTTTTATTTTCTAATTTCAATAAAAACTTTTATTTTTACACCCGTAAAATTATAAATATTATGAGAAACCCTAGCTTATTACTGCTAATTGTTGTTTTTATATTAGCACCCTTCAAGTTAAGTGCGGCGGCAGATACGGTTGCTGTCCGCGAAACCCGGATTCCTGTGTTGATTGAAAGGCAGGATAATGAGTTGTTTCATTTACGTATAGAGGCTGCTCAAAGTCAGATGCTGAATGAAGTGAAGTTGGACTTCGGCAAAGACGTGAATTTGAATGAAATTGAATCTGTGAAACTGTATTATGGTGGAACTGAAAGCGTGGAGAGGAGAGGAAAGACTTATTTTGCTCCGGTAGATTATATATCTAATAATACTCCGGGAAAAACATTGGCTGCCAATACTTCTTATTCCGTTTTGAAGTCGGAAGTAAAGGCCCCGAAGCGCGAGGTTATATTGAAAGCTGACCAAAAATTGTTTCCGGGAGTGAATTATTTTTGGATTAGCCTGCAAATGAAGCCTGTTGCTTCTATCTTGTCCAAAGTGTCGGCAGAAGTGGTGGAAGCTAAGATTGACGGACAGGTTGCTCCTTTGAAGATAGCCCGTAAGGCGGATACCCATTATATGGGGATCGGCGTGCGTCATGCCGGTGACGACGGGGCTGCTGCCTATCGTATTCCCGGATTGGCCACTTCAAATAAAGGAACCTTGTTGGGGGTATATGATGTACGCTATAATAATAGTGCGGATTTACAGGAGTATGTGGAAATAGGTCTGAGCAGAAGTACGGACGGAGGGCAGACTTGGGAGAAAATGCGCATTCCGATGGCATTTGGTGAATATGATGGTCTGCCTAAAGCACAGAATGGAGTAGGTGATCCTGCCATTTTAGTTGATAAAAAGACAGGAACTATCTGGATTGTCGCTGCCTGGACACATGGTATGGGAAATGGGCGTGCGTGGTGGAATTCACAAACAGGCATGGACCGTAATCATACAGCACAATTAATGATGGTGAAAAGTGATGATGATGGTAAGACCTGGTCGGAGCCTATGAATATAACAGAACAGGTGAAAGATCCGTCATGGTATTTCTTGCTGCAAGGTCCCGGTAGAGGTATCTCTATGGAAGATGGAACATTGGTCTTTGCCAGCCAGTATATTGGCAGTGATCGTATTCCTAATGCCGGTGTTATATACAGTAAGGATCATGGAAAGACATGGAATATCAGCACATTGGCACGCACTAATACTACTGAATCTCAGGTAGTGGAAGTGGAACCGGGAGTGCTGATGCTGAATATGCGTGATAATCGTGGTGGCAGTCGTGCCGTTTCTACAACTACAGATTTAGGTAAAACATGGAAAGAACATGAGTCTTCACGTACAGCCTTACAGGAACCGGTTTGTATGGCCAGTTTGATTAGTGTTAAAGCTAAAGAGAATGTATTAGGTAAAGACATTCTTTTGTTCTCTAATCCGAATGATACCAAAAACCGTCATAGCATTACCATCAAAGCAAGTCTGGATGGCGGGGTGACTTGGTTGCCCGAGAATCAATTGTTGTTGGATGCCGGTTGGGGTTGGGGATATAGCTGCTTAACTATGATTGACAAGGAAACAGTAGGGATTTTATATGAAAGCAGTGTGGCCCACATGACTTTCCAAGCGATAAAATTGAAAGATATTGTAAAGACCAAATAAATAATGAAACGCTGGTTTTCTAGTTTTATTGGTATGATACTGGTTTGTGCTATAACCATAGCACAAACCAGTATCTCATTACTTCCTAAACCTCAGTTGTGTAAGGATACGGGGAAGAACTTTACTATGGGAAAGGTGAAACTTTCTACTCCGGTATTAAGGCCGGAGTGGGAAGTTTTTATCATGAATGCGGGTGGTGAGATTGTTGAACACTCATCATCGGTGATTGAAGTGGAACTGGTTCCGTCTATTGAGGAAGCCAGGCTAAACGGGGCTGAAGCCTATCGTCTTTCTGTTTCAAACAAGCGAATAAAGATAGAGGCTGTAACAGAACAGGGTGTGTATTGGGCTATGCAGACACTTCGGCAATTGGAGCAGAAAAAAGGGAAAAGAAGCTCTGTTGCCGGATGTGAGATTGTAGACTGGCCGGCATTCAGGATACGCGGATTTATGCAGGATGTGGGACGCAGTTATATTTCAATGGAAGAATTGAAAAGAGAGATCGAGATTTTATCTCGGTTTAAGATTAATGTATTTCATTGGCATCTTACTGAAAACCAGGCATGGAGATTGGAAAGTAAAATCTTTCCTATGCTGAATGATAGTGTGAATACCATCCGTATGCCGGGTAAATATTATACGCTGGAAGAGGCACGCGATTTGGTGGATTTTTGTAAGAAACATCAGGTGTTGTTGATTCCTGAGATAGATATGCCGGGGCATAGTGCTGCCTTTGTGCGTGCTTTCCGCCATGATATGCAAAGTCCGGAAGGGATGAAAATATTGAAACTGTTGCTGGATGAGGTGTGTGAGACATTTGATGTGCCTTATTTACATATAGGTACGGATGAGGTGGAGTTTACCAATCCGCATTTTGTACCCGAAATGGTGGCGTATGTACGCTCAAAAGGGAAAAAAGTAATATCTTGGAATCCGGGCTGGCACTATAAACCGGGGGAAATAGACATGACACATTTGTGGAGTTACCGTGGAAAGGCGCAACCGGGTATTCCTGCTATCGATTCCAAATTTCATTATCTGAATCATTTTGATGTTTTCGGTGATATTGTAGCTTTGTATAACAGCCGTATTTATGATCAGGCAGAAGGCAGTGAGGACATTGCGGGAACTATATTGGCTTTGTGGCACGATCGTTTGATTGACAATGAGTGGAATCTGGTTATTGAAAATGGCTTGTACCCCAATATGCTTGCTATTGCCGAGCGTGCCTGGAGAGGGGGAGGTACGGAATATTTTGACGGACTGGGTACGATACTTCCCCCCGAAGACACGGAAGCATTTAAAGAATTCGCTGATTTTGAAAAGCGTATGTTGTGGCATAAGGAGCATACGTTTAAAGGATATCCTTTCGCCTATGTAAAACAGACTAATGTAAAATGGAATATTACGGATGCTTTTCCTAATGGGGGAGATATGGATAAGGTGTTCCCGCCTGAACAGGAGTTAAAGGATACCTATCATTATAACGGGAATACGTATGGTGTACGTCAGGCAATAGGGGCAGGTATTTATTTACGCCATGTCTGGGGGACGTTTGTTCCCGGATTTTATGCCGATCCTAAAGAGGATCATACCGCGTATGCATATACTTGGGTATATTCTCCTAAAGATCAGGAAGTGGGGTTATGGGCAGAATTTCAGAATTATAGCCGTTCGGAGATGGATCTGGCTCCGCTGCAAGGTAAATGGGATTATAAAGGTAGCCGTATTTGGATTAATGATAGGGAGATAATGCCTCCTGTATGGACAGCAACCCATCAGGTGAAGAGTAATGAAATTCCATTAGGAAATGAAAATTGTGTGGCACGTTCTCCGCTGGCTGTGCATTTAAATAAGGGTTGGAATAAAGTGTTCCTGAAATTACCTGTCGGTAAGTTCCGGATGGACCAGACGCGTCTTGTGAAGTGGATGTTTACTGCTGTCTTTGTGACTCCTGACGGAGAAAGGGCGGCAGAGGGATTGATTTATTCACCAGATAAACAAAAATAAAATGAAACGTATTGTCTTATTGTTATTGGGATTATTATTAGCGTTACCCCAGTTTGCTCAGGAACGCAAGTATTCTACTTTTTATGAGCAGAGAGCGACTTTGTTTGAAGAACTTCCGGTTACTTCAAAAGATATTATTTTTTTAGGGAACAGTATTACCAACGGTTGCGAGTGGGCTGAGTTGTTCCAAAATAAGAATGTGAAGAACAGGGGTATCAGTGGAGATATCTGTATGGGGGTATATGACCGTTTGGATCCGATTGTAAAGGGAAAACCGGCAAAGATTTTTTTATTGATCGGTATCAATGATGTTTCTCGGGGAACGTCTGCGGATAAAATTATTTCAGAAATAAGTATGATTGTTCGGAAAATAAAGCAAGAATCTCCAAAAACAAAATTATATTTGCAAAGTGTATTGCCGGTGAATGATTGTTACGGTATGTTTAACGGGCATACATCACGCTGGCAGATGGTAAAACAAATTAATGATTTGTTAGAACCATTGGCGGTAAAGGAAGGAGCTGCCTATATTGATTTGTATAGTCATTTTGTGGAGAAAGAGACAGGCAAGATGAATCCAGTATATACTAATGACGGATTACATTTATTAGGAAAGGGATACTTGCTGTGGCGTGATATTGTAAAACCTTATGTTGACCAGAAATGAAGAAGACATTAATACTGATTTTATGTTTGTTTCTTTGTACCGTTTCATTTGCACGGAAGCGGGTGAAGGTTGCTTGTGTAGGTAATAGCATTACCTATGGCATAGGTGTATCCGATCCTGATAAGGAGTCCTATCCTGCCCGGTTACAGCAAATGCTGGGTGAAGGGTATACGGTGGAGCGTTTTGGAAAGCCGGGAGCTACGTTGCTGAACAAGGGACACCGGCCTTTTATGCAACAGAAAGAGTTTAAGGATGCATTGGCTTTTGCTGGTGATGTAGTGGTTATTCATTTAGGAGTGAATGATACAGATCCGCGTGATTGGCCCAATTACCGTGATTTTTTTATAGCGGATTATCGTGCACTGATTGATTCGTTCAGAGTGGCGAATCCTGAATGTCGTATTTTGATTGCCCGTCTGACTCCGATTGCCGACCGCCATCCGCGGTTTGAGTCCGGCACACGCGACTGGCATGATGAGATTCAGCTGGCTATAGAAACGATAGCGAAATACGCACAAGTACAGTTGATAGATTTTCATGCACCTTTATATCCATATCCTTTTATGTTGCCCGATGCTGTCCATCCAGATAAGGAAGGTGCGGCTGTCCTGGCAAAAACGGTGTATGAAGGCATAACCGGTGATTTTGGCGGTTTGCAAATGCCGGAAATTTATACGGACAATATGGTATTGCAGCATGGGCGTCTGCTGACTATTCAGGGAAAAGCGGATGCCGGTGAGAAAGTGACTGTTTCCATAGACAGGCAGAAACTTCAGGCTGTGACGGGAGCAGATGGAAAGTGGGCGGTGGATGTCCGGCCATTGAAGGCGGGCGGTCCATATACGCTGACTGTTTCTACAGAAAAACGGAAACTGGTCTATGAAAATGTGTTGGCGGGAGAAGTGTGGCTCTGTTCCGGACAATCGAATATGGAGTTTTATCTGAATTGGAGTGCGACTGCCGCACAAGATGTTCCTCAAGCTGCAAATAGCAATATCCGTTTATATGATATGAAAGCCCGTTGGCGTACGGATGCGGTGGAGTGGGATGCTTCGGTACTCGATTCATTGAATCATCTGCAATATTATAAGGATACACGGTGGACAGTTTGTTCGCCTGAAACAGCCGGTAATTTCTCGGCGGTGGCTTACTATTTCGGAAAGAAATTGCAGGATAGTTTGCAAGTCCCTGTAGGACTGATTTGCAATGCCATTGGCGGATCTCCTACTGAAGCATGGATAGACCGTAGTACATTGGAATATCGTTTTCCGGCTATCTTACGTAATTGGATGCAGAATGATTTTATCCAAGACTGGGTGCGTGGGCGTGCTGCCTTGAATGTAAAGAAGTCTTTCAATAAATTGCAACGCCATCCTTATGAGCCTTGTTATTTGTATGAATCGGGTATCCGTCCTTTGGAACAGTTTCCGGTCAAAGGCTTTATTTGGTATCAGGGTGAGTCTAATGCCCATAATCGGGAGACTCATGAAAAGTTGTTCAGATTGTTGGTGGAAAGTTGGCGCAAGAATTGGGGGGATGCGGAACTTCCATTCTATTTTGTCCAATTGTCCAGTATAGACCGTCCGTCATGGACTTGGTTCCGTGATAGCCAGCGTCGTTTGATGGCGGAGATTCCTCATACCGGTATGGCTGTCAGTTCAGATAGGGGAGACTCATTGGACGTACACCCCAAACAGAAAAGAGAAGTCGGTGAACGGTTGGCTGCATGGGCTTTGAATAAAACATACGGATATAAAAATGTCATTCCTTCGGGACCGCTTTATAAATCAGTCGTATTTAGTGGAGGTGCGGCTTATATTTCTTTTGATTATGCGGAGAAGTTGTCCACTTCGGATGGGAAACCGGTTCGTACATTCGAAGTGGCAGGTGATGATGGATTATTTTATCCGGCACAGGCTGTTGTTGAAAACGGTAAAATAAAAGTATGGAGTGATAAGGTGAAAGAGCCGGAAACGGTTCGTTACGGATGGCAGCCATTTACCCGTGCCAATCTGGTAAATGGCGCCGGTTTGCCTGCTTCCACATTCCGGGCTGAATAGTATATAAATTAATAAAGATAGGTAAGATGAAGAAAACATTAAAAGTTTTGATGATGTTAGGATGCTTTCCGATGATGCTCAGTGCAAAGGAGTATAAGAAGTCAGAGAGTCTGAGTCTTGATAAGGGATGGGAGTTCGCCCAGGTCGGCCGGAATGAATGGTTGCCGGCTACGGTGCCCGGAACGGTACATCAGGATTTGATTTCTCATAAAAAACTGCCCAATCCATTTTATGGGATGAATGAGCAAAAAGTGCAGTGGGTAGAGAATGAGGACTGGGTTTATAAAACAACTTTTAATGTGACGGATGAGCAACTCTCGCGGGATGCTGCCTTGTTGATTTTGGAAGGATTGGATACGTATGCAGATATTTACCTGAACGGCTCTTTGTTGGAACGTACGGACAATATGTTTGTCGGCTATACTCTTCCGGTAAAAGAGGTGTTGCGGAAGGGAGAAAACCATTTGCAGATTCTGTTTCATTCACCTGTCAAGCAAACGTTGCCCCAATGGGAAACCAATGGCTTTGATTATCCTGCTGATAATGACCATAGTGATAAGCGGGTCAGTATCTATAGCCGTAAAGCGCCTTACAGTTATGGCTGGGATTGGGGAATCCGCTTGGTAACCAGTGGTATCTGGCGGCCTGTGACACTGACTTTTTATGATGTGGCACGCATTGATGATTACTATGTACGTCAGGCTTCGGTAACAAAAGATCTGGCGAAAGTTGAAAACCTCCTGACTGTAAACAGTGTTTCTGCAACTCCTCAGAAAGCGGAAGTAACCGTTGCTTATTCTTATAAGGAGGGTGAAAAGGTAACCGAACAGAAAGAGGTGACATTGCAGCCGGGAACAAACCATATTCTTCTTCCCATAGAGATACGGCAGCCTCATTTATGGATGCCTAATGGTTGGGGGGAACCTGCATTGTATGACTTTGAAGCCGTAATAAAGGTGGATGGTAAAGTGATAGCTTCTCAAAAAGAGCGTATCGGACTCCGTACAATAAAGGTGGTGAAAGAAAAAGACGATCAGGGAGAATCCTTCTATTTTGTAGTCAATGGTGAACCGATGTTTGCCAAAGGCGCGAATTTTATTCCGGATGATGCTTTGCTGCCTAACATTACTGAAGAACGTTACCGCCAGTTGTTCAAGGATGTGAAAGATGCCAATATGAATATGATTCGTGTATGGGGTGGAGGAATTTATGAGGATGATGCTTTTTACCAGGCGGCGGACGAGAATGGAATTTTAGTTTGGCAGGATTTTATTTTTGCCTGCACTACTTATCCGTCCGATCCTGCTTTTATGAAACGGGTAGAGGCCGAGGCGGAATATAATATCAAGCGTTTACGGAACCATGCCAGTCTGGCTATGTGGTGTGGAAACAATGAAATTTATGAAGGTATGCGCTACTGGGGATGGGATAAGAAATACACTGATCCCGGTATTATGGAAGGAATGAAGCAGGGCTATGACAAACTTTTCCGTGAGTTGTTGCCTCGTAAAGTAGCTGAACTTGATCCGGACCGTTTCTATATGCATGGTTCTCCGTACGAGGCCAATTGGGGACGTCCCGAAAGCTGGAAGATTGCCGACAGCCATAATTGGGGTATCTGGTATGGTCAGAAACCGTTTGAAAGTCTGGATACGGAAATTCCGCGTTTTATGAGTGAGTTTGGTTTTCAGGCATTTCCTGAAATGAAGACGATTGCTACTTTTGCCTCACCGGAAGATTATGCATTGGAATCGGAGGTGATGAATGCTCATCAAAAAGCCACTATCGGTAATTTCCTCATCAAGAAGACTATGGGACTGTATTATAAAGTACCTGAAGATTTCGATCAGTTGGTTTATATGGGTTTGGTTTTGCAGGGGGTAGGAGTGCGCCAGGGTTTGGAAGCCCATCGTCGTAACCGTCCCTATTGTATGGGGACTTTATATTGGCAGCTGAATGACAGCTGGCCGGTCGTTTCCTGGTCGAGCATTGATTATTATGGCAATTGGAAAGCGTTGCATTATCAGGCAAAAAGAGCTTTTGCTCCGGTATTGGTAGATGCTGTCAAGGAAGGGGAGGATTTGAATATTTATGTTATGTCGGACAAGCTGGAAGCGGATAAAGAGGTGACTTTATTGTTGCGTGTGATGGATTTTAATGGAAAAGTTCTGACTAAAAAGAGTATCAAGGGCGAGGTTCCGGCTAATGCTTCCACCTTATATTATAAGGAACCTTATGCGGGTATAACAACAAGTCCTCAAAATACTTTTCTTCTAATGACATTAAAAAATAAGAAAGGTGAGGTTTTATCCGAAGAAATTTATTACTTTAACCACGCAAAAGATCAGGAGCTACCGAAGACCGAGATCCGCTATAAAGTGAAGCCGATGGATGGAAAATATGAAGTGACTCTGTCTGCCAGACAGCTGGCCAGGGATGTGTTCATAGAGATTCCTGTTCAAGGTGCGAGATTTACTGACAACTTCTTTGACTTGTTGCCGGGACAGACAAAGAAAGTGATTATTACTTCAGATAAACTGAAGAAGAATGAAAAGGTTGATATAACTATCAAGCAATTAAGTGATACTAACTAATCAATTAATATCTATTATGAAAACTTTAATGGGCCTTGCAGGGCTGACAATGGCAGGTTTTATGCTTTTATCCTGTAACACAGAAGTAAAAGAAGCAAATTATCAGATAATTCCGTTACCGCAGGAAATTTCGGTAATGGATCAGGCTGCTCCGTTTATTTTGTCAAATGGAACTAAGATAATGTATCCGGAAGGCAATGAAAAGATGCAAAAGAACGCTGAATTTCTGGCAAGTTATATCAAAGATCTTACCGGAAAGTCATTGGCTGTACAAGCTGGCACAGATGGCAAGGGGATAATCCTGCAATTGGGTGGAAATGCTAAAAATCCTGAAGGATACCAGTTGAAGGTAACCAGCGACCAAGTGGTTATTTCCGGACCTACGGAAGCCGGAGTATTTTATGGCATCCAGACTTTGCGTAAATCTATTCCGGTGGCACAAGGAGTGGATATCGCTTTACCGGCGGTTGAAATCAATGACTATCCTCGTTTCTCTTACCGTGGTGCTCATTTGGATGTTTCCCGTCATTTCTTCCCGGTTGATTCGGTAAAGCGTTTTATAGATATGTTGGCTTTACATAATATGAATCGTTTTCATTGGCATCTTACAGATGATCAAGGTTGGAGAATTGAAATCAAAGGTCTTCCTGAATTGACGGAGGTGGGTTCTAAGAGAACGGAAACCGTTATCGGTCATAACTCGGGAAAATATGATGGAAAGCCTTATGGTGGCTTCTTCACACAGGAAGAAGCAAAAGAAATTGTAGCTTATGCTGCCGAACGTCATATCACGGTTATTCCTGAAATAGATTTGCCGGGGCACATGCAAGCGGCATTGACTGCATATCCTAATTTAGGCTGTACAGGTGGTCCGTACGAAGTATGGAAAATTTGGGGAGTATCGGAAGATGTGCTTTGTGCAGGAAATGATGAAACCTTGAAATTCATAGATGATGTATTGGGAGAAATTATTCAGATTTTCCCGTCAGAATATATTCATGTGGGTGGTGATGAATGTCCTAAAGTGCGTTGGACAAAATGTCCAAAGTGCCAGGATTGTATCAAAGCTTTAGGTATTAAGGCTGACAAGAACCACACGGCAGAGGAAAAATTACAGAGCTTCATTATCAATCATGCGGAAAAATTCTTGAATGACCACGGACGTCAGATTATTGGCTGGGATGAAATTCTGGAAGGCGGGTTGGCTCCTAATGCTACTGTCATGTCATGGCGTGGTGAAGGTGGCGGTATTGAGGCTGCCAAGCAGAAGCATGATGTTATTATGTCACCGAATACTTATTTGTATTTTGACTATTATCAGAGCAAGGATGTGGAACAGGAACCGGAAGCCATTGGCGGTTACTTACCTTTAGAACGTGTGTATAGTTATGAACCTATGCCGGCATCACTGACACCGGAGGAACAGAAATATATTAAAGGTGTACAGGCTAATTTGTGGACTGAGTATATTCCTACATTTAGTCAGGTGGAATATATGGAATTACCACGTATGGCCGCTTTGGCAGATATTCAATGGACAAATCCTGAACATAAGGATTATCAGGATTTCTTGCAGCGTTTGGTACGTATGGTGAAGATATATGATGTATATCAGTATAATTATGCCAAGCACGTGTTTGATGTGACTGCCCGGTTTGAGCCTAATGCGGAAACTGGTACGGTGGATGTTACTTTGTCTACTGTAGACAACTGTCCGGTATATTATACATTGGATGGCACAGATCCCACTACCGCTTCACAGCTTTATACAGAACCGGTGAAGATCAATACAAATTGCACGTTTAAGGCTATGGCTGTCCGTCCTACAGGCAATAGTCGTATTGTGAAAGAAGACATTGCGTTCAGCAAATCGACTTCAAAGAAAATAACAGCTCTACAACCTGTGAACAAGCAATATGAATTTGCCGGTATCTCTACCTTGGTGGATGGTTTGAAAGGAAATAGAAATTATAAGACAGGACGTTGGATTGCTTTTTATAAGAATGATATGGAAGCCGTGATTGATTTCGGGCAGCCGGCTGATTTCAGCAAAGTGACACTTACTACAAATGTGGAGAAGGGTGACTGGATATTTGACGCGCGTTCCATCAGTGTCGCTGTTTCAGAAGACGGTGAGAATTTCAAGCAAGTAGCTTCAGAAGAATATCCTGCAATGACTTTGGATAATCCAAACCAATTATATGAACATGTATTGAGCTTTGAACCTGTGAAAGCACGTTATCTGAAAGTATTGGCAAAGCCGGAATACAATATTCCTTCTTGGCATGGAGGTAAAGGAAATCCTGCTTTTCTGTTTGTAGATGAAATTACTGTAGATTAATTGTAAAATCAGTGCTGGTGTTGCGTAGCGTTTGTCCTAAAAGATAGCTGCGCAACACTGCTTGTAAAGAATTTGTAAACTTCACCATGAAAACATGATCAGGAAAATAATATATGGCATTTATGCGATAATAGGCATGATGGTAGTGACTGCTTGTAGCAGCCGGCCGGATGTTTATGAAATATCTCTTGAGAAAATGCAGGGATTTCCTACGGAGGATGCTGGTTTTCTTAAGGGAGTTTCTGCATTATATGCGGGAGTGATTGATGGAAATTTATTAATAGCCGGAGGTTGTAATTTTCCCGATACACCGGCGGCCGATGGCGGGAAAAAAGTCTTTTACCCAGATGTATATATAACCTCTTTGTCAAATGATACGGCTTTTGAGTGGAAAAAAATAGGCCAACTGCCTCAGGC
>OLOK01001821.1_pt1 | contig 16757 bp, 13 predicted proteins | sample 1672591 | NCBI WGS metagenome assembly OLOK01 (sample SAMEA3136703, study PRJEB25190) | human gut metagenome | biome: human gut; feature: human-associated habitat; material: faeces | place: Austria | collected 2013 | reverse complement strand
CCATCTGCAGCCCAACTTTTAACGATGCTCTTACATCGAGAACATTTCTGTTCTTGCTTTCCGATGTCTTTACTTGGCTCATTTTCCTTGAACCAAATTCTTCCTTTGCAAGAATATTCTTAACAAAACCATAATTCATAAGTGTATTGGGTCTTACTCCCGTTCTTGTCTTTAGGTATCTTTCAACCAACTCATTCACAGTCATATTCTTTCCCATAGGGTCAAGCTGCGAATCTAAATCTCTTCCGATTTCCTTTTCCGGTTCTCGAAGTGAACGGCATGGTGCCTTTCCGGCAGGTTGTGGATCCGTTGGCTCTAATCTCCAACTGTAAACAAAGTGTGGTTTTCCATCAACATGGTATTTGAACTGATATTTGCCATTTGCTCTTACTGATTCTTCTTTACGAAGGATTCTGTGTTTTTTGTCTCTTCTTATTGATGTGCCGCTCATCTCTCGCTACTGCTTTATCGTAGGTTATGTCCATGATGAATTGATAATTGAGTGTCCCCCGGATGCATCACTTGATGCCATATGTGAACAGATGGGACGAACCCCACCTTGAATTGAAGGACTGTTACTTCGAGCCGATGGATATGAATGTGAATTTTATCAGAAGGATAATTAAAAACAGGCACTATGGAATGCGTTCATTTTCCATAGTGCCTTTGTATTTTTATTTTTCGTTTTTCCATTTTTTTGCATATTCTTCCAATGCTTTGTAATCCAAGCATCTTTGAGAAACTCTAGAATCAGGAAAAGCATACTTCTTCTCGTATAAATCTTTCGCTGCGTCAGACAAATTCATGGTATTAATCATTTTCATTTCAGAATCTAATAAGTCAATGTACTTGCTTTTCTCTTCTTCTGACTTAAAAGTTCTATATGTACCAATATCCTTCTTAACAAAAGGAGTCACCTCATTCTTTGGAATGGGAAACATATAATTCAGATTTACAACCGCTATCAATCTCGACAATGCCTGCGGATCATATATTTTAAAGAAATCTGGTTGCTTTTTCATTTTTTGATGTCTGGGTTGTGCATGAGACACCTGTGTAATATAATAAAAATCTTCTGTTTCAAATAAAATGCCAAAAAATGGCTTATACTTATCTGAGCCATAATCAGTACGCGGAATACGTCCCTCAAAGGCTCTCAAATAATTCAGGTATTTTTCATTAACATTTATCCATTTCATGTAATATCTCCTAAACAATAAAAGGAACAAGCAGAGCCTGTTCCTTTTATTAATACGATTTTGATAGGCTTCGTAACCTCTATTAATACGATTTTGATAGGCTTCGTAACCTCTATTAATACGATTTTGTTGGGCTTCGTAACCCCAATAGAAAGTATTCACTTTCTTACTTATATTATATCCATTCCAGCGAAAAATACAAGATTGACTTTTATATAGTTATATGCTAAAATATTTGATTTGACATAAAGCACATCACATTTTCTATATAATTATATTACCACTTTTGATAAAAATTACAAAAAGCACTATGGAATGTGCGCTCATTTTCCATAGTGCCTTTATCATTAACCCAACATTTCAATAATTACATTAAGAAGTGCGTATGCCTCTTCCCTGTAAATATCGTTAAACTTGCTTTTATACCCTTTGTAGCTTTCAACATCAAAGTTAGCTAGTCCACCTTTCAGAATCTCTTCTGCCTCCTGTCTTACACGGTTGCCTGGAAAACTTGAAAGTCTCATCTTATCATAAAACTCTGCCCCCTTAACTCCTGTGTGAAGAAGTAACACGGCATAGCCTATTTTAGGTGATTTCTCGATTACCCTGCTTACCAGTTCAACAAATGTGTTGATGGTGTCTTTGGTGTTTTCTACTGCCATCATAATGTCTTCAGCGGATGGGGCTGACACAATTTCTAATTCGTACTCGTCCTCCATAGCATCTCTTGATACAGAATTTGGTACAGCATAATGTCCAAGTTCTTCATTCTGATAAAGATTAAATGCTGCTCTTGCGTCCTTCTCCCATGCCTGATCCACGGCCTTGTAAATAACTCTAAATGCTTTTCCACCAACCTTAATAGTGCTAATACACTCTGGATTAGTTACCGTTTCGGCATCCAGTTCCGTATACTCAAATGGCACCATTACCTCGTTGGCTTTGATAGGTTCTCCGTTGTAGTTTCTTGTAAATGTTTTCATGTTTACCTCCAAACTGCCGTCTGGACGCAAAAGCAAGATACTACCACCCCACTTGGGAGATACCTACCCTTGACCGAAAATGAGCGCACGAATTCAAGGGTACCTATATTCAATCCTCCACAACCTACAAAAAGGTCATGAAAGAAAAATATGTAGTATCCTGCCTTCGGACGTCACTCCGGCCTTATACAATTTTTATTTTCCAGATATCATCTGGAGAAAAGAAAACCACATTGTGATTTCCTATGAGCCTTGAAGACTCAGATGGATGCACAGACATCTATGCCGCCATCTCGGTTTTCAAAGTACTATAACGATTTTCATCTTTAATAAGTTATTCTCCGTTTTGTATCCCTCATATTTAAGTATGGAAGAAATTGTCGAAAACAAAAAAATTATGTATCTCTTACATACTGGATAAGTTACAACCTTATATAAAGTTAACCTGAAAATCATCAATCAAAAGAACATCAACATTCCTGTATTTGTACATAAATAATCTTCTGATTATATGGTAATATAAAAAGTGTCATATTCAAATATGCCTTTCCCTATGACATAGTTAGGAGATACTTAAATGCTTACAAACCCAGGATTTACATTCTCCGGCATATCTGGAGAACATAAAATAGTTCCAACAAGTCAAACCGACTTACCTATATGGGGTCCAAATTACACAGAAGCCGTTATCTGCACCTATGACGGAGAACTTGTAAAGGTTTATGATAATGGACCTGGGTTTGGCTTTACCGATGAATCTGTTGCTATGGAATTTGCTGCAATAGATATAAATGACCCACAACAAATCATTGATTTCTGTAACAAAAACGGTATGCCAAGTTCCATGCGTCAGTTCGGTAATTTCCGTAACGATTACCTCTTCTTCGAAGATGATAAGGATAACTTTTCAAAAGTTATCCCCCTTGCAACTCATCGTGAAAGAACTTGGTTATTCACGATAAAGCGAGATATCATTCGTATGGACAAATGCATAAAACTTAACCAAGCAATTCAGGATGCCGACTATGCTGGAATCATCGAAATCCTGCTCTATTTCTGCTTTGACCTGTATGGTCTTGACTTCGAAGGTTCTGAACCAAGAACTGAAACCTTCAAATTCAATCATCATTTCTTCCTCTTTGCAGAAGAAAACGGATATCACAAGCAATATGGACTAGGTGACTTGTCCATCAATGACTTAATTTCCGGATTCCTTGCTGACATTAATGCAGCTGTTTATGAGGCAGAAATGTACAACGCCTATCGGATCCCACATAATGACAAATATGTAGAAATCTATTTCTCCTTATGGCAACACTTACATGGCATTTTTTTAGGTGTTGTCGAAACCAACATCGTAGAAGAAATAACTCCTTTAGGTTGTGTCAAATTGAGTTCTCCAATTTCTACCGAAATCATGAACGATACTGATAAGGACAGCATCATAAAAACCGCCAAAGGAGTGTTCTCAGATTTGTTCAAGGAAAACTTAAAGTCCGTGTACCCAGAAATCATTTTCAATAAGAACGGGAACCCAGAATCATCATGGAGAACTCCCTCCTTATTGGATGCCATGTATCTGGAGTTGTTTTTCCGTTTCACTCCAAACTCTAGTGTCCGAAAATGTGCAAATCCTACCTGCAACAAATTCTTTACTCGAACCAGTAGCCGTACTACCAAAATTTATTGCGATGATGACTGTGCAAAATTAATGGCGAAACGAAACGAGCGAGCAAGGAAGAAAGCAAATAAATAGCTCCTTTGTGTTGCTTTAATTGTACTTTGTGTGCTATAACATATTCAAAAGGCACATACTTATAAGTTTTAGCCATACTTCATTCTCGAAAGGAATATATTATGACAGACGATAATTACGAAATTCTCGTGAAGAATATTGAAATGCTCATGCAGAATAAAAACATGATTCCAGCCGACCTTATTCGTGAGACAGGCATTGAAGGACTTGATGAATTTTCCCTTGATGAATTAGGACAGGATTTCCTTATTAACGGCAATTACAATCAAAAATCCAAAGAGATTAATGATTTTCTTACCTACTTCTTCAAACTGTATGACCTGTATAAGCACAACAACTTGGAACGAGAAATCTTCGAACAGGCTATTTCTGACCGTCTTGATAAACTTGAGAAATAAAAAAGGAGCCAAGGCATAACCTTTTACAGTCATGTCTTGGCTCCTCTTAGCCGTTCCCGGATATCACTTTATCCGACCTTTGTCTTCTTCTTTTTTACTTCATAAACGATGTAATTACCGTCTTTATCCTTTTTAACCTCAGCACTATTTCCTCTCTTGGAAATAGAATCAATTTGGTCAATAACCTGCTGTTCTTTGTCACTCATGGTCAATACCTCCTCGCTGATGAATCTCTCCCAAATAATTGTTTATGCACTGTACTTCCGGCTGTGAAATAAGATACAACTCTAGTTTCTCTTTCATTTTAGTAGTCATAGCCCTACCAGATCTCTGATTCTTTTTATCATGTAACATAGCACACCATTCACCAGCCGCTTTCCCTGGCTGAATAGATACTTCATCAAACATATTTATGTCTGGTATTACATCAGGAGCGTCCGGCAAATATCCATCCCAAATATAATGTCCTGGTGTATATTTTCTACCACTCACCTCTGCTATGTCTGGTATCCTCCATTCAGAACCAAGTTTTACAGCACTACGAATTTTACCTCGTCTTATCCACTGTCTTACTGTGTCTGCTGCTACTTCATAGATATTTCCGTATTCCTCAAGTGTAAGCAGATTTGCTTTTGTCTGATGAATATCAAAACTTTCATCTGATACTAAATAATGAGTGTTTTCCCATTTACCAGCATCATTTATGCCCTCATCATACATTATTACAAAATGTTCCAATAAAAGGGTTATTCCTGTTTCTCTGATTTGAAACCCATACCCCCACCAATCGTTCAATTCTTCCATAAGAAACATACTGGAAACATCTTCATAAAATCTATCAATAAGCATCATAAGTCTTTCATAATACGCATCCGACTTTTTTTCTTTGGGAGGATTCTTAAATCTCTCCTTGCAATCCTTTATTTCTTCCAGTAAAGAGGCTTTATTTCTTAAACCTCTGTCCATGTAAAAAGCAAACTCTTCATCCTTTGTCATTGTAGCCTCTGTTGTTGCCAACGCTATCAGTTCAAGGTTTGCTTCTCTATTGTGTTTTTCCATAATGCCACCTCCATATTTTGTATTGTATCAGCACAGTACACTATTGTCAATACTTTTTGTACTGTTCCAGTACACTTTTATATTTTGGTGTTTCTCATAACAAAAGCCGAACAGAAGACATGGCACACCTGTAGCGTAGGTTTTACCTTAATCTTCTGTCCGGCCATGAAAAGGGTTATTGTCACTAGGCCGTGACAACTCTATAAAATTTTTCTGTTTAACATTTTACCAGGTAGCGAAGCTGATATTTTGTACTTTCCGTAATTCAAATTATATCAGAACACTTGTTCGATTGTCAATTAAAATTTATTCTTTCTCTTTTTTCCTATACAACTTCAGTAATTTCTCAACATAATACCTTATATGAGTAAAATCGGATTTTCTACCTGGACCAAGCTTAAACGCTCCAACTCCATAAAGTAAATCTCTATGAGAGGGTTCCTCATCCAAATAAAAAATTTCATCCTCTGTTCCTGGATATAAGATGAATGCACCATGTGCTGCTTTTAATGCATCTCTGTATGTATGCATCTTACTAATGTCATCATACTTATATTTTCTTTTCTCATAAGTTTCATCATCATCAGAAGTAGTTTCTGATATTGTCGCTTTAAACTTAGAATCAAAAACATACATAGCTGATAAAATATCATGCGAATCAAATATCTCCAAAGAAATGTCAGGGTCAAATGATTTTGAGTAACTTTCTACAACATAATTTTTATTATAGTGCACTCTCACCTTTGGCAATTCATCTGTGCATTCAAACTCAAAATAATTAGAATCTGTTTTCTTTTCAAGAGTCTTGGAGAAACTTGATTTTTGAACACGATATTTTTTCTTGTCTAACCTTTGACCATAAATACCAGCAATCATTTCTGACATTCCAAAGTAACAATAGTTTTCATACAGAACATCAAGTGACTTATTTTCTAAAAGCTCCCTAATATTCTCGGAATCATTATCAACTTCTGGTATGGATTTCAATCCCAAAAACAAACTATATATTTGGCGATACCCATCCCGACGAGTCAATACCGTAGAATACATTGGAATTGACTGCATTTCTCCTACATTCTTTAAGAAAGTCTGTCTTAACAATAGCTTCAGCTTTTTAATGTGTATAAAATTAGCCTCAATCAATTCCGTATTTCTAAAATCTTCCTGTGAGACAAATACTTCATTAAATCTTTCAATTATTCCAAGACACCAATTGATGAAATACTTAATAAATCTATTCTCCGGGTTATCATACGAATCCGTAGTTTCTTCAAATAAAACTTCCTGCGGCAAATACTTCTGCCCATCAACTGTTAATTTATCCGCAAGTTTATTTCCTTTCCCATTATACTTTTTGAGATTAGAAGAACCTGAAAAAATATCAAGCAATGCTTCATCCGTCAGTTCTTTCGCCAACGATATATCTTCATAATGAGCATTGGACTTCATAATTCTACATGGATTGTTTTGAATCAAACTAAAATTTCTAAATATATTAACACTATTATCCTCTGAAGAAAGAGCATTGTGTACCAAAAGATAAATATGATAGTCCAGATCCGTTTGTTTCTTCTTTTCTCGTCTTATTGACGAAAATGTAGCTTGATTGAAATCAAACGAAAGATTGATAATATAAGTATTAACTACACTCATAAGTCTATCCATTTCATCACTCGATATCTTACTAGATTCAATATAAATTAGTAATCCTTTGAATTTGGCAATACCAATACAGTTCTTAAATAGTAGTGTTCCAAATTCTTCATCGCCAAACTCACCAACTTTTATAAAATCTTCTGGAACTAAAGAGCCGTCTAATGCCTTTACTTTGTATTTGTCCCACTCTTGCAAAATAATAGTGCCATCGTAAAAAATATTGTTTCGTCTTGTCTGCGTACACTCTGCATATACTTTTCCAGACTTTATAAATTCCTTTAAATTAGAAGACACTAAATCATTTCTATAAATGATAATATCTCCTACTCTCACGGCACCTACACAAATTCTGTCCATAAATTACTTAATATATGTTGCAAAGCCTGCCAATTCAAGGTCTTCCAACATTTCAACAATTTTGATTGCAGACTTAGGATATTTAAAATAAGTTTTCGCAGCTGTGCCGTTCAACTCTAATGACTTAATTGTTCCTCCTGAAATCTGTTTCAATTTATCAATTAATGCATCTGCATCTAAACCGGAATAATCTTCTCTTGTATTAAGTAACTCTCCAAGCATTTCAACAAGTGGATTCCATATCTTATCATATGAACCATATATTTTTGGCAATACCTTCTGCAAAATCTGATTATCAAATGCAACCTGCTCTCTATTAGCGTATGTGGTATTCACAACTGCATTACACATATAACAAGAAATCTCATTCATGACACGATATCCAAAATGCATATTATGTTTTTTTAGAACTGCAAATAATCTAATAAGAACATCAAACTCTGTCGGACACTTACTGGCAAAATCATTAACAGACGCTGCACTAGGTAAGGTAATCCGCATCTGAGGCATATCTGTACCGGCATCAAAATAGAAATCTGGAGTTGTAATTAATTTTGATGCAGACTCTACTAATGCTATCTGTGCAGGAGATAAACTATACAAGCCACCAAAATCCACCTCATTAAATTCGATTACATTACTTCTATCCAGTACTTTAGGGCTGAACATATATGTGGTTTCGTCTACATTAACTGTACCCACAGTAAACACATTTAACGGAATCGGTAACTCTGAAGGTACATAATAATGCTCGGTTTCCTTATCATATAATAATTCACACAAGTATCTATCTTCTGCTGCATAAGGACAATGCTCACATTCACACGAATTTCCATTTTCATCAATACACTTGTTGCAATTATGTAAAACTATATTGTCTTGTACAACAGTCTTTCCCTTAAAAATATCACTATACATATTTTCAAGTTTAGTCACTGTTGCTGCATCATCAGCAGATAATGCAGATTTATCTTTTAGTCTATATTCTCCATCTGCAACTTTTTCAAAAACTCTATTCGCTAATCTTCCTGTCCCTTGATTTAGTTCACTCCTATATTGTGCCGTCCAGTTATTCCCACCATAAAAAGTACTCTTCCATAATTCAGAAAAACGATTTAATCTATATTCTTCTATCTTCAGAGCAACTCCCGGCTTATTGATATCTATAGCCGATAAAATAATAGCCTCAGATAAAGTTATTTTTGTTTCGTATCTAAATAATTTTTTTAAATCTGCAAGTGAAGAACCCTTTTTCTTTTCGAATATTCTTCTACTTTCAATAAGGCTTAAATAATCTGCAAAATAATGCTCTGTCTTTGCTATATTCATTTCATCTAAAATCAAAAAATATGGATTATCCTGATCAGCTAAAGCACGTAAAAAAAGCTTAATCATGGGTGTAAGATAATAACCACCATCAATTAAATTGTGATATCCAAACAATCCCTTATTATCTCTCCAATTTGGTTTTACAGGAATCAATTCATATGACTTGCTATCATCATTGCCGACTATTTCTGCAAATATTTCTGCAATCTTAGATTTTCCTGATCCAGAAATACCTGTCAAAATGACAAATGGTTTAGTTATCAACGATAAGTAATAATCAAAAATAATGTCCTTACTATAATGAAATCCTTTTCGAGAAAATTCACTAATTAACTCATCTGCTTTCACGATGCTCATTTTGCGACCTCCGTTCTCCCATAATTAGGGCACACTACTATATATAATACTATAATTGTGTAGATTTTACAATGAAAACTCTTGAAAATTGAATGTTCGTATGTTATTATTTCAACGAATGACTTGAAAGGGTTGAGCGACTTTTTATGGATAGAAACAAAGAATTATTAAACACAAAACAAGCAGCCGAAATTCTTGGAGTTTCAGTATCAACCATACGCAGATGGTGTGATAATGGTACACTTACTTGCTATAGAATTGGAAATTCCGGCTATCGTAAATTTGAGCGTTCTGTTGTCGAAGAATTAAAAGCTCAATTTTACGGAACATCTTCAAATGTTTCTGAATTGTCAGAAACATCCAAAAACAAACCGACAATAATCACAAAAAATATTCCTGCCAAATCACATCCGGCACACTACCTTATGCACAAATACTGGGGGCGAAAGGCTCACAATATTGTAAACGAGTATATCTCATGTTTCACCAATGAAGGAGATACTGTTCTTGAACCATTCATGGGAAGTGGCGTTACTGTAATTGAGGCAATAAAACTAAATCGAAAAGTAATTGGAATCGATATTAATCCAATGTCTAAATTCATCGTCGAAAACACAATAAGCAATGTGAACCTAGATGAATTTTCTGTGACATATTCAAAAATTATTACTTCTCTTGAAAAAATATATGGGCATCTTTATAACACATATTGTCCAATTTGTAATCGTTCTTCAACAATCGAAACTGCAGTATGGGAAAATGATGAGTTAGTTCGAATAAGAGGTAACTGTCCAGAGCATGGAGTTTTTATTTGTGATGCGACCCCAAACGATGTTGCATTGTATAATGAGTGTTCAGAATTGAAAGAAAAATTATTGAAGGAGAAAAAAATCTCATATCCTACTGATCCAATTATGCAATATGTAAAGCGAAGCGGGCGCAACAGCATTGATGAACTATTCTCTGATAGGGCGTTAATTATTTTATCAGACCTCCGAAAACTCATTCTTGAAGTTGAAAATAATAAAATACAGAATCTGTTATTATTTTGTTTCACTTCTATGCTGTCAAATGTTTCAAGAATGATTCCAGGAGACAAAGAAAAAGCCACTTACAAATCAGGTTGGGTTATTAGTAAATTTTGGACTCCTAAGATTCATACAGAAAGAAATATTTTCTATTGTATGAATCTACGATACAAAGCTATTATTAAAGGAAAACAGGAATTGCAAGGAATAAATTCATCACTTGCTACTCTCTCCACTTCTGATTCAAGTAATTTGTCTTCTATTCCTGACAACAGTATTGATTACATTTTTACGGATCCACCATACGGAGAAAGTATTGCCTACTTAGCATTAAGCCATTTTTGGAACAGTTGGCTGCCGAATACAGTTAATTATGATGAAGAAATCATCATTGACCCTTATAGAAAAAAGGGATATGAAGACTATGCTCAGAGAACCAAGGATGCTTATGACGAATTTTATAGAGTTCTAAAAGACAACCACTATATGTCTTTTACTTTCCATAACAGGGATTTAAACGTATGGAAAGCTATACTTGATGCTTGTAATGAGGCTGGTTTTATATTAGAAAATATCATTCTTCAAGAACAAGCTGTAAGTTCAGGAACTCAAGGAATAAATAAAAAGAATACACTGACTGGAGATTTTGTGTATAACTTCAAAAAGGATACCTCTCGCAAACCAATAACTACTTGTAGTATCAAAAACATTGTTGAATTTATAAAAAGCACTATTGAACAATTTATTTCAGAGCACAACGGTGCAACCCCATCTGAATTATATGAATATATTATTCCTATAATTGTTCAAAACAATGCTTATACAGATGAAACAGGTAATGCGATTAATATAGAAAACATATTAAGGGAATCCTATGATTATATAGAAGTATCGCCTAATGAGAAAAGTAAAATTGGAGGTGCCTATAAATGGGTAAAAAAATCAAATTAAACGCTCTCGACTTATTTGCCGGAGCGGGTGGCTTTTCTGCAGGCGTGGAACAAGCTGGAATAAATGTAATCGCAGCTGTAGAGTTTAATTCTCAGATAGCCAAAACATATGAGTACAATCACCCTGCCACAAAAATGCTAGTTGATGATATAAAAAATATTTCTGCCGAAACCATAAAATCTATTTTTGATGAGCAAGGTGTTAAATGTAATATCATTTTTGGTGGTCCCCCTTGTCAAGGTTTTAGCATGGCCGGAAATCGTATTCGTTCAAAAGTATCATTTCTTGAAGACTCAAGAAATTATTTATTTAAAGAATACATCAGAATGGTAGAAACTCTTAATCCTGATGTCTTTGTAATAGAAAATGTTCCTGGCATTCTAAATTATAATAATGGTGCTGTAAAAGAAGAAATATATACAACATTTGAAAAACTAGGATATAAAATAGCTTCAAAAGTATTATGTGCAGCAGACTTTGGTGTTCCACAAACTCGTCACCGTGCTGTATTTATTGGAAACAAACTAGGTATTGAATCTTCCTTGTTGTTTCCAATAGCCTCTCACACTGAAGAAACATATGTAACAATACGAGATGCAATAAGCGACTTACCTCCTGTTGAGGCTGGTAAAGGATTAGAGGTAACGCCTTATTCTCAAGATATAACATTAAGTGATTATCAAAAAACAATGGTTTCATCCACGGGAACTGTTTTTAATCACGAGAGTTCAAATCATAAACCGGAAACACTAAAAATACTCTCTATGATTAAACAAGGCCAAACTATGAAAGACCTTCCCGAAGAATACCATACAAAATCAGTTCATAGTGGTGCCTATGGTCGAATGATATATGATAAGCCAGCCTATACTCTAACCACAAGACTAAACACCCCATCTGTGGGAAGGATAACCCATCCTACACAAGATAGAACTATAACACCGAGAGAAGCTGCAAGAATACAGTCTTTCCCAGATGATTATCGATTTATAGGAGATATCACATCAATAGGAATGCAAATAGGAAATGCAGTACCTCCTCTCCTTGCAAAAGCTATTGCAAGCCATATTTTAGAAATACTTGAAGAAAACAATTATAATGCATAGAGAAAACGACCAAGGAATTTTCAAATCCCCTTGGTCGTTATTTTATCCACTGCACCTTATTCATCCTCATCCAAGACCTCTGCTGCCTTGCTCGGGTTCTTCATCAATTCCAATAAATATTCTTCAAATTTGTGTCGGCAGATAAGGTATCTACTGCCATTATACAAAGCAAAATTACCTTCGTTAAGTTCTGCCAATCTTCGCATTTTCTTAATTCCGATATTGAAGTAAGAGCCTGTCTCCTTGATGGATAGCATATATTTCTCTTGAATCGGAATCTCATACACTCCTGTTGTTTTCTGCATATGCTCACGCTCCTTTGGTTTATTGGCCATAAAGGCTCGTGTCATATATCACTCAACTGTTCCCGGATATCAAGTAGTTTCTGATGCAGTTCCCTTTCCTACCTTATAACGATAGTTCCTCTTTTTTTTAGGGGTTCTACCTTTTAACGATACTATCGTTTCAAGAGTACCCTACCATTTAACGATAACTACCAAGCTATCGTTTTAAGGGTTACTACCCGGAGCTACGCACTATCACATTTACTGATTTTACTTTCGTGAGCAGTAGTCCGCCCGTAGTGCGTTGGCAGAATGTCAGTCATACAATGCCGATTATTGCCCCACAAGTGCCAATAGTACCTTATACAAAACAGTAGTCATTACTCCTGCCGTGGCAGATGAAAAGTATTTTTATCATAGTTTTGTTTCTCCTTGTTTTGCCCTAGAATGCCCTGTTTTGCAAGGGATTTCGGGGATTTGTGAAATGTGTGTATTGGCTGACATCTTGGCAAAATAGGGCAAAATGGAGCAAGTTGTTGTGGGCTGTTAGTAGTAAAGTTGGTAGTAAAATGAGAGATATTTACTACTAAGAATTTTTATATTTCAACAGGAACATATTCTCTAAATATATCACACAACTCCTCAGAAACACTGTCTTTAGACTCAAGCAGCCTTATTACATATTCAATGTAATATTGCTTTTTCCAACCAAACACATTTGGTAAATTAGTAGATGGTAAAAGTCCTTTATTATTTATCACCTTCAAGGCTGCAAGGTAATCTTTGTCATCTATAATTTTCTGTAATTCTTCTCTCACTTTATTATATTCTTCTTGTGGATTCACAATATCTACCACCCCATCTAAAGATGCTTTATACTCTTCTATCGTACTTGTTGGTTGATTACAAATATTATTAATCGTATTTTGACATCTTTTCTTTGCGAATAGTAATGATTGCTCCTCTAAATGTTCCTGCAAAAATTCAATTGTTTTTGCTTTTGTTTGTTCCAATAAATCATCCACATTTTCAATATTTTGTTTTTTTGCAACTAATTCAATAACTTTGGGAATCAAGAACAAGTTTTCTATCTCTGCAACTAATGGAACATATATTTTTTCTTTTAGCAGTGAGCCTATTTCTTCTTCCGTTCTTCTATCCCTGTCAACAATACCTTTTATTGTCTTATAATGAAGCATCGGTAACTTGTTGTATGCTTTTGTAGCTTGTATAACAGATGCACATCCTTCTAATGGCATAATGCTATACTTTGGAAATAGTCTAGAATATAATTTTCTATCAATACTTTTATCCTGTGTTCCTTCTACAAATAAAACCCCTTGTCTATTGCCCAATATTTCAAGTAACAAATCATCTGAAAACTCATTTGAATCTAACAATGCATAATCCCACTTCTGTTTGTCAATCATATTTTTTATCCAAACAATCTGTGTATTATTTCTAGTTCTCGCAAAATCCAAATTATGTGTTATATATAAATATACACAATCCTGTCTCACAGACTCTATCTCATTCCAAAGCCTTTCTAATATTGAATTATGCAAATGGTTCTCTGGTTCATCTATAATAATTAAAGAATTTTCCTCTGCCGAAACCACCTCTGCAATAAAATGAAATATGGCTCTTTCACCATCACTCATCAAATTTCCGTTGTATGTTTCTGAAATTCCCTCTATACTCTCAACTTCAATTTTACCAGCACATATTTTCAATTTTCTATGTGTTATTACTTTTTCCCATATCTTCTTAATCTTTTCTAATTTTGTTTCGTTATCAAACTCCTGATCACCATCTTTATGCTTCTCTCTATATTCAATACTTTTTTCAAAGTTTTCTGTCATAAGTAACTCCATAAGTGGCTGATAGTCATCTAACATATGAATTTCTGGCTCATTCCCCCATCTACTACTTTTCTTTCCATATCTTTTTAGCCAATCTCTATTATCATCGGTAGTTCCATACAAAAATTTATCTTCTGCTTTCTTTAATTCAGTTGGACTCACATATTCTGGCATATTAAGAGATTTTTGTGCGGAGATTCTATGTATATTTAATTCAGGATTATTCTCATCAATCCATACACTCATTCTAGTTTTTCCAGCTCCATTAGCTCCTAGTAACACAATTGACTGTTTATCTTCAATGTAACATTCTTTATCATCAACATTGGGTATTCTAATTTTCATAATTGTTCCTCCATCAAAGACTCATTTACTTTATCTATTATATCGTCATTTTCACTTCTTTTCCACTCAAAAAACGCCCCAGCCTAAGTCAGAGCGTTTCCTATCTTCCATATCAAACTACCTTGAACATCTTCTGTAACATCGGTTTCTCATTTTTCTGTTCAACCTCCGCCTGCGCCTTTCTAAACTCTTCCATCCGCTTCAATTCTTCCTCAGCATCATCGAATCCGATATGCGTGTACACATTCATTGTGACCGATATATCTGAATGCCCCATGAGGTACTGCAGCGTCTTTGGATTCATTCCCGATTTTGCCATATTCGAGCAATAGGTGTGTCGGCATACATGAGGTGTAATGTTTGGCATCTGCACCCGGTAAATGTCATTGTATCTGCCGACCATATGATTAAAGCGGTGTTGCCAATGCATCGCAACAAGTGGCATTCCATTATCATCGTAAAATAGGAATCCACTATATCCATCTATGGACTTCTCCACTTTCGGTGCATTTCTGTCCTCAATGATCGCCTGAAACATTTGTGCCACATCCTCTGTAATCGGCAACACTCTTGTTCCTGCATCCGCCTTTGTGGTTTCTATGATATACCGCATATCTGATGTTCTCTGCAACTGATGATCGATATTCACAGTTCTGTTCTGCAAATCAATGTCCTTCAACGTCAGTCCACAAAATTCTGATATTCGCATTCCTGTATGAAATAATATGTACACCACTTCATAATATTTACAGTACACCACGTCGTCATGCACAAACTTTAGGAACTTTCTCATCTGGTCTTTGGAAATCACCTCTCTTGTGACTGCGTCATTTACCAATACTCCGGCAAGCTGAAATCCGAATGGATTCTTTACCAGAATGTCATCATCCACAGCCATCTGAAAAGCTGGTCGCAGCACTCCCCGGATGGTATGAATGGAACTGTAGCTTTTTCCATCTTCCTGTTGCAGCTTGATGAGAAATAACTTGGCATCCGATGTTTTCACACTTCGGATTGTCTTTTTCCCGAAAGATTCCTTTGCAAGTAATCTCTGCACTGTAACATATCCCTGCTTGGTGCTCTGCCTTACTCCTGTTTTGGTTTTCAGATATCGGTCTACCAATTCGCACACTGTCATCTGCCCGTCCACGATATTTACCAGCAAATCCAAATCCGTATTGACCTGTTTCTCCAATTTCCTGAGTGACAAGCATGGCTTTTATTTTCCATCTGCCCTTACGCTCTCTCCCGGTCTGAGGACTCTTCTTTTGGAATCCCGTCTTGTCTGTCCTCTTCTGCCTTTGCCATTAGCCTCGCCTCCTCAGCTCTGGATGGTGCAAGCAGATATTTCTCAAATGCAACACGAAGAATCAGCTTGCGTTCTCCGTAGTATGCCAAGAAATCCACTCCATCCGTATTTTTCAATAAATCATAGAATTTTCTTCAGCTCAGAACGAAATAGTCAATTGTCTCAGAAGGATTCAAAATATCCTTTTCTGCTAAACTTGGTCTTGCCATAAAATCACATTCCTTTCTGCCAAAAGTGGCTGTTTTCAAGGGTTTTCGGGGTCATCCTATATTCGCTCTTATGCCCTGTTTCAAGCGGACTCTAACATTACTATTAGTTTTAATAATTAGAATTATTTTATCAACTTATAAATTTTTTCCAAGTTCATATGCCTTCTTCATTATATCCACATGATCCTCAGCTGTATTTGCTGCATCAATTCCACCGCCACCGACCATGCCTTTTAAGGAAGCCTTTTCAAAACAATCTACCCAGCCTTGCAGCCCATTATAGGCTTTCTCAAATGCACTTTCCTCATTCTCTGCCGCAGTTGCAATCATATAAATATCTCTGAATAAATAATCTGCCGAATATAAAGGATTCAATCTATCAAGAAGTGTTTTCATCTGACCGCACATCTCATAATAATAAATTGGGGTTGCATAGACAATAACTTCTGCATTCTTTACCTTTGCCATAATATCTGCAATATCATCCTTCTGTACACACATCCCAGTCCTCTGGCAGGATAGACAACCGATACAATATTTTATATCTTTTCCTTTCAAAGAAAGAAGTT